>Ga0335394_10005689_pt1 | contig 14076 bp, 11 predicted proteins | sample MAT03_FD_205741 | JGI IMG/M metagenome (GOLD analysis project Ga0335394, IMG submission 205741) | Freshwater microbial communities from Lake Fryxell liftoff mats and glacier meltwater in Antarctica - MAT-03 (spades assembly) (version 2) ...
AATTAAGTACTCGACCGTGCAGAACTGGTATGCCGGAGATGCAAATGGCAAAGGCGGCATTTATAACTTTGTGACCAAGCGTGGGCTTTGCCAAGGGGTTAACTCCAAAATTTCTTGGACGCAGGTTGAAACCGGATCTGCCATTACCTGGAAGTATCCTAGTTGTGTGCTGGTGGGTGATAACTCGATTGGTGAGTTCTACTCGGTTGCGCTAACGAACAACATGCAGCAGGCCGATACGGGTACCAAGATGATCCATGTCGGCAAAAACACCCGTAGCACCATCATTTCCAAGGGGATCTCGGCTGGCAAGTCTGAGAACAGCTATCGCGGGTTAGTGAAAATCGGCCCAAAGGCAGAGGGAGCGCGCAACTATTCGCAGTGTGACTCTATGTTAATTGGAGATACTGCTGGGGCAAATACATTCCCTTACATTCAAGTACAGAACAATACGGCTCGCGTTGAGCACGAAGCTTCCACTTCCAAAATTGGGGAAGATCAGCTTTTCTTCTTTCGGCAGCGGGGCATTTCGGCAGAAGATGCCATCTCCATGATGATTAGTGGCTTTTGTAAGGATGTATTTAGCCAACTGCCGATGGAGTTTGCGGTAGAAGCCGATCGCCTATTGGCGCTAAAGCTAGAAGGCAGCGTGGGTTAGGGAACGACTTAGCTGAGAGGAACACGACGTGATCAGTGAGAACAGCCCGATTATTTTATCGGTCACAGAATTAACCGCTAATGTAGACGGTACCCAGATTCTCAAAGGGATGAATCTGGAAATTAAGGCCGGCGAAGTTCATGCCATCATGGGGCCTAATGGGTCTGGAAAAAGCACCTTCTCCAAAGTGTTGGCGGGGCATCCAGCCTATGAGGTAACAGGCGGTAAAGTGTCGTTCTTGGGTCAAAATCTACTGGAGCTAGAGCCAGAAGAACGGGCGCGATCGGGAGTATTTCTGGCCTTTCAATACCCGTTAGAAATTCCTGGAGTCAGTAACTTAGACTTTTTGCGCGTGGCGTACAATTCTCGCCAAAAACATCAAGAACTAGAGGAGCTAGATGCCTTCGATTTTGATGACCTAGTGCAGCAAAAGCTGGACGTGGTGAAAATGGATGCGGCCTTTTTGAACCGCAGTGTGAACGAAGGCTTTTCGGGCGGCGAGAAAAAACGCAACGAGATTTTGCAGATGGCGCTGTTAGAACCAAAGCTGGGGATCTTAGACGAGACGGATTCGGGTCTAGATATTGATGCCCTAAAAATCGTAGCGGATGGCGTGAATCAGCTTTCTAACACGAACAACGCCATGCTGCTGATTACTCACTATCAACGGCTGCTGAACTACGTCATTCCCGACTACGTTCATGTGATGGCTAATGGGCGAATTATCCGTTCGGGCACTAAAGATCTGGCGCTGGAGTTAGAAGAGCGCGGTTACGACTGGCTGCTGGATGAAGCGGCAGCGGGGGTCGTGTAAATGAGTATTCCGGTGTCTCCAACATTGCCAGAAATAAATTTAGACATGCGGCCAGATTTGGGGTTGAGTGGCTCTGCTCAGAAGCGTCACAATTGCTTGTCTCGTCTGCTGGAGCTGGCGATCGCCACCCCCTCTAATGTGCCCTGGCTCCAGGGTTTGCGCGATCGCGCCACAGGGCGAGTAAAGTCGCAGACGCTGCCCAGCAACCGCGACGAAGAATGGCGGTTCACAGATTTATCCGGTCTACTGGAGATTGAGTTTGAAGCGTCTGCCCAACGTCCCTCCAGTATTCACCTCGAAGACTTAGCTGCCTTCGTTCTCCCTGAAGCCGAGAAGAGCCGACTGGTTTTTGTTGATGGTGTGTATGCGCCTGACTTGTCAGCAACGTTTGATCTGCCTTCCACGCTTCAGGTTGGCAATTTGGCAGCGCTGAGTGACCCAAAAGAGCTAATTCCATACCTGGCTCAGCAATCAGGTTCGGACGAGTTATTCACCGCACTGAATACGGCAGGATTATCTGACGCGGCGATTGTAGTGCTGCCGCCGCAGCTAGTTGTAGATACGCCAGTTCACCTGCTGTTTGTTTCTACAGGGGGCGATACGCGCTCCGCGCAGGCAAACCAACGCCCAGTATTAACGCAACCCCGCTGCTTGGTGGTGGCCGGAGTTAACAGTAGCCTAACTCTAGTAGAAGACTACGTTGCCCTCGGCGAAGGCGAAGGCGTTTACTTCACCAATGCGGTCACCGAAATTTGGCTCGCTGAGAATGCCCAGCTCAACCACACTCGCGTTCAACGAGACAGCGCTAAGGCGTTTCACATTGGCAAAACCGCCGTGTCTCAGGCTCGCACCTCTCGCTACACCTGCAACGCTCTCAGCTTGGGAGCCGCTCTGTCTCGCCATCATTTGGAGATTTACCAAACGGGTGAGCAAACGGAGACTACGCTTAACGGACTCACCATGATTGCCGGGACGCAGGTGGGAGACATGCACAGCGCGATCGCCCTGACTCAGCCCTACGGTATTACCCGGCAACTGCAAAAGTGTGTGGTGGGCGATCGCGCCCATGCCATTTTTAACGGCAAAGTCTTTGTTCCTCAGGCGGCTCAGCTTACCGATGCCGGACAGCTCAACCGCACGTTGCTGCTGTCGCCTAAAGCCCGTGTAGACACCAAGCCTCAGCTAGAAATTGTTGCCGACAACGTTAAATGTACCCACGGTGCCACTGTTGGTCAACTCGAAGCCGACGAAGTGTTCTACCTACAAAGCCGAGGCATTGACGCTATCAGCGCCCGTCGCCTGCTCGTTTACGCCTTCGCCTACGAAATTATCGAACAGGTTGCGATCGCATCTCTCAAACACGCTCTCTCTCAACAGATTACCAGGCAGATCCAGTAATGTTTTAGACCCGTTCTTTTTTCCCATTCATCCGTTCATCCTCTATCCCTCATCCCTCATCCTTCTTTCCTATGCCCTTCACTCAGGAACGAACCCTCACCGATATCGTCCGCGCCGATTTCCCCATCTTGCACCAAGAGATTCATGGGAAGCCGTTAATTTACTTTGACAACGCGGCAACCTCCCAGAAACCCACAGCCGTGCTGGATGCCCTGCAAAACTATTACCGGGGATACAATGCCAACGTGCATCGGGGCGTTCATACGCTGAGTGCGCGAGCGACAGATGCCTACGAGGGCACGCGGGATAAAGTAGCGGCCTTTGTGAATGCTGTTACGCGAGATGAAATTGTCTACACGCGCAACGCCTCGGAAGCGATTAACCTGGTGGCGTACGCGTGGGGCATGACGACGCTACAGCCGGGAGATGAAATCATTCTGTCGGTGATGGAGCATCACAGCAATCTGGTGCCGTGGCAGTTTGTGGCGCAGAAGACGGGAGCAGTGCTGAAGTTTGTCGAGCTGACGCAGACGCAAGAGTTTGATTTAGACCAGTTTCAATCGCTCGTGTCGGATCGGACAAAGCTGGTGGCGATCGCCCACGTATCCAACACACTAGGCTGCATCAACCCGGTGCGAGAGGTAATTGACATTGCCCATCGGGTCGGCGCGAAGGTGCTACTTGATGCCTGTCAAAGCGTGCCCCACATGCCGATTGATGTGCAGGCGCTAGACTGCGACTGGCTGGTAGCATCGGGTCACAAGATGTGCGCTCCTACAGGAATTGGCTTCCTCTACGGCAAGCTGGACTTGCTGCGGGAGATGCCGCCGTTTATGGGCGGTGGCGAGATGATTGCTGATGTGTTTTTAGACCACTCTACCTACGCGGATTTGCCCCACAAGTTTGAAGCGGGAACCCCAGCCATTGCCGAGGCGATCGCCCTGGGTGCAGCCGTTGATTATTTAACCGCCATTGGCATGGACACTATCCACGCCTACGAGCAAGACCTCACCGTCTATCTGTACCAGCGGCTGGCGGAATTGCCAGACGTGCAAACCTATGGCCCTAAACCCAACGCCGACGCTAGCAATCGTGCGTCCCTGGCAGCGTTTACGGCGGGGAGCGTTCATGCACACGACCTATCTACGTTGTTAGATCAGTCGGGAATTGCTATCCGCTCTGGACATCACTGCACGCAACCACTGCATCGCTACCTCCACCTTTCCGCCACGGCGCGCGCCAGCCTGTATTTCTACAACACCCGCGAAGAAATTGATACCTTTATCGTCGCGCTGAAAGAGGCGATCGCCTTTTTCGGCAATGTGTTCGAAGATTAGACGCTCTCAACAAAACCGGAGATTTACTCACACCCGCCACCTCCGCTGTCTCCTTCGACTGCGCTCAGGAGCCGAGTACGCTCAGGCTTCGACTGCGCTCAGGCTTCGACTGCGCTCAGCCCCACAACCCGCTGGCTGAGCGCAGTCGAAGCCAGATTCCTTCGAGTACGCTCAGGAGACGACCGCGCTCAGGAGACGACTACGCTCAGAAGACACTTAAGTTATTACGCCATGACCCTACAACCCGATCAACAGCCTCAAAGTGTCTGGAATGAAAAGCCGTGGTGGTGCCAACCCTGGTCTATTTTGCTAACAGGTTTTGGGCTAATTGTCGCAAGCTGGCTGCTGCTGAAACTGGTTTGGGTAACGGTGCTGGTGGCTATTCCGTTACTGGCGTGGATGGGATTTTTCTTGTTGATTTACCCGTCTTTACTCCATTCCGGTGAAGCCCCGCAGAATTTTCCTGACGGCCAAGCGTGAGCTACCAGAGCGGGAGTTCCGAGCTAACAGCCTTGGGGGATGCCCCCAAACCCCCAGCAGGGGACGAAGCCCGTCCCCCACACCCCCTCCGCAAGGCCGCATCGGTAAGCCTCAAGGGTTGCAGCTATATGCTACGCATTGCCAGGGTAGCGAGGGGCGTTTGCCTTTGGCTCTCTCCTTCAGAGAATGTCTAGAAAACTCCCGGAGATTGGGTGAGTAGGGTCGAAAGGATTTCCTAACCACTTTATTTACTGTCACAGGCATCTATGCGCGTTGCAAAACGGATTGCGGTTATGGCTCTGGGGTCTGGATTGGCGATCGCTCCCCTGCTGCTACAGGCAACCTCTGCCCAGGCTGAGCCAGCGAACTCGCCCCAAGGCATGTCTGGTAGTTACCTGGGCGTAACGCTGGATGGCGACAATTTAGACGATGGCTTGCGAACCCTGGTTAGAACGGGCAATTCTGCCGTTTGGCTCATAGATCAAGTGGTTGGCCGACCTAGAACTACAGCAACCTCTGGCTCTGGAAATGCCGCTGGCCTCGCGCCCACCCACCTGCAAGGACGCATTGATTTACCCAACTCTCAATTATCGGTGCGGGGCACGGTGGTTATGGGTGAGCGGGTGGAGTCTGTTACGCCAGTGCTGTCGTATGATCTGCCCGTGGGTGCCAATACAAATGTGTATGCCGGGGCGGGCTATGCCATTGTACAACCCGGTCAACAAACACCCGTAGGCGATCGCGATGGAGTCGTGTTGACCACAGGCGTTGAAACATCGGTGAGCCGCCAGGTCATTGTCTATGGCGATATGCGCTATCAACCTAACGCTGCGGTAGGAAGCGATGCCATGCAATGGCACGTTGGCATTGGGCACCGATTTTAAGTAAAGCGTGCGTTCTTTGGAAGGGGCTGCAATGGGACTGGATTGACTCACAATGTCATCAGCCAAATGCTACGCCCCTACTCCTCTACCTACGATCGCTGTCGTCGTCGAGTAAGAACGCTAACCACCTCGCCAGCATTGGCACCGGGCTGCAAACTGCTCCAGTCGTTGGCGTTGGCAAACCGCCGCCCGTGCAAGTCGTGAATCGTTTCGCGCACCCAGCCAGCACTACCAATCAGCACAATTCGCAGTTGCTCTTGTTCTGGTGCAAGCGGGTTGACATCGATCGGCAGCACTAGAGATTGGGGGCGATTCTCTGCGAGACGGCACCGATCGCCACCCTCACCATCAGTCAAGAAACTGCGCGCCGTTGAATCATCAAACATCTCAAACATTGGGGGTTCTCCTACATAAAGCGGTTAGAGGGAAACCCCAAAAACCTAGCCACCCCGCGCATTCACAAAGCAGGGTGGCTAGAGAGAATGTTAAAATTCCCAGTTAGCTGCCAGACTGTGTATCCAGTTTGGGGGTTAGCCGCTCAATGTTGCTACGAACAGCATTGGGCGGTGCTAGATTTTTGGAGTGAATTGGGGTTGCTCGACTACAGAATCGTTCAACAACCTTAACCAGACACAATACGGGCATACCCGCCCCACCGTCAAGACCTAAATCAACAAATTGTGTTAAATACCGGGCAGTACGCAGATTTTCTAAACACTCAACCAACACAGTGAGCGATCGCCATAATGTCTAACGAGATGTGGAAGCCGGATATTGATCTGGGCGATCGCCACATATCGCCACATTATGGAGAAACGTTCCTCCGATCCATCTGGTTTAGGCTGATATGCAGAAACTATCGGCCTATCCACCTAATTTGGAATGATATGCGGAAGATGCCGCCTAATAACAAGTTATTACGCTCAGGTTATCTATTGGGACGTAGTTGCAGCCTTATCTGTTGGTGTTCAGAGTCAAGTTTGTACAGGTCATCTGTAGGGCGTTACTTGGAGGTTGCTCGTGGAGCGATCGCACCTCCATCCTCACTAAGAATCCCCAATCCGCTTCAACAAAGCTTCCCGTATTTGTTGTGCTGCTCGGTAACCAGGAAACACAATGAGAAATTCTTGTAGATCTGAAATTGCTTCGCGAATCCGAGAAAATGGTGCACGTTTCGAGAGTGCATCTTGATAAAAGTGCTTTGCCTGCTTAACATTATCAGAAGCCAGATAATATTTGGCAAGGAAAAATGTGTTGCGGAATTTATGGGGATCGTTTTCGTACTCCTCTTGAGCTAGCAGAATAGCTCGTTCCAACTCAGATTTTGCATTTTCTAGCTGATTAAGAGCTTGATAGGCTAAAGCCCAGTCGTAATGAACTCGATGGCTTTCAACTGATAGCTGGAGAGAAAACTGCTCTAGATCTGTAAGCGATTCGCTATATCTTTTCAAGACTAGGTTCACTTCTGCCCGATGCATCATCCAATTGATGGCACCTAGTTCGATAGCACGAGTGAGATCCTTAATTGCGCTTTCATAATCGCCCAACCTACGAAATGTTGCGCCTCTGGTACCATATAATCCCCCATTGTCAGGGTTAGTTTCAATGGCGCGGTTATACTCTTGAATGGCTTTATTATAAAAACCAAATAAATAGTAAGTAAATCCTCTATCGCCAAAGCCCCACTTGGAATAATCTAAAAGATTTTCTAGGAACTTAATCATAGATTTGGAGGAGCTTTCACTATGCTCTTGAAGACCTCTAAATAGTTGCTCTCCCCAATGTTCTACTTCTAATACATCAGCATCTTTACCAGCTTGAGCCATTGTTTTAGCCCAGTAATGTAAAAATTGCTCATTGTTAACAGGAGTAAAAATCCATAGAGCTTCACAAAGTTCATTCAAAAGAGTAGATAAGTTCTGTTGAGGAGCCTGACATAGACGGTGATAAAGAGCATTAAGGGTGTTTTGTCTCCAAGTACTATTCTGGTGGTAGCTATTTTCCTCTGCTTCTAGTGTCTTGCTAATTAATTCGTAATAGTCCGCTAATTTTCCATGCAAATTTGCCCAACTCTGGGGGGAAATGAGTCGTTTATGGCGAAGCATTTGAGTCCGGGCGATGTCGTGGTATGCCCATCCATCAGAACGAGCCTCCACGAAAGGCATTTTTATCAACCAATTGAATAATTCATCTGCTGATTCTTCACCATGCAAAACGGCAATTACATCTCGGTTCAGGAGTCGTGGCAAAGCGGCATCCAAGGCTACTTGACGGCGCTTGGGGTCATCAACCCACTGCAAAAATCGTTCTACGGCTGTCCCGCTTGGATCACCAATTTGAGTTGGGTCAGACGGGCTTTCGGCTGCCAAGGTTGCGACCAACAAGGGCAAGCGCCCAGACAAACGAAGAATCACATTAATGACTTGCGGATTGGTGATCTCTTTGCGGCTGAGATATTGGTTGGCTTCTTCTTCTGTAAAAGGTTCTAGGGAAATACGGGCGATCGCCCCCTCATACTCTGTCCAATAATTTCGCTCCAGTTCATCCCGTCCAGCAATCACCAAAATCACATTGACAGGCAAATCACCATAGTGCCCTTCTAAAATTTCTCGTAGCCAACTGTCCAGAAATCCCACCGTTCGTTCATAGGTGTCGAACAACAACAGCAGATTTTTCTGTTCAGTTAATTTACTCAAATCCTGCAAAAATAGCGGAGTCAAGACCTCGACAGGTTTCTGCATCAGATGTACCTCGTCCTTATTGCCAATTTTCTTGGCGACGTACGATGCCCAATCACCTGCTTGGTTGGCGATCGCGTCCTCATCCAAAAATGGCGTGACGACTCCACTACCCGGAACTTGTTTGGCTAACCCTAAGCTGGCTTTGGCGATCGACTTCCCCAAAAAAGCGGAAAATCCTTGAGGGGCATCTGGATCAGCCTCTAATTCTTGCTTCTTCTGAAGATAGACTTTATACCGTTCTGCAAACTGGTTTAGCCTGTGTCCCTGCTGTTCTAGCTGCTCAGCAACTTGTCCCATTACCTCCAGAACATGAGTATCCGAGTCACTGGTATGGGCTGTCAGAAAACCTGCTTCCTCCGCTATCCGACGAAATTGCCGCAATAGCGTACTTTTGCCGACCCCTCCTTGTCCCCAGACACTAAACAGAAAACACCAGTCCGCTGGAGGCAAAGCCAGGTTATAGCGAAAGGCTGTGATGTGCTCCTCTCGTCCAACAAATGTAGATTGTTGCTGTTTTTTGAGGATTTCCTGGCGGCTCTTGGGCTTTTTTTGTGGGTTCATAGCAGCTTGAGAAATCGCGGAGGCTTTTGTATAATCTATTCTTCTTTTCGTCGCAATCCAATTCCAGAGTAGCTTTCTGTGCCTCGTAACGATATTGACCGCATTAGGGAAAAAATTCGCCTCCGCCAGTACGATATGTCAGCCCACGCGATGGAAGAGATGGCTGAAGATTTGCTGACTATCTTAGATATAGAGGAAGCTATTCTAGGTGGTCAGGTTATCCGGGTTGAAAAAGACGACCCCAGAGGCACGAGGTATATAGTAATAGGGACTGCATTGGATCAGCAGACACCTGTTGGAGTGGTTGGGCGTTTTGCTAGTAACGGACGTTATCTAATCATTACAGTTTATGAAATCACTGAACTTGAGCGCTAACCCGATGTACGGATATAAATGCGAGTATTGCGAGGGAACTGTTCAACCACGCACGGTTAAACGTGAGGCATTCAAACATAGAGATGGATTCGTCATTCTTGAAGATGTGACGATCGGTGTTTGTGATACCTGCGGCAATCGTTACTACTCAGCCGATATTCTTCATGCGGTTCATGCCGTTGCAACTGGAGCAAAAGCACCAGAAAGAACTGAACAGATTCCTGTGACTCATTTAGAATCGGCGTAGACAGCGCCGCAGCACAAGTCGTTGGAGCCGACCGCCGAGAGGTTATTTGTGGGAATCAAGGGTTGTCTGCGGCGGCTCAACACGACCGTTAGCCCGCTCTCTACATAGAGTCATAGAGTCTTTGCACTCGTCCCCTTAAGGTTATTAGAGCAATCAGAAAGTTGGCTGTTGTGACAGTCTGTGATGTCACAAAGCATTTGGGGGTGACCTTTGCAGTATCTGTGACACAAGGCAGGGGCGATCGCCCCTCGCACCTGGTTGTAGAAGGCTAGAGGCTACCAGTTGAGTTAAATGCGATCGCCCCCAAAGAAAGCATCTTGATGAAAAGACTGATAAACAGCAATTTATTCAAACTCTGCAAGGACAATTGGATCAAATTAACACTCTACTTGGTACTCCGTAGGCTGAAGCAACTCAAAACTTAAATTTCTATAATTAAACCAATCCTCCTAACCCGCTATGGCACAAATCACCATCGACATCCCCGACGACCTAGCCCAACAGTTAGCCCCCTTCCAGAGCCAATTTTCGAGCCTCTTTACCCGGCTAATCGCCACCACCCTGCTCGGTCAACCCACCCCAGGCCAAAATAACCTGCTGAGTACCTCTGGCACCTATCAAGAAATTCTCGACTTCCTCATTAGCCAGCCCACCTCAGAGCAAATCATCGGATTCAAAGTATCTGAAGCCTCCCAAGCCCGCCTGCAAACACTGCTCCAAAAAAATCGAGATACTGCCCTCTCCTCCGCCGAAACCGTAGAGCTAGACCTCTATGAACAGCTCGACACCCTAATAGGCTTCCTCAAAGTTCGCGCCTGCACCACCCTCAACGCGGCTCCCCAAAACTAGCACCGCCCATGACCGACTATATCTCGGTATCACTCCGCCAATTAGTCTCCCAGCGGGCAGTGGCAGCCTGTGAATATTGCCTAATTCACCAGACCTTTTCCATCTACAGCCATGAAGTTGACCACGCCATAGCGCTTAAACATGGCGGACAGACTATCTCAGAAAACTTAGTGCTAGCCTGCCTACCCTGCAACCGCCACAAAGGTTCCGACCTCACCAGCCTTGATCCAATCACGGGTGATATTACGCCGCTCTTCAACCCGCGCACTCAAACTTGGTCAGAGCATTTCCAGCTAGACGGAGGATTCATCCAAGGCTTGACCGCGATTGGGCGCACTACCATATTTTTGCTAAAAATGAATGAGGCCAGCCGACTTCAGTTGCGCCAAGCCTTAGCCGACCAAGGACTCTACCCAGACTTACCCGATAACCTACCAATCGGGTAACTGCCCTGCTCCAAAACCATCTGGCTGGGAATCCTGACCCTATGGATATCACCGAAAAAGCCTTTGAAACCGATATCGTGAACCATCTGTGTCAGGCTCACGGGTATCGTCTGCGCGTCTCTAAGCAAAAAAACGATGCCCAAGCCTCCCACTACCAAAAGTTCTTGTGCCTCGATTGGCAAGCTCTCCTAGAGTTCATCACCGCTACCCAACCCGAAAGCTGGAAGGCACTCGAAAAACAACACGGCACCGCCACCGTGCGCGACAAATTTCTTCAACGGCTTACTCGCGAAATTGAGCGGCGGGGCACCCTGGATGTATTGCGAAGGGGCATCAAAGACTATGGCTGCTACTTTCAACTAGGCTACTTCAAACCCGTCAGCACCCTCAACCCAGAGCATCAAACCCTCTATGGCAAAAACATCCTCAGCGTCGTGCGCCAATGCCACTACAGTGCCGTCGAAACGAAGGATGCCATTGACATAGTGATATACCTCAATGGTCTGCCCATTTTCACCCTAGAACTCAAAAATAAACAAACCGGGCAAACCGTTGAAAATGCTCGCGAACAGTATGCTAAAGACCGCCAGCCCAAAGGTGAACCCCTGCTCCAATTCAAACGCTGCCTCGCCCACTTTGCCGTAGACGACGATGAAGTCTACATGACCACTCGCCTAGAAGGAAAACAAACCTATTTCTTGCCCTTTAACCGAGGCAACAACGGCGGTGCAGGCAACCCATCCAACCCCAACGGCTACGCCAGCGCTTACCTCTGGGAAGACCTCTTTGCCCCCGATAGCATCCTGGAACTGATCGGTAGTTTTATTCACTTAGAAACGGACGAACGCAACGGTGTCAAAACTGAAAAACTGATCTTCCCCCGCTATCACCAGCGCCATGCGGTACAAGATCTCATCGCCCAAGCCCAGGCACAAGGAGCAGGTCAGCATTACTTAATTGAACACAGTGCCGGAAGCGGCAAGAGCAATACGATCGCCTGGTTAGCCCATCGGTTAGCCTCTTTGCATAATGACCAAAATCAGCGGGTATTTGACTCGGTGATTGTGATTACCGATCGCCGGGTGCTCGATCGACAACTGCAAAACACCATTCGCCAGTTTGAGCAAACTCCTGGGGTCGTTGCGGTAATCGACAAACACAGTGATCAATTGGTGGAAGCCCTCACCAGCGGAGCCAACATCATTGTCAGTACCTTGCAAAAATTTCCCGTCATTGTCAACAAAGTCGATCAACTCGAAGGGCAAAATTTCGCCATCATTGTTGATGAAGCCCACTCCTCCCAAACGGGCGAAGCCAGCAAAAGCCTCAAGGAGGTGCTGCAAGTTCAAACCCTGGAAGAAGCGGAAGAGCTAGAGTCTACAACATCCCCCACCGACGAAGACCTGATCAACCAAAATATGGAAGCACGGGGACGGCAGCCCAACCTTAGTTTCTTTGCCTTCACCGCCACCCCTAAGCAAAAGACCCTGGAACTGTTTGGCACCCCGCAACCTGAGGGCAGTTTTCGCCCCTTCCATCTCTACACCATGCGGCAGGCGATCGAGGAAGGCTTTATCCTTGATGTGCTGCAAAACTACACCACTTTTACCACCTACTTCAGCCTGCAACAAAAAGTAGCTGATGACCCCCACGTCGAAAAAAGTAAAACCATCAGCCTGCTCAAGCGCGAAGTTGAATTACACCAATACACCATTGCCCAGAAAACCGCCTTAATGGTGGAACACTTCTGGGAAACTGTGTGCCACCAAATCCCTGATCCCCAAGGCAACGGACAAGCTAAAGCCATGGTGGTCACTCGCAGTCGCCTCCATGCGGTGCGCTATAAACAAGCCTTTGATGAATATCTGAAAAAGCAGGGCTACCCCATCAAAGCCTTGGTCGCATTTTCAGGCACAGTCAATCATCAAGGGTTGGACTATACCGAAGCCCAAATGAACGGCTTTTCTGATAAACAAACGGCTGAACAGTTCAAAAAATCAGAGTCCCGATTCCTGATCGTGGCTGAAAAGTTTCAAACAGGCTTCGATCAACCCCTCCTTCACACCATGTATGTGGACAAGAATCTGAGCAGTGTTGCCGCCGTTCAAACCCTGAGTCGCCTGAATCGCACCCACCCTCGCAAAGCCGAAACGATGATTTTAGACTTTGCCAATCAGTCCGACGACATTCAAGCTGCCTTTCAGCCCTACTACGAAGCCACTTTACTCAGCGAGGGCACTGATCCCAACAAACTCTACGATACCCAAGCCCTACTTAGGGAATTTCATCTCTACACCGATGAAGAGATTACTGAAATTGCAGCACTTTATCTCAGCAAAGGTGAAAAAGCCAGCCAGCTTCAGCCCTTGTTACGGGCGATTGTTGGACGCTACGAATATATTCCCGAACCTGAAAGACGGTTGGAATTCAAGCATCGGCTCCGCTCTTATATTCGCCTCTACGCTTTTCTTTCCCAGATTGTTACCTTCAAAGACCCCGATTTAGAACGGCTGTATCTATTTGCCCGACTGCTGTTACGTGCCCTGCCCCAAGAACGTGAGAAGACAAGCCTACGGGCAGCAGAGTACGCTGACTTAGAGAGCTATCGTATCCAAAAAACCTTTAGTGGCAAAATTGGATTGGAGTCTGGGGTTGGAACCCTTGATCCCCTCTCCAATCTTGATAGCGCGGTTATTAAAGATCCTGAAAAAGCTGCCTTATCCGAAATCATCGCTGAGATTAACCAGCGATTTGGCACTGATTTTACGGAAGCTGACCGCGTATTTTTTGCAGAGCTGAAAACCCGACTAGCAGGTAATGATAGTCTACAGGCCAGTGCCAAAGCCAATACCAGAGAAAATGTTCAACTTCTCCACGATGCACTGTTCAATGCCGTCCTCCAAACCATGATTGACAGTAACTTCGAGATGTTCAAACGTATTAATGATAATGAGGAGTTTGGCCAGCTTGTTAGAGCAAGAATATTCGATCAGGTTTACCAAGAAATCTTGGACAAACTGAACTCCAATTAGAACCTATCTTGATGTCAGCGCTGTCTCTGAGAAAAGCAACATAACAAATCTCTGGATCGGAACGAAACAAAGGCTATCTGTTGGACTGCAAAGGTTATTGCCGTCCGCTGAACTCAATCGTTAGCTAGCTCTCTACATAGAGTCATAGAGTCTTTGCACTCGTCCCCTTAAGGTTATTAGAGCAATCAGAAAGTTGGCTGTTGTGACAGTCTGTGATGTCACAAAGCATTTGGGGGTGACCTTTGCAGTATCTG
>Ga0335394_10005694_pt1 | contig 14067 bp, 11 predicted proteins | sample MAT03_FD_205741 | JGI IMG/M metagenome (GOLD analysis project Ga0335394, IMG submission 205741) | Freshwater microbial communities from Lake Fryxell liftoff mats and glacier meltwater in Antarctica - MAT-03 (spades assembly) (version 2) ...
ATATCCAAATTCTAAAACCCTGCGCCGCCCGCTGTGCGGGCGGCACAGGGTTTTAGAATCTTATATTTAATTAAGCCCACCTACCTATAGCGGTAGCCATGATCAATAGGACGCCTCCCTGTCATTCCCGCGCAGGCGGGAATCCATCTGCTCGATAGGTGCGGGGGTGGATTCCCGCCTGCGCGGGAATGACGCTGATGGTCGTGCGGATTTCAACCCGCCAACTGGCTTGATGACCACATTTTAGTCTGGTGAATTTAGTCTGATAAATCGGGAAGCGGCTCATGCCTCAACGCACCAGCCTGACAATCGCGCAGCCATAATCGTACCGACTGGGCGACAACGCCATTGTTGCTATCGCGAGGCGGCGAGGGGGGACGACGACTGGGGTAATCTCCCAGGCTAGAGCGCAGGTTAACCACCTGCCAAGCATCGGGCGATCGCACCAAAATCATCCAGTAGTAGCCTTGAAGCTGAACGAAGCCGCTGACCCCATACCGCCGTTCTAACGTGGTAAAAAATACCTGCTGGACGTTATCTGACGGAGTAACAGGGCTGTAGTCTCCATTTCCCAACGGCAGCGGTTCTTGGTCAGACTGCCCTGCCAACAGCACATAGCTGGGGGAAATATCCACCTCTCGATTGCGATCGCGCGATCGCTGAATGACTCGATTGGAATAGCTGGGCAAGTCGCGCAACAGGCCAGGGATCAGCGCGTCTAGGGTATCGGGACAGGGGCGAAAAGCGCGGGAGAGAGCCGTTCGCAGGAGGGGCGATCGCTCAGACGTAGCTCTTTCTGCCGCCACGACTTTGGCTCTGGACGTTAGATCTACAGCAGAGCTTAAATGCGCCATATCAGATTGCATCAGGCTGAAGCCGACCAGCAAAACATTCCACATCCGCTAATTCCCTTGCTCTAATTCCTCACAAATTCGCTCAAATGCCGCCACGGGGTCAACGGCGGCTGTAATGGGTCGTCCAATGACTAAGTAGCTAGCTCCAGCGCGCAGAGCTGCTGCCGGGGTCATCGTTCGGCTTTGGTCTCCAGTCTCAGCCCAGACCGGACGTACACCCGGACACACCAACAAAAACGGGTCGCCACAGGTTTGGCGCAGTTGAGCGGCCTCTTGGGGCGAACAGACAGCTCCGGCTAGCCCGCTAGTTTGAGCCAGCAAGGCCATTTGCAGCGCATAATCGGGCAGCTCTAACGGAATTTTGAGTTCAAAGGCCAATGCCCGTGATGAAATGCTGGTGAGTAGGGTGATAGCGATCAGGTTAGGCGGTGGGTTACTAGTTTCGATGGCACCCGCTTGGGCAGCGGCATTGGCGGCAATCAGGGCAGCCTGTCCAGCCGTAGCATGAACCGTGAGCAGGTCTACACCATAACGCCCAGCGACACGGCAGGCTCCGGCCATCGTATTAGGAATATCGTGAAATTTTAGATCCAGAAAAATCCGCTTTTGCCGATCTTTCAACAGCTTCAGAATACCTGCACCTGTACTGACGAACAGTTCTAGCCCTACTTTCCAGAAGGTGACCTGGGGCAGTTGATCGAGTAGGGCGATCGCCTCGGCTTGGGTAGAAACATCAAGGGGAACAATGATGCGGTCGGAGAGCGGCATGGGGAAAGCGGGACAGAGGATTAGGGGATAAGGCGAACAAATTTGCTTTTGCCTGCTTGTAGGACTTTGCCCTCCAGTTCGGCGGGGGTTTCGACGCTGTGATTGGGGTCGTCGAGGCGATCGCCATCTAACCGCACCGCACCGCCTTGAATCTGTCGGCGGCCTTCACTACTGCCGTTACAGAGGCCGCTAGCGCTCAAAATATACGAGAGTTTAGCCGGAAACTGAATGCCTGACAGAGAAAATTTAGGCACGGCTTCCGCTTGTTTGGCATCGCCCTGTACTAGAGTGAGAGCCGCTTTTTGGGCTTCTAGTGCAGCAGTTTTTCCGTGGTATTGGGTAACGATTTCGAGAGCTAGCAGCTTTTGGAGATCGCGTGGGTTTTCGGGCAGGCTGTCCAACGATAGATCGGTTAATAGCTCGAAGTAGGAGGCGATCGCCGCATCGGGAATTTTTTCTAGTTTGGAGTACATGGTCAGCGGGTCTTCAGACAGCGCCACGTAATTGTTGAGCGATTTAGACATTTTTTGCACCCCGTCGGTGCCTAACAAAATCGGCATCAGCAGCCCAAACTGGGGACGCTGGCCAAAATGGCGCTGCAAATCGCGCCCTACCGCCAGATTAAACTTCTGATCGGTGCCGCCCAGTTCAACATCTGCCTCTAGCGCTACAGAGTCGTAGCCCTGCATCAGCGGGTAGAGAAATTCGTGCAAGAAAATTGGGCTTTCCTTGGTGTAGCGCTCGTCAAACCCTTCTTTTGCCAGCATTTGCCCAACGGTCATAGTGCTTAGCAGGTTCAAAATTTGGCTTAAGTCCAGCTTAGACAGCCATTCGGAGTTATAGCGAATCTCTAACCGACCAGGCGTATCGAAGTCTAACAGTGGCCGCAATTGATCGATATAAGAGTTGGCATTCTGAGCAACCTGCTCAGCCGTGAGCTGTTTACGCACATCCGATTTGCCCGTGGGGTCGCCAATTTGAGCGGTAAAATCGCCAATCAGCAAAATCGCTGTGTGCCCAGCATCTTGAAAGGCGCGCAGCTTGCGGTAAACCGTGCTGTGTCCCAGGTGAATGTCGGTTCCAGTCGGGTCGATGCCAAACTTAATTCGGAGGGGGCGATCGCTCGTTTGCAACCGCTGCGCTAGGTTTTCGTCTGGATCGGTAGCCCCCCGCTGGTCAGGGAAAATTTCGCTGATGCCTCGATATAGCCAGGGAAGACGGGAAGAAGAGGGAGAGGAATGCGCCGAAACCATAGCTGCTAAATGTCTAGCCCATCCAAAATTTACTTAAAAGTACACCAAGTGGTGATGTTGCCAAGTTACTATAGTCGCAAACTAAGCAACATTTGTAGGGAGTTTCTGCAAAAGACGCTAGAAAAATCTCACCTCTAAACACAGTAGCCTTCTGGTTGTGCGAGTGTTTTTTACGACCGTAAATAGCTTTCCGGCTAGCCGAGGAATTATTAATGCAAGAGATCCGTTCTGGCAAACAAAATCTGGTAAACAACGTCTAGGTTAGCGTGAGCGACTATAGGTTTAACGCTATTATCTATGCTCTACTCGTTATTCTGAATCTAGATTGCATCCTCATAAACAGTTGATATCAGATAGTCCTATCGTTTCTGGGTCTTGGCATCAATCACCCATTGAAAAATACCCGGTCGTTGGTTTTAGCTCATCAGACCATCGGACTTTAAAATTTTAAGGAATTCTAGCCGCCGTGTCGTCTAACACCGCCAGACATAAAAAAAACCAGGGCAAAAAGCCTCTTCCTCCCAACCGAGGCAAGAGTTCTGGCCAGCCGCCTACTCAAACATCAACACCCATTAGCGACGTAGCACCCATTTTTCAATTTGTGCAGTCGGTAGGCAAGGTGACGGCGGGCACGCTGTTGGGCATAACCATGTTGACCAGCTCGGTCATTGCAGGTGGGCTAGTTGGCTTAGCGGTAAGCTTTCGAAACTTGCCTGATGTCCGAGTCCTGCGAAACTATATCCCTGCCGAGACGACCTATATCTATGACATTAAGGGGACGTTGCTCGATAGCATTCACGACGAATTCAACCGTGAAGTCGTAGATCTAGACGAAGTCTCTCCAAACCTCAAGCGAGCCGTGTTGGCTATTGAAGATAGCTATTTCTTTTCGCACCACGGCATTAACCCTACGAGTGTGGGTCGGGCGCTGCTGAGTAATTTGGAACAAGGTCAGACCGTAGAAGGGGGTTCTACGGTCACGATGCAGTTAGTCAAAAACTTATTTCTCACCCCGGAGCGATCGCTGAGTCGCAAAATTGCAGAAGCCGTTCTAGCGCTGCGTTTAGAGCAAATTTTTACCAAGACCCAGATCTTAGAAATGTACCTGAATCAGGTCTACTGGGGGCACAACACCTATGGAGTACAAACGGCTGCCCAGAGTTACTTTGGCAAACCTGCTTCCGCCTTGACATTGGGAGAGTCTGCCATGATGGCTGGACTAATCCAAGCCCCCGAAAACTACAGCCCCTTTGTAGATTATCAACTGGCAAAACGGCGGCAGGCCACAGTACTAAACCGCATGGTAGCGCTTCAGTGGATTACCGCTGCCGAAGCAACAGAAGCTAAAAATCAACCGATTCAGTTAGGAGACATCACGTCCTTCAAAGCTAGCCGTTCTCCTCATGTGACGGGGGCTGTAGTACAAGAGCTAGAGCAGCGCTTCGGCAAAGATGCATCGCTGAAAGGTGGAATGCGCGTTCAGACAACGTTTGATTTAGACCTGCAAGCCGTTGCCGAGCAAGTGGTCAAAACCGGGCATAGTCGCTTGCTGCGGCAGGGCGTTCGGGCTGACCAAATGGCTCTAGTTGCGGTCGATCCGCGCACTCATTTTGTCAAAGCAATGGTAGGCAGCGTGGATTATGAACAAAGTCAGTACAACCGCGCTATCCAAGCCCTGCGGCAGCCCGGTTCTGCCTTCAAGCCATTTGTCTACTATGCAGCCTTTGCGTCGGGAAAAGTGTCGCCCGACTCCACCATTGCTGATACGCCCGTTAGCTACCCCGACGGGTACGAAACCTACTCTCCTCAAAACTATGGAGGTGGCTTCTACGGTACGATGACCATTCGTGCTGCTCTAGAGCAATCCCGCAATATCCCGGCTGTCAAATTGGGGCAAGATGTAGGCATCAACCGGGTAATCGAGATTTGTCGCACGCTGGGCATCAAGAGTCCAATTGAGCCGGTCGTATCACTGCCGTTAGGGTCTGTAGACCTTACCCCGCTAGAAATGGCAAGCGCCTATGCGACATTTGCCAGTGGAGGCTGGCAATCAGACACAACGTTTATTGTCCGAGTGACTAACAGTTCTGGACAAGTATTACTCGATAACACCCCTTCCCCTCAATTGGTTTTAGACCCTTGGGCGGTAGCAGCGTTGAACGATGTCTTGCAAGGGGTGATTACAAATGGAACCGCTAAGGGCGCGAATATTGGCCGTCCTGCTGCTGGCAAGACGGGTACAACGTCCTCTGAGCGAGATATCTGGTTCGCAGGATATGTGCCTCAACTTTCGGTCGCCGTCTGGGTTGGCAATGATGATTACTCTCCTGTGGGGCAAGGCGTGACCGGGGGTAAGTTTGTTGCACCTATCTGGCGCAATTTTATGCTGCGTGCGCTAGATGGAGTTCCGGTTGAGTCATTTTCACCCCCGTCTGCATTTGTCCGGCCTTAGTAGGATCTAAGTTTGCTGTTCCAACTCGGCTTTCATGCGTTCTAGCGTGTAGTTCATTTGCTCAAACATCTGCTGAGGCGTAACGCCAAACTGCCCCAACTGGGTTTTAAGTTGCTCCATCGACATTTGAGCCATGAAATCTTCTGATAGCTCAAACCGCTTCATAAAAATGCGGTAGCGCGCCATCATTTCTTCCATCTGCTCAATAAAAAGCTTCTTGCCTTCCCGGTCAAATTTTCCATAGCTAGAGCCTAGCTGGGTCAGCGATTGATAGTCTTCAAACAACTGTTTGGCTTCGTGTTGGACGATTTCAGAGTCGAAAAATCCCATGGTGTAACCTTACTGCCGCGATCGCCTGAGATGTGATAAGTAGTTCAACTTCAATAAAAGCAAGATTCTAAAAGTCTGCGCTGCCCGCTGCGCGGGCGGCGCAGACTTTTAAGGTTTTATGCTTAATTACGCCCGTCTACTTAGTACTCATCTTAAAGCAGACGAAAGGGTGCCCAAAGTGCGGAAATTGCTACCTGTTAATCACTAAGTAGGTGGGCTTAAGTAAATATAAGATCCTAAAACCCTACGCCGCCCGCTGCGCGGGCGGCGTAGGGTTTTAGGATTTGGTTTTTATTTAGGTTGAACTACTCACCTGTTAGCAGAGAAGCTTAAACTAGAATTTAGACAGACCAGTTAGTAACGTCTGACTACTTTCTCTGTCCTACACCATGCTTAACGTCTTGAATTCCCTGTTTTCCCTATTTGGCCGTCGTCCTCAACCTGTGAACGCCCAGGTTGAAATTTATACCTGGCAAACATGCCCGTATTGTATTCGCGCCAAGCTGCTGTTGTGGTGGAAAGGGGTGACGTTTACGGAATATAAAATTGATGGCGATGGAGCCGCTCGCATCAAAATGGCAGAACGTGCCAATGGAGGGCGATCGGTTCCCCAAATTTTCATCAACAGTCAACACATTGGTGGCTGCAACGACCTGTACACACTCGATCGCGAAGGACACCTCGATCCATTACTCAGCCAAGGTGCGCTCTGATCCTTAGCGTCCCAAATTAAAATCGGGGTAGTTGGCTTCCTGAGAGGAAACCAACTACCCCGATTTTGATCAGTAGTTCAACCTAAATAAAAACAAGATTCTAAAAGTCTGCGCCGCCCGCGCAGCGGGCGGCGCAGACTTTTAGGGTTTTATAGCCATAGTCATAAAGCTTAGGACATGCCAGCGTCATTCCCGCGTGCGCGGGAATGACGCTGGCACCTATCGAGCAGATGGATTCCCGCCTGCGCGGGAATGACAGGGAGGCGTCCTTTTGATCATGGCTACCGCCATATATTTGATTACGCCCATCCACTTAACCGTTGACTCAACGGTTAGGATAAACGCGACCTGACGCACTGGGCGATCGCTACAGTTACAGAATTTGACATTACATGACCGATAGTCAGTAATATTCTAAACGTGTTGCTCATGACCTGAAAGGCATGTCATGCGTACTTTTCAGGCCATGAGCACCATAACTGAAACATGATTCGAGAATTTACTCTGGGCGCTTGAGAGCATCACTGTTTTCAATCCCAAAGCCATCTGCCGAATCGGATTCATCGTCTGACTCGTCTGGTGGCACATAGGATTCTATGTCAACAGGCTCTAGAGCAGCGGGTTCGAGGTCAGCAGATTCGGCAACGGGAGCTTTTTCCTCTTCGTCATATTCATCGTCGTCGTATTCATCCTCGTCATACTCTGCCTCTTCTGCTGCCGCTGCCGCTTGTGCCAATCGCCGTTCTTCAGCTAATTCGGCAATTTTACGATTTTCGGCTTCGTAGTCGTATTTGGCGGAGTCTTTGATATCAATTTTCCAACCTGTGAGCCGAGCGGCAAGCCGCACATTTTGTCCTTCTTTGCCGATCGCCAGACTTAGTTGATCATCGGGTACTAAAACATGAGCCTGCCGCTCGTCGGGGTTAACCAAACGTACCTCATCTACCTTCGCAGGGCTGAGGGCGTTGGCAACGTAAGCGGCTGGGTCAGGCGACCAGCGAATCACATCAATTTTCTCGCCGCGCAGTTCGTTCACCACGGCTTGAATGCGCGAGCCACGTGCGCCAATACAGGCTCCAACGGGGTCAACATCCCGCTCTTGGGTATCGACCGCAATCTTGGTACGAGGCCCTACCGAACGAGATGGGGGGTTGGCTTCGCGGGCAACTGCCACAATTCGCACGATTTCATCTTCAATTTCAGGCACTTCGGTGGCAAATAAATCTACAACCAGTCCAGCATCAGCTCTTGATACTAAGAGCTGAGGCCCCCGATGAGAACCTTCTGAAACTCGCTTGAGCAATACTCTAAACACGGCATTGGCGCGATAGTTGTCGTTCGGTAACTGATCGCGCTTGAGTAGTTCTGCTTCGACTTCAGACTGGTTGTAGCCGCTGTTAACCATCATGATCACCGACTGGCGCTCAAACCGCTGCACGCGGGCTTGCAGCACCGTTCCTTCTAGCTCTTGAAATTCTTCTTGCACCAATTTGCGCTGCTGATCTCGCAGTTTTTGTGCCAGAACCTGCTTGGTTTGAATCGCCGCCATGCGCCCAAACTCTCCCTGCTCAGGGGTTACATCCAGTACTACCGTGTCTCCTAACTGAGCTTCGGGAGCCACTTCTTGCACTTCTTCGAGTCCGATCTGGTGATCGGGATTGTCTACTGCTTCGACAATTGTTTTAGTAGCGAGAACTCGGAACCCTTCGTCGTCTACATCGAGTTCTACGTCAAAGTTGTTAAAGTACTCTTCGTCGAAGTTGTAGGCATCGGCACGGTGAGTGCGACGGTAGCGTTCGTAACCTTTAAGCAATGCCTCGCTTAGAGCCGCTTGAACCGCGTGTTTAGGTAAGTTGCGATCGCGGCTGATGCTGTCGATCATCTCTTGCAATCCAGGCAGTGTAACCATTGACATAAAATCGAATCCTCTGTAGCTATTAAGTTTTAGGCAGTGGTATTGAGGTGAGTAGGCTTATCCTATTCATCGTTTTTCGTCTAACTGGACTTGGCTAACCAGTAATCGGGGAATGGCGATCGCCCGTCCCTTTTGGTTCAGGTATACAGCCTCTTCATCGCGGCGAACTAAATTTCCTGCCCACGTTTTTTGGCCTTCGTAGGGTTCGCTGGTAGAGACAACAACGGCAAACCCCTTAAAGGAAATAAATTCTCGATCGGTCGTGAGCGATCGAGAAATACCAGGGCTAGATACCTCCAATACGTAGGGATCAGGAATTAGATTTGCCTCGTCTAGCGCGGCTTCTAACGCACGACTCATGCGTTCGCAATCTCCTAGCCCAGTGTCTTGGTAGAGATTGCGAATATCGATTCGTAGGATTTGCGGGCTTTGGTGTGTGTGAAACAGCGCCCCCACCACTTCCAACTCTAGAGAGGTTGCAACAGGTGAAGCCAGTTCGATAATTTGCGGAATTAACGGATGAACCATTTAGGCAAAGAGCGCCCAGACACGCCCAAAAATTGAAACAAAAAAAGCGGGTACCGACCCACTTCCGACAAGGCCATGCCTTGCAGTTGACACAAGACGTATGCCCTTGCCGCCTTTAGTGTAGCGTAATCTTTAATTCTCGATACGTTAATGCACGGAGTTGCTAAATTTGCAGCCCGTTCTCCTTAAGACCGTTAGTTATGCCAACGGCATTAAGTAGTTCAACCTAAATAAAAACCAAATCCTAAAACCCTGCGCCGCCCGCTGTGCCGACCGCACAGGGTTTTAGAAACTTATATTTAATTAAGCCCACCTACTTATAAGGCAAGTGAATAGAGTTACTAAAATTGCAACTGATGAGAACTTTTTCGGCTGAGGTGTCATCTTTAATAAAGCGGGAGCACAAAAAAATGAGCTGTAGATTCAGGACTGACGTACAGTCTACTGAAGGCCAAGGCAGCGAGTCCTGCGGTAGGGGCTGAGCGTCTGTTATAGAACTCAACGGCATCAGCCCCATAAATCAAAACATCGGTAGGAATGTGGTAGTCCTAAATTGGTAAGGGTTTTTTGATGGGCGGGCTTCGTCCGCCTATCAAAAAACCCTTACATCAATACCACTACCGGGAATATTAAGGAGTATGACCATGAAATGGTGGTATGGGTTAGGGGTGAGTATTGTCGGCAGTCTGCTGCTCGTGGGGCTGTTGGGCTGTGCTCTTAGCCAATCTCAGGCTGAGGAATCCCCCGTTAGGATACAAACTCCCGTTACTCAGTCGCCTGCTCCGCCTCAATCTGAATTCCCTGACTCTAGAGATTCTCGTGTGCCATTGCCACCCGTTGATGCCCGTCTAGTCACTGCTAACACTCGTTTTGGGTTCAAGCTATTTTCAGAGATTGTTAACCAAACGCCAAGCAAAAATGTGCTGATTTCGCCATCAAGTGTGGCGATCGCCCTCTCAATGGTTTACAACGGCGCGGACGATACTACACGCACTGCGATAGCAAATACATTAGAGCTGGGCGACATGAGTCTTGCAGACGTTAATCAAGCCAATGCAGCGCTAGAGAAAAACCTGGAGGGAGTAGACCCAACAGTGACGGTGGCGATCGCCAATTCTCTTTGGAGCCGCCAAGGGGTGTCGTTTCAGCCGAACTTCTTACAGCAAAATCAGCAATTTTATGACGCTGAAGTTGCCAGTCTAGACTTTAGCAGCCCCGATGCCGTCGGTCGAATTAACGACTGGGTCAGCCGCCATACGGCGGGCAAAATTCCTCAGATTATCGACCAAATCAGTCCCGATGACGTGATGTTTCTGATCAACGCCATCTATTTCAATGGCACTTGGAGCAACCCCTTTGACCCCAGCTTGACCCGCCCCCAGCCCTTCCATCTACCCGATGGCACCACGAAACCTCATCCCCTAATGGCTCAAGCAGGCAGCTACCTCTATGCTGAAACCGACCAGTTTCAGGCAATTAACCTGCCCTATGGCGATCGCCATCTCAGCATGTTGGTCTTCTTGCCCAAACAAACCTCCAGCCTAGAGGCATTCCAGCGCAACCTAACGGCTGACAACTGGGTCAATTGGCTCACCCAATTTCGTCGCCAACCCGGTGCCATTCAACTGCCCCGTTTTAAGACAGAATTTGGCATCGGGTTAACCGATCCGCTCAAAGCCCTCGGCATGGGTATCGCCTTTGACCCCAACCAAGCCAACTTTTCTAACCTCATTGCCGACGGTTCCGTTTACATTAGCGACGTAAAACACAAGACCTTGATTGATGTCAACGAAGCAGGTACTGAAGCCGCCGCCGCCACTTCTATCGGCATCACCACAACCTCTATGCCCGTTAATCCACCCTTCCGCATGATTGTCGATCGCCCCTTTTTCTATGCAATTTGCGACAATCAAACAGGTGCCATTCTGTTCATGGGAACGGTAGTCAATCCTGATTTATAGGCCATCTGGAGGTTTATTCATCCTGCATCCCTTAATCCTTGTCTTGCCTCCATGCCTAATCCCAACAGCGACCCATTCGATCCCTACGAGCTAAAGCGCATTCGCTTATTTATATACCTGGTACCCATAATTGGGGTATTTCCAGCTATTTGGGCACTGTATCGCCGCCAGGGCGATCGCCGCGAACGGGCAGCCAGCCGATTGGTCGTTGGATTAGCGCTCACCTGGGTCGTGAGCTATTTTTCGCTGGCCGCAGGCGCACAGTCAGCCGAATCTCTAGCAATGCCGCTGATGATCACCAGTAGCGTCATCACCTCTAGCTATTTTGTGATTAACGTGTGGCTTATGCTGCGAGTATGGCAACGCAAGCCGCTGCGGTTGCCGGGGTTTAGTGCACTGGGCGATCGCCTCCCGTAAACCTTGCTAAAACCCAACTGCATACCTGAAAACCAACAGCTCCCTGAGCAAAATAGACAGCTCCCTGAGCAAATTCACACAGCTCCCTGAGCAAATTCACACAGCTCCCTGAGCGCAGCCGAAGGGAGCTGTGTGAATTTGCTTTTGACAGTGCCCAACTATCTAGAGCACTTAACAACATCGTTGAAGCATGACTAGAAGGTGAGCCAGAGAAAAAGATGAGCCAGAGAAAACGTTCGGGCAACCAGTTCATCCGGATTTTGACTAACTGGTCAAGGATAAATAGTTCGGCATCATAAAAATCAGACGTGAAGAATCTGAGTTTTCCTAAGGGTTTAACTACGCCCAAACAAACCCCAATTAAAAATCCCGGCTTGATGCAATTCTCTACTCTAATTCTTAAAAACGCTGTTACTATTCAGCTTGGCACGTCATTGTGTGTTGAGGATCTTTGTGGCAAGTCCAAAAGTCTATAACTTTCTGTCGCCATCTAATTCTAAAAAGAAATTGCTGAGGAAAAAGCCCAATACTCTTTGGATGGCGGTCGGGCTAACAGCGGTGGCGATCGCATCCGCTGCCGGAGGCGCACTGCTTGCCGTGTCGCTAGCCAGTACCCCTCTGCTACAAAGCAGATTGCATCCCAACGATGCCAAAGTATTTGATCAAGGCGATATTTCAACGGGTGTCAACTTCCGGCTACCTGCCTTGACGCGCCCCGTCACCATCTTAGTACTGGGCATGAAAGTGCTTAGTTCAGATGTCAACAATCCCCCACCCGAAGCGGCAAACTTGGGCTACCACTCCCTCGTCAACTCGTTTGATGGCCTCTCAGACACTATGTTGATGCTGCGGTTTGACCCTACGACCTATAAGCTGGTGGTGCTCTCAATTCCACGCGACACCCGCACTTGGATTGAAGGACTGGGCACCACCAAGTTAAATGAAGCAAATGCCTATGGTGGCCCTGCCTTAGCCGCTACCTCAGTGACTAATCTACTGGGAGATGTGCCTATCGATCGCTATGTACGAATTAATGTTCAAGGTGTAGAAAAATTAGTAGATGCCTTAGGCGGCGTTACTGTTTACGTTCCCCAAGACATGAAGTACACCGATGAAAGCCAGCACCTTTACATCGATCTCAAGCAGGGTGAACAGCATCTAGACGGTAAAAAAGCCTTAGACTTCCTGCGGTTTCGCTACGATCGCCTGGGTGATATTGGGCGAGTCCAGCGTCAACAAATGTTGATGCGAGCCTTGGTTGAGCAAACGCTCAGTCCAGCAACGTTAACTCGAATCCCACAGATTTTGACAGTAATCCAAGAAAATGTCGATACAAATTTGAGCGTCGAAGAACTGGTGGCACTGGTGGGGTTTGCAGCGCAGACAGAGCGTGCAAATTTGCAAATGCTGATGCTTCCAGGCGATTTCAGTGAGTCTGGCGACTATGAAGCGAGTTACTGGCTACCCAATCAAGCCCGAATTGACGGACTGATAGCCCGCTATTTCCGTCCAGAACTAGCAGTCGAGGCAGGAACTACTGTCCACACTGACTCAGAGGCCGGAACAGAGATAGAAACGGAAGTGGAATCCGGTGCGGGAATGGAAAACCTGGGATACGCGGCAGGCGATCGCACAGTTGAAATTGCCATTCAAGACTCAACAGGCGATGCAACCACCGCTCAAGATGTGCGATCGCAGCTAGAACAACAGGGGTACCGCAACCTGTTTGTGGATGAACCCTGGAATGAACCCTTGAGCGTGACGCGCATTATTGCCCAGCGAGGAGACATTGATAGCGCCAAAGCCCTTCAAGCAATTTTGGGCGTAGGTGAAGTGCTAGTGCAAGGCAGTGGCAACATCCGCTCCGATATTACTATTCAACTCGGAACCGATTGGGTACAGCATCAAGCAGGGTCACTCAACTCTTCGGCATCTAATCCCGCAAGTCGATAGATAAGTAGTTCAACCCAAATAAAAACAAGATTCTAAAAGTTTGCGCCGCCCGCGCAGCGGGCGGCGTAAACTTTTAAGGTTTTATATTTATAGCCATAGTCATAAAGCTTAGGACATGCCAGCGTCATTCCCGCCTGCGCGGGAATGACAGGGAGGCGTCCTATTGATCATGGCTACCGCTATGATTACGCCCATCTACTTAAGCTAATTGAGCATAAACCAATTGAGAACGTGAATGTTTCCCGATAATACCGGGCACAGTTCACGCTCTCAAGCGCGCAAAAAACACGCAAAGAATCAACCTCTCACTAAAATATTAACCAAATCGACCGCTGACATAATCTTGGGTAGAGACTTGGCTAGGGTTGTTAAAAATAGTCTGAGTAGGAGCATACTCCACCAAGTAGCCCATTTTGCCGCCCTTTTCGGTCGCTTGAGCGTTGTAAAACGCCGTCATATCGGAGACCCGTGATGCCTGCTGCATGTTGTGAGTCACGATGATGATGGTGTAATGCTTCTTCAACTCCTGCATCAGTTCTTCGATCCGCAGGGTAGAAATGGGGTCTAGGGCTGAGCAGGGTTCATCCATCAGCAGCACTTCAGGTTCGATGGCGATCGCCCGAGCAATGCACAAGCGCTGCTGTTGACCACCCGAAATCGACAAGCCGCTTTCTTTTAGCTTGTCTTTTACTTCATCCCATAGTGCCGATCCTCGCAGTGCGCGCTCGACCAACACATCCATATCGCCCTTGTAGCCGTTAATTCGGGCACCATAGGCGACATTTTCATAAATCGATTTAGGGAAGGGGTTAGGTTTCTGAAACACCATGCCAATCCGTCGCCGCAACTCGGTCGCATCTACACTTTTGTCGTAGATATCGACACCACGATAGGTGATCTTGCCCTCAACTCGTGCACTGGGA
>Ga0335394_10005695_pt1 | contig 14066 bp, 14 predicted proteins | sample MAT03_FD_205741 | JGI IMG/M metagenome (GOLD analysis project Ga0335394, IMG submission 205741) | Freshwater microbial communities from Lake Fryxell liftoff mats and glacier meltwater in Antarctica - MAT-03 (spades assembly) (version 2) ...
GGAACGATCGCTTCGCCGTCGGAGCCGATGAGTTGTGCGAAGCGCTGCAGTATCGGCTCGACATTTGCCACGCCGTCGATCTGGCTGACCGTGTCGGCGATGGTGACGTCGATCGGGTCGCGGGCGTCGTCGGTCTCGAACTGCTGTGCTGCTCTGACCTCGAGGTCGACGTCTTGGCCGAGTTCCTGGAAGAGGCTGTCGAACGTGGCCCGGAGGCTGTCCGCAAGGACGAACGAGCCCACCACGAACGAGACGCTGGCCGTGATCGCGAACAGGATCGCGAGCGTGCGGCCCCAGCGGGCGCGGATGCTCTTGCGGGCGATGAGTGTTCCGGCGCTCACGTCAGTCCCAGTTCCGAAGGCGGTCGATGATCTGGTCGACGGATGGGTCGGTCAGTTCGCCCGTGATCTTGCCGTCGCCGACGAAGACCACCCGATCGGCGTACGAAGCAGCGACGGGGTCGTGGGTGACCATCACGATCGTCTGGCCGAAGTCGCGTACTGCGTTGCGCATGAACGACAGGATCTCGGCACCGGTGATCGAGTCGAGGTTGCCGGTCGGTTCGTCGGCGAAGATGATCTGCGGGCGCGATGCCAGGGCTCGGGCCACGGCCACACGCTGCTGCTGGCCTCCGGAGAGTTCGCTCGGGCGGTGCTTCAGGCGGTCACCCAGCCCGACCGTGGTGATCACGTGATCGATCCACTCCGTGTCGCCCGACTCGCCTCCCAACATCATCGGAAGCCGGATGTTCTCATCAGCGGTGAGCGTCGGAATCAGGTTGAACGCCTGGAAGACGAAGCCCACCTTGGTGCGGCGCATTTCGGTGAGTGCCTTGTCGTCGAGCGACGCGAGATACGTGTCGCCGATGAACGTCGCGCCCGACGTCAACGTGTCGAGTCCCGCCAGACAGTGCAGCAGCGTCGACTTGCCGGAGCCGGAGGGACCCATGATCGCGCTGAACTTGCCGGTCTCGAACGACACGGTCACGCCGTCGAGAGCGTGGACCTGGGCATCGCCGATGCCGTAGGTCTTGCGAGCATCGATGGCACCCGCAGCGGCGGTGGTGGTGCCAGGATCGTTCGTCGGTGGCGCAAGTGGCGCAGGTGGTGCGGGAGGCGTTGACATGTCTACAGGTCTACCCCTGATCGAAGGTGTCCGTATCCGCCTGAAGGTGGAATCCGATCAGCCGATAGGCGGATGAACGGTCAGCGGTGTCCGGGGGTGACGAGACCCGACTCGTACGCCGTGACGACTGCTTGGACTCGATCCCGAGCGCCGAGTTTGGCGAGGATCCGGCCGACATGGGTCTTGATCGTCGCTTCGCCGAGGTACAGCTCGCCTGCGATCTCTCCGTTCGATCGGCCGCTCGCCATCAAGAGCAGGACGTCGAGTTCGCGTTCGGTGAGCGTGTCGATCCCCGGGTACGACAGCCGATCTCGTTCCGGCTGTCGGGCGATCTCGTCGATGAGTGCCTGCGTGATCGACGGTGCGAGGAGTGCGTCACCGTTGGCCACGATTCTGATCGCGTCGACCAACTGCTCCGCCGGAGCGTCCTTGAGCATGAACCCACTCGCACCGGCGCGCAGGGCGGCGCGGACGTAGTCGTGCAGATCGAAGGTGGTCAGCATCATCACCCGGGTATCGGGGTGGCGCTCACGGATGGATCGGCACGCCTCGATCCCGTCCATTCGCGGCATCCGGACGTCCATGAGGACCACGTCGGCATCGGCCCGATCGGCGAGTTCGACTGCGGCGGCGCCGTCGCCCGCTTCGCCGACAACGGTGAGATCGTGCTCCGCCTGCAGGATCATGCGGAAGCCGACCCGCACCATCTCTTGGTCGTCGACGAGCATGATGCGGATCACTGCACGACGCTCGCAGCCGGTCGGTGATGCGAGCTGGCGTCGATCGGCAGAATGGCACGCACCCGCCAACCGCCGCCGACACGTGGACCGGCCGACACGGTGCCGCCGACGGCTGCCACGCGTTCACGCATGCCGACGATTCCGAATCCGTCGGCGCCCTGAAGTGACCCTGCGCCCCGACCATCGTCGACGACGTCGATCGTCACGTCGCCGTCAGCTACGCGCAGCACGATCGCCACGTGCCCGACCGAACCAGCGTGACGGCGCACGTTGGTCAGCGCCTCCTGGATCAATCGGAACCCGGTCACCGACACGCTGTCAGGTACTGCGGTGACGTCGCCGTCGATCGTCAGCTCCACCGGAAGGTCATCGAACCCGGCCAGATCGTCCAGTTTCGCCAGCGATGGCTGCGGGGCGCGGGTCGATCCGGGAGCATCGCCGTCGGTGCGCAGCACGCCGAGTATCGAGCGCAACTCGTTCATGGTCTGGCGGCCCGTCGATTCGATGGTTTCGAGCGCCTCGGCGGCGAGTTCGGGTGAATCCGCCAGGCTTCGGCGGGCGGCGGCCGCTTGGATGACCATCACGCTCACCGAGTGCGCCACCACATCGTGCAGGTCCCGGGCGATCCGGGTGCGTTCGGCGGTGACGCGCTGTTCGGCGAGCAGATCTCGCTCTCGTTCGGCGCGTTCGGCGCGTTCGGCGAGGCTCGCGTTGTGCTGGCGCCGACGCCGGAGGTTGTCGCCGAGCACGTACGCCGTGATCAGCAACACGCCGGTCGAGACGAACTCGTCGAGAAGGGACAGTCCGTCGATCCAGCCCGCTAGGAAAAGCAGCCCGACCAGAACGGCGATCGCGCTCATCACCCGCGTTCGACCGACGCCATTGGTGTGGGCTCCGATCGAGTACACAGCGACGACGGAACCGATGAATGCCGAGCCGCCGATCCCGATGAACAGTGCGATCACCTCGACGGTGACCACGAAGCTCGCACTTGCGAGCGAGTGTGTGCGCCGCCAGTACACCGGGGCGGTACCGGCCAACACGACGAGCACCGTCCACCAGGTCGGGTCGATCTGATTCGGATCGTTCACCGAGGTCTGGCCGAAGAGGTGGGCAGGGATGGCTGCTGCCACGATCATCAGGGTGAGGAGGCCGTCGGCCACCCGGGGATGCGTGCGCAGCCAGGCGACGGGATGCGGGTCGTGCATGGTGGACGCGACGCTACTCACCTGGATCGCTGTGGTGGTCCGCCTGGAGGTGGACGTGCCGTACGATCACGGGTTGATGAGCTCCTGTGCGTCGTGCGACGCCACGCTTCCCGACGGCGCACGGTTCTGCCCGTCCTGCGGGCACAAGGTGGCGCTCGTTGCTGTGGAAGAGCGGCGAGTGGTCACCGTCGTGTTCGCCGATCTGGTCGGCTACTCCGCACTCTCGGAGCGTCTCGATCCCGAGCGGGTGAAACGCTTGATCGACGCCAGTTTCGAGCGGCTGATCGCCGACATCACGGCCTTCGGTGGTCGCGTCGACAAGGTGCTCGGCGACGGCATCCTCGCGCTGTTCGGAGCGCCGGTCGCGCACGAGGACGACGCCGACCGGGCGATCCGGGCTGCCTTGCAGATGCACGAGTCGCTGGCCCGTTTCGTTTCCGAACAGCCTGATCTCGACGGGCCGTTGCAACTACGCATCGGGGTGAACACCGGTGAGGTGGTCGTCGGGAACGTGTCGGGCACGGCCGAGTACACGGCCATGGGCGACGTGGTCAACGTTGCATCACGTCTCCAGACGCTGGCCGAACCAGGTGGCATCTTGATCGGTGACTCGACGGCCTCGCTCGCTTCCGAGGAGATCCTGTGCCAGCCCGTCGACACGCTCGAGGTGCGTGGACGCGCTCAGACCGAACGGGTGTGGCGTGTCACAGGTCGACGGCGTTTCGTCCCCACGATCGGCACGAGGTTCCACGACCCCCCCTTCGTGGGGAGGTCGACGCAACGGGAGCTGGTGGCATCGATCATGGCGATGGTCGCCAATGGTCGAGGTGCGGTCGTCTCGGTCACCGGCGACGCCGGAGCCGGCAAGACCCGCCTGATCTCGGAGGCGCTCGACTCGTTCCCGAGCCGAGCCGTCACGATCTTCTCCGGCGTATGTGCTCCGTACGGAGAGACCAATGTGTGGGCTCCTGTTGCCACCGCACTGTTCCGGCGGCTCGACCTCGACGACGGCGCGCCGCCGAACCTGCTCCGTGAGGTGAGCCGCGCCAAGGGCGTCGAGCTGTATGGATTCGAGGCCGACGATCCCGTGCTCGGGCGTTTCGTCGAGGCGGTGCTGCACCTGCTGGGATACCCGTCGGAGCTCGATCACGTTCCGCCGGCACAAGCGCGCGAGATCCTGTTCTCGTTGATCGTCGAAGGGCTCCGCCGTCGCACCAGGACCGGCCCGGTCGTGTTGTGGATCGACGACCTGCAGTGGGCCGATGTGCTGATCATCGAGCTGCTGCACCGTGTGGCGCGATCGCTGGTCGATCGCCCGATGCTGATCATCACGGCCCAACGAGACGACGCCGACCTCGACTGGCCGCCCGCCAGCGATCATCCGGTCACCGTGAGGATGCCGTTGGATCCGCTGGCCCATGACGACGCAGCACGGCTCGTACGTTCCGTGCTCGGACCCTCGGCGAACGACCAATTGGTCGACAGTCTCTTCGAGCGCAGCGGGGGCAACCCGTTGTTCCTCATCGAACTCGCCGAACTCGCCAAGTCGAATCCCGCCAGCACGGCGCTACCCGGATCGCTTCGCGCCCTCATCTCGGCTCGCCTCGACCAACTCCCGGTTTCGCAGCGTTCGATCATCGACAACGCCGCCGTGCTCGGGGCGTCGGGTCCTGTCGAGTCGCTCGAGCAGTTCGCTGCCGAGATGGACCAGGGATTCAGTCGCGACGATCTCGACGCCCTCGACGAGAACGGTCTGCTCGAAATCGACGGGCCGACCTGGCGGTTCCGTAGCGACGTGGTTCGTGAGGTCGCCTATCAGACACTCACCAAGTTGGTGCGCGCGCAACGCCATGGCGGCACCGCGGTGGTGATGGGCCGGATCTCGCGGGTGCCCATCGATCAGGTGGCTCACCACGCGGCATGTGCGGCCGAGTTGGCCGCCGAGATCGGACCGGTCCCCGGCCTGCCCGATGACATCTCCGACCGTGCCGTCGGTCTGCTGTTCGAGGCTGCCGAACGATCGATGGATGTCGGCGCGTTCAACCAGGTCCGTCGCCAGACGACTCGTGCGCTCGACCTCGGTCCGAGCGACGCGGGTATCGCGCGCGAGTTGTTGCTGCTCCGGGCTCAGGCGCAGGCCGAACGGCGGGCGATCGCGCCGGCTCGCGCCGACGCCGATGACGCCCTCGTCGCCGCCGTTGCTGCGGGTGATCGTCGGCAAGAGGGCGTTGCCCGGCGGCTACTCGGCATCTTGCAACAGCGCGACGGCGATCTCGGCGAAGCCCGGCGGGAACTCGGTGCCAGTGTCGACATCTTCCGGGAGTTGGGTGATGACATCGAGTTGGCCTCGTCGTTGCGTGAGCGGGGACTGGCGGAGGTGTTCGGCGGCTCGCTCAGCGATGCCGAGTGGCTCCTGGGCGAAGCGGAGGGTCTCACCGAACGGCTGAAGGACGCCCGCGGCCGAGCCTGGGTCCGCCAGCATCAGGCATGGGTGGCATTCCTGTCCGGCGACGCCGAGCTCGCCGAAACACGTCTGTTGACGGCTGCGCAGGAGTTCGATCTGCTCGGTGACCGGTTCGGCCGCGGTTGGGCGATGGGTCTGCTCGCGTACGTGCGCTTCTACCAGCGACGCTTCGAGGAGGCCGAAGCGCTCGCCGTCGAGGTCCGGCGCGATTCGCTGGAGCTCGGCGATCCGTGGGCGCCGGCGATGATGGATTCGCTGATCGCCGGGATTCGCCTGTGGTCGTCGCAATTCGTCGAGGCGGAGGAGCTGTCCAGGCGGGCTCTTTCCAGTTTCCGCCAGCTCGGCGACAAGTTCGGTGCGGTCCAGGCATTGGCGCCGCGCATGCGGGCGCTCGTCGCACTGGGACGGACCCACGAAGCCGAGCGCGGTATCGAGGAGTCGCTCGCGATGAGCGACTCGTTCGGCGACCTGTCGTTCCCCATGATGGCGGCCGCTGGTGCTGCGGTGCATCTCGGCCTCGGCGAGCGGGCCCTGACGATCAGCCGGCAAGCGCTCGACCGGTCATTGGCGATGGGTGCCGACGCCTCCGAGTCGCGAACCACCCTGGCGCTGGCGCTGTGCCAGGTCGGCCGGGCCGATGAGGCGCTGGCGGCGCTCGACGACATCGACACTCCCTCGCCGTACTTCTCTTCGGTACGTGCGCTGGCCCGAGCGATCACGGCCGATCCGACCGGGGCGATCGACGACGGCGAACGCGTTCGGGCCGATGGTGGGGCGAGCTACCTCGACAGCGCCATCGCCGACAGCGCCGCTGGCGCCGCACAGATGCAACTCGGTGTGGGCGATCTGGCAGTCGAGTGCTTCGATCGGGCACGGGTGACTGCGGCCGACGCTGGAGACGTCGTTGCCCGTGAACTCGTGGCCTTGCTCCGCTCTGTCGTGCTGTCCGACGACGCGTACACCGACGCGGGTCATCTCGGCCCTGGCTGGAAGGTGGTCGCCCAGTCGCTCGCAGCGCTGGTCGTCGACCGGTCGGGTGAACCGGCCGGGTGAACCGGTCGGGTGAGCTGGTCGGTAGAGGCAGACTGGTGAGGCGCGAGGGGCTGATGGCCGACGAGTCGTTCCACCCGACCGGGCTGATCGTCGGCCGGTTCGATCCGCCGCATCTCGGGCATTCGCACATGATCGAGTGGGCGGCGCAGCGGTGCGACGAGCTCGTGGTGTTCGTGAACACCTCACCCGATCGCGACACTGCCCCCGGCAGCCTGCGCGCCCGCTGGCTGGCCGAGTTGCATCCCGACGTGACCGTGATCCAGCTCCGCCATCGTCTCGGTACGAACTTCGACGACGAGGAACTCTGGGCGAGGTGGATGGCGCTGTTCACGGAGATGTGGCCGCACGACAGCGGACCTCACGTGGTGTTCTCGTCGGATGCCTATGTGGTCGAGTTGGCGAGCCGGTTCGGCGCCGAGCACGTGGTGGTCGACGCCGACCGGGTCACCGTGCCGATCTCGGCCACCCAGATCCGTGACGACCCGGGCTCGCACCTCCACCACCTCGCCCCTCCCGTACGGGCCTGGGTCGAAGCAAACTGGCTCTGACCACCTCCGATCCACCCCCGAAGCCTCGCCACCGAAAAATCACGCCAGCGTTGCGCTGAGCGCAACGCTGGCGCGCCATTTCGGATGGTTGGGCGAGTCGAGCGCGGCTCGCGAGTCAGCGGTTGGGTTGCTTGGTGATACGGAGGTAGGGCTTGACGGGGTTCCAGCCGGCGGGGAAGAGCGCCTTGGCATCGTCGTCGGAGAGCGCCGGCACGATGATGACGTCCTCGCCGTCCTTCCAGTTCGCCGGGGTGGCCACCTTGTAGTCGGCGGTGAGCTGCAGGCTGTCGATCACTCGCAGGATCTCGTCGAAGTTGCGCCCGGTCGAGGCCGGATAGGTGAGGGTGAGCTTGACCTTCTTGTCGGGGCCGACCACGAACACCGAACGTACGGTGAGCGTGTCGCTCGCGTTCTCGTGGATCATGTCGTAGAGGTCGGCAACCTTGCGTTCGGGGTCGCCGATCATCGGGAAGTTCACCGCCGTGCCCTGGGTCTCTTCGATGTCGCTCTCCCACTTCACGTGGCTGTCGACGGGGTCGACCGACAGGCCGATGACCTTCACGTTGCGCTTGTCGAACTCGGGCTTGATCTTGGCGACGTAGCCCAACTCGGTGGTGCACACCGGCGTGAAGTCCTTCGGGTGGCTGAACAGCACACCCCACGAGTCGCCGAGCCACTCGTGGAAGCTGATGTCGCCCTGGGTGGTGGGGGCGGTGAAGTCGGGGGCGATGTCGCCGAGACGGACGGACATGGTGGATCTCCTCGTTGCGTGGTGCGGTCGTAGGGCTGATGGCGCGCCGAACGCTAGCGCCATACCCGACTAATCCGGTCAGGTATATCGACATTCAGCGCGTTCGTGTTGCATTCCCGACGACCCGGCCGCCCGAAGTGCAACGCAAACGGGTGTGGGGGTGCGGGTGTCGGGGCGGGGTATGGGGGTGCGGGTCTACGCTTCGGACATGAGTATTCCTGTTGCCATCGAGGATCTGGCTGCTGCCACTGGCGAGTATGGGTGGGCGTACCTGCTGACGGTGCGTGACGACCTCCGGCCGCAGATCGTGGCGGTGACTCCCGCATGGGACGGCGAGCAACTCGTGATGGATGTCGGTCGGGGAACCGCTCGCAATGCGTCGGCGCGTTCGTCGATCTCGCTCTGCTACCCGCCGGTCGAAGGTGGCGGCTACAGCCTGATCGTCGACGGAAAGGCAACGGTCGATGGCGAGGCCTCGCTGCGCTTCGCTCCGACTGGCGCTGTACTACACCGCCCGGCGCCCGACGGTTTCACCGGATCAGCGACCGGGTGCGGAAACGATTGCGAGCCGGTCGGTCCATCGGGGGGTTGAGGACCGACCGGCTGCGCTCGTTGCCGCTGATGCGGCGATCAGGCACCCGGATCGATGAGATCGAGTCGGATGGTGTTCAGTCGTCCACGGTTCACGGTGGCGGTCGCCTCGCGTCGATGTCCCCCGAGCCACACGGCGACGTTCGAGTCGGCCTCGGCGTTGCGGATCCATTGTGAGTCGGAGCGGACGGTGCTGACGGTGAGCGTGTTGCCGGTGCGGGTCGACAGCACGGGCACCAGTCGGGCGAGACCGGAGACCCGGCCGGTGGTTTCGAGTACGACGGCCCCGGCACCGATCGGGAGCGGATTGCCGATGCCGGACTGCACCGCCGGCCGCACGATGGCGTTCAACACGGCGAACCCTCGTCGGGTGATGGCATCGGTGAGATCACACACAGGGTGCTCAACCGGCTCGGTCGATCGAGTATTCCACCGACCGTGCGCCGGTCAGGTCGTGGTCCAGCGGGTGAGCGTGGTGACCAGTTCGTCGTGGCGGCCGATGGCGAGTGCGCCGGCGACCACGACTCCGATGCCGCCTGCGACCCATGTGACCCGACGTGCCGTTTCCGGCGCGGGGTCGATGGCACGTACCACCAGCACTGCGGCGAGCACCGGCATCATGGTTCCGAGCATGTAGGCGCTGACCCCGGGAAGCTGGCCGACGACGCCATCGCGGGCGCTGGTGAGGATCGACCCGAGTTCGGTGCCGATGCACGGCCGCCACCAGAGCGTGGCGACGAACCCCACGACGCCAGCAGTCGCGGTCTCGATGCTGCGGTGATCTGCCCAGCAGAGCCACGGCACCGACGGCGACGTGATCGCCAGAATGATCATGGCCCCGACGAGTACGCCGCTGATCTGGAGCGGACCATCGGACAAGGCGACGACGTTGGCGATGAACAGCCACCCGCCGAGCACCGCGCCGATACAGATCGCAACGAACGGCGCCCACCGCCCTCGCGTGATCACGGCCATCACGAGTGCGGGCAGGAGCAGCAACAGCGTGCACGGTTGCGTGGTCGCCCGGATCGCCTCGGCGAAGGCGGCGAGCATCAGCCGGGCTCGGCGAGCAGCGCCTGCACGGCGGCGTCGGTCTCCGCGTAGCGGCCTTCGCCGATGTGGTCGTAGCGGATGTGTCCGTTGCGGTCGAGCAGGTAGATCCGCGGCCAATGTGCGGTGGGACCCTCCTGCCACGAATGGAAGGTGCGCTTGTTCGTGTCGAGCACGATCGGCCACGTCACGCCGAGTTCGGCGGCAGCTTCGGTGATGTTGGCGACCTCGGCTTCGAAGCCGAACTCCGGGGCGTGGATGCCGACGATCTCGAAGCCCTGGTCGCGATACGTCTCGTAGAGCTCGGCCATGTGGGGGAGTGTGGCCTTGCAGTTGCGGCAGCCGAACGTCCAGAACTGCACGGCGACGACCTTGCCCTCGAGTTCCTCCAGCGAGGTGACGTCACTCTGCAGCCACCCGTCGATGTCGACGAGTTCGGGATGCAGCCCGCGGTCGGGGAGCTCCGGCGCTGAGACGGTGGTGGTCACGGGAACACTGCTGGCCGATGTCGGCTCGGCTGCGGCCGCCGGCTCGACAGGGTCGTCGGACCCGTCGAGGGCGAACGCCGCGCCGGCAACGGCGATCACGGCGACGAGACCGGCAACAGCGAAGGCGCGGCTGCGTCCCATCACAGCCCGGCGTACCAGTCGTAGCTGCGTTCGGCCCAGTAGTCGGCCGGCCGTTTGCGGGCGTAGCGGATCACGCCGATGCGTTTGAGGCACTTGATGCCGTACTTGTTCGGAGTCGCGAGTCGCAGTGGCGCGCCGTGGTCCTGGTCGAGCGGTTCGGTGCCCTGTCGCAGTGCCAGCATCGTCTGGGGGTGCATGATCGAGGGCATGTCCCAGCCGACGTAATACAGCCCGTCGGGGGTTTCGAGGCTCACGTACGGGACGTCGCCGACCTGGTCGGCGTAGCGGGCGTGGAAGTCGCTGAAGCGGGTGCCACCCCAGTGGACGATGCTCGACCACCCTTCGATGCACTTGTGTTCGATCACCATGTCGCGCTGCGGCAGGGCCTCGAAGGTGGAGATGTCGAGTTCGTCGAGCACGTCGCCGTCGGGGCCCTCCACGCGCACGGTCCAGTCGGCGAGGTCGATCTCGTTGCGGATCCCGATGCGACCGTTCACCTGGATCGGGGTGGCCTTCGAGATCGGGTGTTCTGGCGCCGAGCGGCTCTCGGACACGGTTCGCCACACGTCTTCGTTGAACTCCAGCGTGTCGCGCAGCGGCTTCGGGATGCCAGCCACGTCGGGTCGGTCCTGCAGCCACTGCCATCCGAGATACGCGGCACCCAGACCGGCGGCACCGGTGAGGAACGACCGGCGCGACCGCGTGCGGAACTCGTCGACGGGGATGGTCGGGGCATCGTCGAGCTCAGCGCGTAGCTCGCGTTCCCGGTCGGTGCGGTCGTCGGTCATGCGGACACCTCGACGCTGTCGGAGGAGGTGTCGTCGTTGGCGGGAACTGCCGGGTCGGCGGCGACGCTCGGTGGTCGGCGTTCGATCACGTAGCCGGTGATCATCGACCGGAAGTTGCCCCAGCCCGACCGGGCGACCTGGAGCAGGTGCACCACGAAGAACAGCAAGAGCCCGATCGTCATCGCGAAGTGCACGAGGCGGGCGCCTTGGTATCCGCCGAACAGCAGGGGCAGGGGGTACAGCTGTGTCGGCTTGTAGATGGCGAACCCGCTCAACACGATGACGAACGCCATCACGAGCACCACCGTGTACGAGATCCGCTGAGCGGCGTTGTACTTGCCCTGTGGCGGAGCGGTCGTTCGGAGGTGCAGGTCGTGCAGCACGACATCCTTCGCTTCGCGAGCGGCATGCCGGTCGGGGAGGATGTGGCGCCACTCCCTGGTTGCCAGGAGATAGATCGCATAGATCGCTCCGTTGATCACGAACAGCCAACCGAACGCGAAGTGGAATGCCATCCCGCGCGCCAGGCGCCGATCGAGTTCGAGGGTCTCGTAGACCGCATCAGGGAAGAAGGCGAACCACTGCCAACTGCCGATACCGAAGGCGTACACGTCCTCGGCCCAGTAGATGCGCAGCCCGCTCCAGATCATGATGAAGAGCAGGGGGAAGTTGATCCAGTGCAGCCATCGGATCGCTCGTGGGTGGACGAGTCGAGCGATCGGCTCGTCAGGAGCGCTGTCTGTTGTTTCAGTGTCGCTCGCTGGGGCATTGGTGTCGATCGACATGGGTGCGACCGTACGCCTGACCCGGCCGGGCGTCGACGGCATCGGCCGTGAGTTTCGGATGCGTTCTCCAGCGTTTCGCATTCGGACAGACGAAGCCCGGGCCGAGGTCCAGTGGTACGTTCGGTCGTCCACGAGGGGAGCGCACGCCATGGTTGATCGAATCGAAGTCGCGCGGGAGATCGCAGCGACGCCCGAGGTGGTTTGGGCGCTCGTGTCCGACCTGCCACGAATGGGCGACTGGTCGCCCGAGAACGATGGCGGCGAGTGGGTCAAGGGGGCGACCGGGCCGGCGGTCGGCGCGAAGTTCAAGGGCCGCAATTCCAACGGGTCGAAGTCGTGGACGACGGTCTCGACGGTGGTCGACGCGGCGCCGGGCGAGCGGTTTTCGTTCCTCGTCGTCGTGGGCCCGTTCAAGATCGCCGAGTGGGCCTTCGACATCGAGGCCACCGACGGGGGGTGCCGAGTGACCGAGACCTGGACCGATCGCCGAGGCGGGTTGATGAAGAAGGTCGGCGGGAAGGCGAGTGGCGTCGACGACCGGACAGCGCACAATCGTGCGGGTATGGAGCAGACGCTGGCGGGCGTTGCCGCCGCTGCCGCGGGCGAATCGTCGCCCTGACGGCAGCGGTGCAGAACGTCAGGGGGCGAGGACCGTGTCGATCACGTGGATCACACCGTTCGTGGCGAAGATGTCCGCCTCGACGATGTTCGCTCCGCCGATCGTGATCGTGTCGCCATCGACGGTCACGGGCAGTTCGGTGCCTGCGATGCTCACGAACGGGTTGTCGACCATGCCGGCGACCATCGACGAGTCGTCGGCGGCCTCGACCACGTGGCCTTGCAGCAGCGTCGACAGGAACGTGGTGTCGGCGAGCGCGTCCTCCACGGTCAGGCCCATCTCGCCGAGGTAGGCCTCGAAGGCAGCGTTGTTCGGTGCGAAGATCGTGAACGGGCCGTCGCCCGCGAGCGTGCCAGCGAGGCCCGCTGCCTCGACGGCCGCGACGAGTGTCGTCAGATCGTCGCGCCCAGCGGCGATGACGACGAGGTCGCCCTCGGCGGCCGCCATCTCGTCGTCGCTCATCGCATCGGTGGTGTCGGTCATCTCGTCGTCGCTCATCGCATCGGTGGTGTCGGTCATCTCGTCGTCGGCGATCGCATCGGTGGTGTCGGTCATCTCGTCGTCGGCCATCGCTTCAGTGGTGTCGGTCATCTCTTCGTCGGCCATCGCCTCGGTGGTGGCGGGGCTGGCGGCGACGTCGTCGGTCGAGTTGGTGTCGCTGCCGCATGCGGCGAGGGCGAGGGCTCCGACGATGGCGAGTGCTGCCGGTGTTCGGGTACGCATGGTGAACTCCTTGGTTCGGTCGTGGTCCCTGTCTGGGACGACGCGCAACGTAGGCCTGCCACGCACCGAGAGACTCGGCTGTCCGGTCGTGTTTCCGAAGGCACTCGCAGCCGTTCCGCTGGTGTTTCTCGAAGGCGAAACGTTTACCCAACATCGGGCGTTGCAGGCTTCGGTGAAGCGGCCTCGCTGCCACCTGCCTACTGTCGGCTGATGACCTTGTCCTTCGAGTCCACCACCGACGACGTGCTCGACGGCATCGATCTGTCTGGCCGTCGTTTCGTGATCACGGGTGCAGCGAGTGGCCTCGGTGAGGAGTCGACTCGTGCACTCGCTTCGCATGGTGCATCGATCCTGATGCTGGCGCGCGACCCGCAGAAGAACGCCGACGCAGCAGAACGAGTTCGAGTTGCGGTGCCCGACGCCGAACTGTCGCTCGACACCGTCGACCTCGCAGACCTCGCAAGTGTGCGGGCGTTCGCCGCTCGCTACATCGAGTCGGGTGGCCCGATCGACGTGTTGATGAACAACGCCGGGGTGATGGCATGTCCGTTCGGGCAGACCGCCGACGGCTTCGAGATGCAGTTCGGCACCAATCACCTCGGCCACTTCGAGCTGACCCGACTGCTGGAGCCGGCAGTGGTCGCTGGTGACGATCCGCGCATCGTGATGCTGTCGTCCGCAGCGCACGGCATCGCCGATGTCGACCTCGACGATCCGGGCTTCGAGCACTCCGACTACGACGCCTGGGAGGCCTATGGCCGGTCGAAGTCGGCCAACGCGCTGCACGCGCTCGCGTTGTCGGAACGTCTCGACGGTGTGCTCTCGCTCTCGGTGCACCCGGGCGGCATCATGACGAACCTCGGTCGTCACCTGAACGACGACCTGATGAACCAGATGCTCGACCGCGCCAAGGAACGCGCCGAGGCATCCGGCGAGTCGGGTGGCATGCAGTTCAAGTCGATTCCGCAGGGCGCGGCGACGCAGGTGTGGGC
>Ga0335394_10005698_pt1 | contig 14064 bp, 10 predicted proteins | sample MAT03_FD_205741 | JGI IMG/M metagenome (GOLD analysis project Ga0335394, IMG submission 205741) | Freshwater microbial communities from Lake Fryxell liftoff mats and glacier meltwater in Antarctica - MAT-03 (spades assembly) (version 2) ...
TGGCCGAGCCGCACGGTGCCGTAGGTGTCGTCGCGGACGCCGAGCCACAGGTGGTCGAAGGTGACGAAGTTCAGCTGCTCGAAGTCCACCTCCATCGCGTACTCGAACGTCTCGTAGGCCACTCCGTCGGAGCGCAGCCGGACGCGGCGGAAGAACATGCCGTCGTCGAGCGGGCCGAAGCCGGCGCCGGGGCCGGACGCGGGGACGCCGCCGTTGCCCGGCGGGGTGCCTCGGAGGTTCAGCGGCTGGGCGAAGAACGAGCTTTGGAACGAGAACCGCCCGCCGAGGTGGAACTTCCAGTCCTTGTCGGCGGTGGCGAACCACAGCCCGTTGTCCCAGAAGGCGTTCAGCTTCAGGTCGCTGCCGACCTCGTGGCCCTTCTCCGCCGCCGCCTTCGGCTTCGCGTCGCGCTCCTTCAGCGCCGCGTCGACGATGCCGCGGACGGCCTTCTCGTCGAGGGGGCCGGGGTTGACCACGTCGGTGAGCCGGTCCACGGCGGACGGACCCGGAGGCGGTAGGGCGGGTATGGTGGGCTGTTGGGCTGTCAGGCGGGGTGCGCCCAGCAACAGGACTGCCCCCGCGAGCATTAGAGAAAAGCGGTCCATGCGTTCCCCTACGGGCACGACCGGGTAGCGGGATACCGGTCGTGCCGAAGATACGGGGTCTTCATCGGCCGAATCGGGCCGCGACGTGAACTTTTGCTCATGCCCGGAACCCGGCGACGCTCGTCGCCCGGTGCGAGGCAGCTGTGTCTGGCGGAGTGACCCCCGGTCGCCAGACGAACATGAGTCGGCCAGACGAAAGAGCGTGGGAGCGATTCGCCGCATTCCGACCGGCATCGGAGATTGAGCGCGAGCGTGCGGGCAGGTTCTGTATCCCCGTTCGTCCCGCCCACCCGGGCGGCGCTGCACCGCGACGCGCTGCGGGTCGGGGGTACATGGCTCGGGGCGTCGTAGGTCGGGTCGAGTCTTCGAGACCCGACGCGGGGCGCGGAGGACGAACGGAACAGACCCGCGGCTACGGCGCCGGCGGGTTCTCGTCCGACGCACCTGCCACTCCTCGTCGGGTCTCGAAGACTCGACCCGACCTACGAAGCCTCGAGCCACCCGCCGCCTCACGGCGGTCGGCTCGCTCAACCCTTCACCTCGTATCACACCCCTCATGCCGATGCACCCAACGCACCCGTTCGGTCTCGTCCTCGCCCTGCTGCTGGTCGGCCCGTCCGCCCGCGGCGCGGAGCCGGTGCCAGACGCGCTCCGCGCCGAGCTGAAGCTCGCGCCGATCTACCAGCGCCACACCGATGCCGGCGGCCTCCCGGTGGTCGGCTCCGCGAAGGTGAGCGACCACGCCCTCGCGGAGGCGGCGTGGATCGTCGGCAAGATGCTCGGCGAGCGGCCGGCCCTCGTCAAGGCGATGCGTGCGAACCGGGTGCGCGTCGCGGTGATGGCTGCGACCGAGTACACGACCGACCTGCCGGAACACGCCAACCTGAAGCCGAAGCTGTACTGGGACCGCCGCGCCCGCGGCCTCGGCGCCACCCGCTCGAACCCCGTCGTCAGCTGCGCCGAGGAGAACCTCCTCGGCTTCCGCGGCGACCCGTACCCGGCCGAGAACATCTTCGTCCACGAGTTCGCCCACGCGGTCCACGGCACCGGCCTTTCGACCACCGACCCGACGTTCGACAAGCGGCTGCGGGCGGCGTACCAGGCGGCGCGCGACCGCGGCCTGTGGAAGAACACCTACGCGGCGACCAACCACTCGGAGTACTGGGCCGAGGGCGTGCAGTGCTGGTTCGACGACAACGCCCCGCCGGACGCGCTGCACAACGACGTGCGGACCCGCGAGAAGCTGAAGGAGTACGACGCGCCGCTGGCCGGGCTGTGCCGCGAGGTGTTCGGCGACGGCCCGTGGCGCTACCGCCGCCCCGCCGACCGCCCGGCCGACGAGCGCGCCCACCTGCCGGGCTACGACCGGGCGAAGCTGCCGCGCTTCGAGTGGCGGAAGGCGCCGGTCGGCGAGGCGGCGAAGGTGACGGTGCAGACCGCGGCCGGCGACTTCGACCTGGCGCTGGACGCGAAGGCCGCCCCGGAAGCCGCGGCCGTGTTCCTCGCGGTCGCACTCGACGGCGGCTATCACAGCGGTCGGCTGCGCGGCGCCGCGGGCGTAGTTCGCGGCACGGCGGGCGCCGGCTGGCTGTCGCGCGGCGCGGCCGAGCGGCTGAAGCTGCCGACGGTGCCGGCGTCGGCGGCGCGGCCGACGGAGGGGGGCGTGGCGCTCGTACGCGGCGGCGGGGCAGGGGAGTTCGTGCTGTTCTCCGGTGCGCCGCCGGCCGCGGTCGCGGACGTGGTGCCGCTCGGCCGCGTCGCGTCCGGGGCGGACGTGGTTCGCACGATCCTTGCCGGCGGCGAGGCGGTGGACGTGCGCCGCGTGATCCGTACCGAGTGATCCCGAAAGATGTCACCCAACCCGCCCCCGGGGCGTTGCCCCGGGCTATGCTGTCCCAGCCCTTCGGGCTGAAGAAGGGCACCCGGATTTCAGGCCAACGGCCTGGGACAGCATAGCCCGGGGCAACGCCCCGGGACGCGCTCACGGACTCCCCCATGCGCCTCCTCACCCTCGCCGCGCTCGGCCTCCTCGCCGTGTCCGCCGTCCCCGCCCGGCCGGCCGACCCGGACTACGACCTCGTCGTCCGCAACGGCCGCGTCGTGGACGGCACCGGCAACCCGTGGTTCGCCGGCGACGTGGCCGTCCGCGGCAACACTATCGTCGCCGTCGGCCGCGTCACCGGCTCGGCCGCGCGCACGATCGACGCCAAGGGGAAGATCGTGGCCCCGGGCTTCATCGACATCCACTCGCATTCCGACGAGACGCTGCTCGAAGACGGCAAGGCCGAGAGCAAGGTGCGGCAGGGCGTGACGACCGAGGTGCTGGGCGAGGGTCGCTCCGCGGCCCCGCTCGTCGGCAAGCTGTCGGCACGCAAGGTGACCGCCCGCGGCAAGGCGTTCGAGTGGACGACGGTCCGCGGCTACCTGGACGAGATCGACCGCGCCGGCGTGAGCGTGAACGTCGCCACCTACGTCGGGCTGGACAACGTGTGGGAGTCGGTGATGGGCCAGTCGCACGCCCGGCCGACGCCCGCGGAGTTCGAGCAGATGAAGGCCGTGATCGACGCCGCTATGCGCGACGGGGCGTTCGGCCTGTCGTCGCTGCTGGCGATGCCGCCGGGGTCGCTCGCCACCACCGACGATCTGGTGGAGCTGGCGAAGGCCGCGGGGCGGCACGGCGGCACGTACTCGGCCCACACCCGTAACGAGGGGACGGGCGTGTTCGACGCCGTGCGCGAGATGATCGCCGTGGCCGAGCGCGCCGGCGTGCCGGTGGACATCATCCACATCAAGATCGCCGACCAGAAGTACTGGGGCCGCATGAACGAAGTGGTGGCGCTGATCGAGGCCGCGCGCCGCCGCGGCGTGGACGTGCGGGCCAACGTGTACCCGTACACCCGCGGCAACAACAACCTGGCGAGCATCGTGCCGCCGTGGGCGCACGAGGGCGGCCGGGCGAAGCTGCTGGCACGACTCCGCGACCCGGCCGCGCGCACGCGGATGAAGGCCGACATCAAGGGCGGCATTCCCGGGTGGTACAACCACTTCACCGCGGTCGGCGGCGACTGGTCGCGGATGCTCGTCAGCGGCCGCGGCCCCTACGAGGGGCTGACGATGGACCGCGTCATTTCCGAGAAATCGAAGGGGAAGGTGCCGCCGCCCGACGCGCTGGACGTGCTGTTCGACGTGCTGGTGGAACAGGACGGGTCGGTGCCGACGGTGTACGCCCACCACGACGAGAAGGACATGACGCTGGCGCTGGCGCAGCCGTGGTGCTCGGTCGGGTCCGATGGGTCCGCGCTGGCGACGGAGGGGCCGCTGCGGCGCGGCAACCCGCACCCGCGGAGCTTCGGGACGTTCCCGCGGGTGCTCGGCGAGTACGTCCGCGAGCGCGGCGTGCTGCGGCTCGAAGACGCGGTGCGGAAGATGACGAGCCTGAACGCCGCGAAGCTGGGGCTGCGCGACCGCGGCGTGCTGCGGCCGGGGGCGTTCGCCGACGTGACCGTGTTCGACCCGGCGACGGTCTCCGACCGGGCGACGTACACGGCACCGTTCCAGTACGCGGTGGGCGTCGAGTACGTGGTGGTAAACGGCCGGGTGGTGCTCGACCGCGGTACGCACACCGGGGCGCTGCCGGGCCGGGCGCTGCGGCACGCGCCCTGACGCGCCGGCGGTCCGTATGCTATCCGCGTCGCGCGGTCCCTCCTGTTCGGGCTGGATTCTCCGATGAAAATGGGCCTCGTCGGCTACGCCGGGTCGGGCAAGAGCACCGTCTTCGAGTGGCTCACCGGCGGCAAGCCCGACCCGTCGAAGGTGCAACAGGGCCAGACCGCCATGGCGGACGTGCCGGACGACCGGCTCGCCGCCATCGCCGCCGTGATGAAGCCGAAGAAGACGACCTACACCCAGGTCGCGGTCCTCGACACGCCCGGCCTGATGCTCGACGAGAGGAAGGACAACGCCCGCCGCCTCGGCATCCTCCGCGAGGCCAACGGCCTCATCGTCGTCCTCGACGGGTTCACCCGCACCGACTTCGCCGCGCAGCTCACCCGCTTCCGCGACGAGCTTCTGTTCGCCGACCTGGAGATCGTGTCGAACCGCGTCCCGAAGGTCGAGGCGGGGCTGAAGAAGGCCAAGCCGCAGAAGGAGCGAGACGCCGAGGAGGCCGAGCTGGCGCTGCTGCGCCGCGTCGTCGCCGGGCTGGAGGCGGGCACGCCGGCGGCGCAGTTCGGGCTCACGGCCGACGAGGACAAGGCGCTGCGGAGCTTCCAGCTGCTGACGCTCAAGCCCGAGATCGTGTTCGTGAACCGCGGCGATTCCGGCTTCAACGACCCGCTCGCGGCCGACCTACTGGCGCTCGCCCCGAGTGCGACGCAGGCGCCTGCCAAGCTGGAGCTGGAACTCCTGGCGATGGACGAGGCCGACCGCACGGCGTTCATGGGCGACTACGGCATCACCGCGTTCCGCCGCGGCGAGACGATCCGGGCGATGTTCTACGGCGTGGGGCGCGAGGTGTTCTTCACGGTGGGCGAGGACGAGTGCCGGACGTGGTCGATCCCGCGCGGCTGCGAGGCAGTCGAGGCGGCGGGGTCGATCCACCGCGACCTGGGGGAAAAATTCGTGCGGGCGAACGTGATCGGGTACGACGACTTCATCGCGTGCGGCCTGAGCGAGAAGGAGGCGAAGACCCGCGGCCTGATGCGCACGGAAGGCAAGACTTACGTCGTAAAGGACGCCGACATCATGCACATCCTCGCGGGGCACTAACCCGGGGTCTCCGATGGCGCCTCTGCTTCTCGCGGCCACGCTCGGGCTTGCCCCGGCTCAGCCCGCCGACCCGCTCCCGCCCGGGGCCGTGGCCCGCATGGGCACCACGCGCTACCGCGTCAGTAAGCTTTTCTCAAGCGTCTTCTTCACCGCGAACGCGGACACCGTGGTGGTCGTCGGTCGCGGTGAGCCGCTCCGGTTCATGGACGTGCCCACCGGCCGGGTCGTCGGCGAACTCGCGCTGCCGAACGGGGACGGCTGGGACGCCGCCGCGTCCGCGAAGGGCGACCGGCTGGCCGTCGTCGGCACCTGGCGGCGGAACCCGCAGGCGAAGGAGCGGCCGGCCGTGTGGCTGATCGATACCGCCGCCCGCAAGGTACTGTGGCGCGTCGACCTGGCCGGGAGCGAACCGGACCCAGGCTGGCGCGTCCGCGTGTCCGCCGACGGAACCCGCGTGGCGACCGCGCTGGGTACCGATCTCCGCGTGTGGGACGCGGGCACGGGTGAGGAGCTGGTCCGGTACGACGATGTTCGGGAGATTTCCGCCCTCGACCAGTCCCCGGACGGATCCACGGTCGCGTTCCGCGGCGGTTTCTCCCGGGTGTGGCGGTGGGCGACGGAGAAGGAGCCGCGGACGTTCTCCACGGCGAACCTGAGCATCCTGCCCGTGGTCCGGTTCACCCGCGACGGCCGGTCGGTCTTGTCCGAGGACGCGAATGGAAATGCCCTCGGCGTCTGGGACGTGGCGACCGCCCGGCAGACGGGCACCCGACGGCTAACCCGGTGGCTGCCCGTCCTGGAGTTGAGCCCGGACGGGAAGGTGCTGGCCGGTGCCGACGCGGACAACGTCCGACCCGGGGCGGATGAACCCACCGTCATCCTGATTGACGTCGCCACCGGCCGGGAACTCGCGCGGCTGCCGATGGGGCAGAACCGGGTCTTCGGCGTCGCATGGTCGGCCGACGGCCGGCGGGTCGCGGCGGTGACCGAATTCCGCCTCCACGTCTGGGACGCGGCGAGCTACCAGCCGATCGGGTCGCCCCCGCCCGGCCACGACGGTATCATCCACGAACTCGCCTTCGCCCCGGACGGAACGCTGGTCACCGCCGGCGGGGACGGCACCGTTCGCACCTGGGACGCGGCCGGGCGGCCTGGTCTGGTTCTCCGCGCGGGGGACGTGGGAGTGGGCGGCGTCGCGGTCGCGCCGGACGGGGCGCGTGTCGCCGGGTTCGACTCGGACGGCCTGGTGCGCGTGTGGGACACCAAGACCGGGGCCGAGGTGGCGAAGACCGAAGCTCGCGCCCGTCACGGAATATCACGCCGTCTCGGTTTCACCGCCGACGGCGGGCGGGTGATGTCGATCGGGGGCGACGCGATGCTGCGGGTGATCGACGCCCGTACCGCCCGCCTGGTCGCCGCCCACCGACTCGACCCGGGCGCAGGCGGCGATCCAGACCGATTGTCCGTGGAGGCCAGAGCTTCCGCCATCGGGGACTCGGCGGCGTTCAGCCGCGACGCGGCGGCGGTCGCCCACGTGACGCCGACCGGGGTGCGAGTACTCGACACGCAGACCGGGGACATCCGCCAGCAGCTGACCACCGGGGTGCCGCAGGTCGTCCGGGTCGCCTTCTCCCCGGACGGCAAGCGGCTGGCCCTGGCCCGGCGGGCGCCGGTTCCGGGCACCGGCACGCAGCGGTACGGGGGCACACACGCGGTCGAAATGTGGGACGTGGCCGACGGGAAGAAGCTGTGGTCGGCCGTGTCCGACGGGCGGGTGTCGCAACAGCTCACATTCAGCCCGGACGGGGCTTGGGTGGCGACAACCGCGCGGCTCGCGACGGACGAGAAGGCCGTTCGGCTCTTGGACGCAACCACAGGCGCCGACGCTGGTCGCCTCGCGCTGCCGGCGCGCCCGGGGCCCTTCGCCTTCGACCGGACCGGCAGACGAATCGCGGTCGCGTTCCGAGACACTACCGCGGTCGTGTTCGACGTGGCCGCGGTACGGGTGCGGCCGTGACGCACCACTTCCGACTCAAGCCGTCGCTCATCCCCGGGGCGGGCGTCGGCGTGTTCGCCACCGCCGACATCGCCGCCGGCACGGTGCTGCACGAACTGTTCGCCGCCGACGACGTACGGTTCGTGCCGTGGGCCGAGTTCGCCGCGCTCGACGCCCCGGCAGAGGTGAAGGAGAACTTCGCCGTCCGGTACGACGACGGTGCCTACCTGCCGCGCGACCTCAACCGCATCAGCGTCGGCTGGTTCCTCAACGACAGCCGCGACCCGAACCTCGACCACGACGCGGACTACGTGTACTTCACGCGGCGCGACATCGCCGCCGGCGAAGAACTGTTGATCGACTACGACCAGCTCTGACGCGGTTCCGGTTGACGCCCACGGGCGCGGCGGTAGCATCCCCCCATGCCCGCGCCCGCCGTCTGGTTCAACAAGTACCTCGCCAACACCGGCGAAGTCGCCGCCCGCCTCCGCCGCGACCGCCGGCCGGGCGAGTTTCGCGTCCTCGTCAGCCACCCCCGACCCCGCTACCGCGGCCGCCGACACGCCGACCACTTCGAGCCCGAACCCGACGGCCTCGCCGCCGACCGTTACGTCGAGTTCGCACTCGACTTCGCCGCGCGGCACGGCGTCGCCCTGTTCTTCCCGGGGCGGAACGTGCTGCCGGTCGCCGCCGCGCGCGACCGCTTCGCGGCCGTCGGCGTGCGCGTGTGCGCGGCCGGCGACGCGGCGACGATCCGGCTCGTGAATCACAAGGCGAAGCTCGCCGCGGCGGTGGCCGACGTGCCCGGCGTGCGGCTGCCGGCGTACGAGGTGGTGACCGACCGCGCCGGCTTCGACGCCGCCTTCGCCCGGCTCCGCGACCGGCACGCGCGGGTGTGCTACAAGCCGGCCACGTCCGTGTACGGCATCGGCTTCCACGTCATTTCCGGCGGCTCCGACCACCCGAACGCGATCACCCTGGCCGACGCCCGGGCGCGGTTCGGCCCCGGCCGCTTCGCCGACGTGCTGGTGATGGAGTACCTCCCCGGCGCCGAGCGGAGCGTGGACGCACTCGCGGAGAACGGCGAGCTGGTCGGCGCCGTCGTCCGCCGCAAGGGGGACGGGTGGCAGTTGATCGAGGAGAACCCGCGGCTGGTCGAAGTCGTGCGGCGACTGGCGGCGCGGCTCGGGCTCACGGGGTTGTTTAACACGCAGTTCCGCGACGCCGGCGGCGAACCGCACCTGCTGGAGATCAACCCGCGAATGTCCGGCGGGCTGCCGCTGACGTTCCGCAGCGGGCTCAACCTGCCGCTGTGGGCGATCCGCCTGGGGCTCGGCACCGCGACCGCCGCCGACGTTCCCGCCCCGCGCACCGGCTTCCGCGTGCCGCAGCCCGTGCCGGCGCGCTCGACATGACGCGCACACTCCCTGACACGCGGACGCGGTCAACCCCTCCCCCCGGCCCCCTCCCCCAGGGGGGGAGGGGGTGCCCGTGCAACATTTCCTCCCGCGACACCGTTATCGAAGCAGAGGCGCGCGGCCAGTCGGTCGGTGCGTCCCCCCCCTTCCCTCTTAGGGAAGGGGGGCCGGGGGGGTTAGGTGCGTTCGCGCGTCGTGCCGCTGAAGCGCGCGCGTGGCTCTCAACCCCTCCCCCGGCCCCTCCCCCAGGGGCGGAGGGGTGCTCGATCCCCGTTGCCTCCTGTAACCCCGCTTCGGCTAAGCCGGTGCTCGGCAAGCTGAACATTGCGTCCCCCCCCTTCCCTCTTAGGGAAGGGGGGCCGGGGGGGTTAGGTGGCTCCGGGCTTCCCGCAGGTGTGCCATGACGCACACCGTCCGGCTTCCGTGCGGCACCCTCCGGCTCGTCGTCGAGGCGGCGGACCAGCCGGTCGACCACCTGTGCGGGTTCGCCTCCCGCCGCAGCCGCAAGCGCGGGTTCGTGTTCGTCAGCCGGGTGCTCGGGAAGCACGTCCCCGTCCGCCCGCGCGTCATGGCCGACACGCACGCCCGGCTCGCCGACAAACTGCGAAACCTCCCCGGACCCGTGGTCGTGGTCGCGCTCGCGGAGACGGCGACCGGCCTCGGCCAGGGCGTGTTCGAGGAGCTGCGCCGGCCGGACGCGCTGTTCCTCCACACCACACGCTACCGGCTGAACCGGCCGCTCGCGTTCGGGTTCGAGGAGCCGCACAGCCACGCCCCGGACCACCTCCTGTACGAACCCGCCGACGCCCTGTTCCGGCACGCCGAATCGCTGGTGCTGGTGGACGACGAGATCAGCACGGGCCGCACGCTGCTGAACCTTGCCGCCGCGTACCGCAACCTGAACCCGGGGGTCGCGGCGGTTCACCTCGTCTGCCTCACCGACTGGCTCGGCCCCCGGCGCGCCGCGCTCGCGGCCGAACTCGGCGGGCCGGTGGCCGTTCACAGCCTGCTCCGCGGCGGGTACACGTTCGACGCCGACCACGCGTTCGACCCCGGCCCGGCGCCCGACGTGACCGGCCGCGGCGACCTCAAGGACGCGCTCCTGCCGGCGAACCACGGCCGCCTCGGCCTCCGCGGGCCGCGCGACTACGACCTCGACGCCATGATCGCCGACGCCGGCGTGGAACCGGGCGAGCGCCTTCTGGTGCTCGGCAGCGGCGAGTTCGCGCACCCGCCGTTCCGCCTCGCCCGCCGGCTCGAAGCGCGCGGCTGGGACGTGCTGTTCCAGTCCACGACGCGGTCGCCGCTGGTCGGCGGCGGCGAGCTCGGCGGCGTGCTGGAATTCGCCGACAACACCGGCGACGACATGCCGAACTTCCTTTACAACGTGGCGGGCCGGACCTACGACCGCGTCCTTATCGGCTACGAGACGCGGCCGCTCCCCGCGGCCCACCGCCTCCCCGAGATGCTCGGCGCGACCGTCGTGAACTTCTGAGGAGGCCGGGTGCGCGTCGTCGTGTTCCTCGACCTGGACGGGAGCGTGTTCCAGACGCGGCCCAAGTGCCCGCCGGGCGAACCCCTGCGGCCGGCGGCCCGCGCCCGCGACGGCTCGCCGCTGTCGTTCATCACCGACCGCCAGCGCGCCGTCTTCGACCTGCTCAACGGCGGCACTGTAATCCCCACCACGGCCCGCAGCCTCGACGCCTTCCGCCGCGTGGACCTGCCGTTCGCGCACGCGGCGATTCTCGACTTCGGCGGCGTCGTTCTCGCGCCCGGCGGTGCACTCGACGAGGCGTGGGACGCGGTGGTCCGCCCGCAGCTCCGCGACACGGCCGCCGACCTCGACGCGGCGCGGGCGGCGGTCGAGCGGGTGTCGGCGCGGCTCGGCCTCGGCGTGACGGCGCGGGTGATCCGCGACTTCGACCTGCCGCTCTACCTCGTGGTGAAACACCCCGGCGGCGACGCGACGCGGCTCGAACCGGTGCGGGACGCGCTGCGGGGTTTGGGCGAGCGCTTCGGGCTGCACGTGAATGACAACAACCTGTCACTGGTGCCGGCGTGCCTCGGCAAGGAGCGGGCGGTGCGGCACGTCCTGGCGGCGTACTTCGCCGGCGAGCCGGTGGCGACGGTCGGCGCCGGCGACGGGTTCAGCGACGCGGCGTTCCTGGGCGTGTGCGACTTCGCCGCGGTGCCGCGGGGGAGCCAACTGAGTCAACGATTGGGCGAGCGGCCCGCGTGAGCGGGCTGTTGGCTCGGGGCTTCGGCTCGGGGCTTGAGCCCGGTAGGGCGCCTTCGCTAGCCCGGGGCGGAAGCCCCGGGCGGCGTCGGCGGGGTTACAGTGGCGTGACCCCGACGAACTCCGCCGTGGCCCGCCCGGGGCTTCCGCCCCGGGCTAGCGAAGGCGCCCTCCGGGCTCCAAGCCCCGAGCCGAAGCCCCGAGCCAACAGCCCGCTCACGCGGGCCGCTCGCCCGACACCCACGAGCCCTCGCGTGTTCAGCGGCCGAAGCCCCGAGCCAACAGCCCGCTCACGCGGGCCGCTCGCCCGACACCCACGAGCCCTCGCGTGTTCAGCGGCAGCTACGACCCCGCGGACGTGACGTTTCTCCTCAAGCCGGTCCGGCTCGCGCCGACCGCCGTCGCGGAGAAGGAGCGCCTCATCCAGTCCGGCGCCCGCCACTACAGCGAGATGATCTCCGCCGAGGCGCTGCCGTCGGCCGCGTACCTGGCCGTGTACCACCGGGCGCTCGCGCGGAACAAGGCGCGGCTGGCCCGCGACGTGCGCGCCCTCGCCGCCCGCCTCGCGGAGCGGCCCGACGGTGTCACCCTGGTGTCACTCGCCCGCGCCGGCACGCCCGTCGGCGTGCTGCTGAGCCGCGCGCTCGGCGGCGCCCCCCACTACTCGGTCAGCATCATCCGCGACCGCGGCATCGACGAGGTCGCGCTGGCGTACATCCTGGAGCGACACGCCGCGGCGTCCGTCGTGTTCGTGGACGGGTGGACGGGGAAGGGCGTCATCGCCCGGGAGCTGGCCGGCGCCGTCGCGGCGTTCAACGCCCGCACCGGGGCCGGGCTCGACGCCGGATTGTGGGCCGTCGCCGACCTGTGCGGGGCCGCCGCCGTCGCCGCCACGACCGACGACTACCTCATCCCGTCGGCCGTGCTCGGGGCTACCGTGTCGGGGCTCGTCAGCCGGTCGATCCTGAACGCCGACGTGGTCGGCCCCGGCGACTTCCACGGCTGCCTGTTCTACCGCGAGTTCGCGCCGCACGACCTGTCCCGCGCCTTCGTCGATGAAGTCGCCGCGGAGATGGCCGGGCACGCGCCGCCGGCCGCGGCTGACTCTGCCGGTCGTGCCGCGGACCTGCGGCGGGCGAGCGCCGCGTTCCTGGCGGCGGTGCGGGAGCGCTCTGGCGTCCGCGACCCGAACCACGTAAAACCCGGGATCGGCGAGGCGACGCGGGTGCTGCTGCGCCGTGTTCCCGACCGCGTGTTCGTCCGCGACCCGCACTCGCCCGACGTGGAACACCTGCTCGTGCTGGCCCGCGAGAAGAACGTGCCGGTCGAGACGGACGCCGTACTCCCCTACGCCGCCGCCGCCCTGATCAAGGAGCTCGACGGATGACCAGCCCGCTGGCGCTCGGGGCGTCGCTGTACGTCCCCGCCACCCGCCCGGACCTGGCCGCCGTCGTCGGCGGGCGCAAGTACCCGGCCGTGCGGTCGGTCGTCGTCTGCACCGAGGACGCGGTCCACCCGCACGACCTGCCGGCGGCGCTCGACGGCGTCGCGGCGCTGCTCGACCGACCGGAGCCGTTCGGGCCGCTGTGCTTCGTCCGCCCGCGCGACCCCGCCGTGCTGCGGGCCGTGCTCGCCATGCCCGGGGCGCACCGGCTCGCCGGGTTCGTGCTGCCGAAACTCACCCGCCGCAACCTCCCCGACTATTTTGCCGCGTTCGCGCCCGACGACCCGTACCCCGTCATGGCGACGCTCGAAACCGCCGACGCCTTCGACCCCGTCGAGGTGCGTCGGCTGCGCGACGTGCTGCTGACCGACCCGTACCGCCGGCGGCTCCTGTCGCTGCGGGTCGGCGGGAACGACCTGCTCCAACTGCTCGGCCTGCGGCGGCCGCGGCGCGGGACGATCTATTCGACGCCGCTCGGGCCGGTGATCGCGCAGCTCTCGGCGGCGTTCCGGCCGCACGGGATCAACCTGACCGGCCCGGTGTTCGAGTACCTGGACGACCCGCGCGGCCTGGCCCGCGAGGTGCGCCGCGACCTGGCGTACGGCCTGTTCGGGAAGACGGCGGTCCACCCGGCGCAGGTGCCGGTGATCGAGGCCGAGTACCGGGTGGGCGTGCGCGAACTGCGCGACGCGGAGGCGGTGCTGGACCCGGCGGCGCCGGCGGTGTTCCGGCGGGCCGGGGCGATGTGCGAGCCGGCGACGCACCGCCGTTGGGCGGAGGCGGTGCTGGAGCGGGCGCGGGTGTACGGCGTCCGCGGCCGGCGGGCGCCGGTGGGGTGACGCTACTCGTCCGCGTCCCACACCACGACGCGGCCGTCGTCGGTGCCGACCGCGGCGAGCTGGCCGTCGGCGCTGTACGCCACGCACGTCAGTGGGCCGACCTTCCAGTTCAGCTTCGCGCGCAGCTTCAGGGTGTCGAGGTCGTAGAGTTTCACGAGCGTCGGCCCGCCGTGGATCACCGCGAGCGTGCGGCCCGCGGGGTGGAACGCGAAGCCGACAAAGCTGCCGCTGTTGCTGCCGCCCTTGATATGCCGCGGCCTCTTGCCCGGGGTGGTCACGTCGTAGAGGTAGAAGCTGCCATACCCGATCACCCCGAGGTGCCGGCCGTCCGGCGACACCGTGGGGTGGTTAATGTGATGACTCGGGTAGCGGGCACCGACCTCGTGCCCCGCGAGCGTGAATCGACAGAGCAACAGCTCGTGTTGGCGGCCGACCATCAGGAACCGGTCGCCGTCCGCCGCGAACCCGGCGAGGCTCGGCCAGCGCGGGTGCGGGTCGGTCCTCGTCCAACGAACGTCCCTGGCCGCGGTCTGGGCGCTCGTGACCGTGCTGCCGTCGACGGTGCGGTAGCCGGTGACGAGGCGCTCCCCGTCTGGCGACACAATGACCTGACTCGCTGGCCCGCGTGGACATCCGGGGATCACCGAGCCATCCACCGTCGAGAGGGTTTGCAGCTCCCCGAACGAGGTGTACAGGCGGTCGCCGGCCGGGGACACGGCGACGCGGTTCGGCTCGTCCCACACCTGGCGGACGGACAGC
>Ga0335394_10005702_pt1 | contig 14060 bp, 10 predicted proteins | sample MAT03_FD_205741 | JGI IMG/M metagenome (GOLD analysis project Ga0335394, IMG submission 205741) | Freshwater microbial communities from Lake Fryxell liftoff mats and glacier meltwater in Antarctica - MAT-03 (spades assembly) (version 2) ...
CGGCAAAGCGGTCTTTCATCTGCTCGAACAGGTTGCGCACGGCCCGGCCATTGCCGAAGCCGTACGGCTCGCGGCGCTGAAGCTCGCCAAGGTAGGCTTGGGTTGCCGCCCGCACCTCGGTGGGCAGCACAAACCCCTCGCGCTCCGCCATATTCGCCAGGATCAACCCCAGCTCGTCTGGGGTATAGTCTGGAAACGAAACATACTGCGTGAAGCGCGACTTGAGACCGGGGTTTGTGTCAATGAACTGTTGCATCTGGTCGGGATATCCGGCCACCACGACGATCAGCCGATCGCGGCGATTCTCCATCTGCGCCACTAATTCATCGACCGCCTCGCGCCCAAAATCCAAGCCGTCGTGCCCTCTGGCGAGAGTGTAGGCTTCGTCAACGAACAGGACTCCGTTGGTTGCCTCGTCGATCTTCGCACGGGTTTTGATCGCCGTCTGCCCAATGAACCCGGCCACTAGATCGGAGCGCAAACATTCCACCATGTGCCCCTCGCGCAACAGGCCAAGGCTCTGGTAGATCCGCCCCATAAGGCGGGCGACGCTGGTTTTGCCGGTGCCTGGATTGCCGGTGAAAACCATGTGAAGCGAGCGGGGCGCCGGGGTGTGGCCTGCTGCACGCTGGGCCTGCTCAAGGCGCGCCCGGTTCACCAGGCGCTGCACCAGGCTCTTCACGTCGCTCAGACCTACCAGCTCGTTGAGCTCGTGTAGCAGCTGATCCACCGTGATGCTAGTCGGCTGAAGATAGGCGCGAAACTCGTCTGGCAGATCTTCGGGCGTCAGAGGCGCCTCGACAGGCAGTCGCTCCTGCTGCGCGCGGAAGGCCCGGTTGCGCACCAGCCCTTCGGCCATGTTGCGCATCAGGCCTGCGTTGCCAAACGAGGATTGGCCGCTGTCGGGGGAGCGTGCGGCGTACAGGCCCTTGATCACCTGGGCAAGCGTTTGTTCCAGAGCGGGCGTCCAGCTATGCCCGTCGGCGCGCAGCATGGCAAACAGGATCTGCTGGAGCTCAGGCGGGCTGTAGTCGGGGAAGATAATCTCGCTGGGAAAGCGCCGCCGCAGGCCGGGGTTCGAGGCAATAAAGTCGCGCATCGGGACGGTGTAGCCGGCGACAATCACCACCAAGCGATTGCGGTCATTCTCCATGCGCTGGAGCACTGCCTCGATCGCCTCCTGGCCGAAACGTCCCCGCTGCGCATCGGCGAGCTGATAGGCTTCGTCAATAAAAAGCACACCATCAAGTGCCTGGTCGATCACGGCGTTAGTCCGCATCGCTGTGCCGCCGACGTGCTCGGCCACCAGGTCGGGAATGTGCGCCTCGACGGTGTGGCCTCGCCGCAGCAGGCCCATGTCGCGATACAGCTCGCCGACGAGGCGGGCGACTGTGGTCTTGCCGGTGCCGGGATTGCCGGCAAACACCAGATGCAGGCTGGGCGGGCTGCCAGCCTGGAGCCCGGCCTTCCGGCGTTGCAGCTCATCGGCAGCATAGCTCGCTTGGCGGGCAAGATGATCCTTCACGGAGCCCAGGCCGATCATGGCGTTGAGGCGATCAATGGCGGGGCGCTCATCGCGCGCCACGCTGAACCAGCGCCGCGCCGTCTCGCGATCCAGCCGACGTTCCTGGCGGAGCCGCACTAGCCAGTGGCGCATGGGCTGGCCCTCAGCGGCCATCCAGACCTGTAGTTGCTCTCGGGCAAGCCAATCCACACTGAGATCTTCCAGAAGCCGTAGCCGCTCGACGAGGCGGCCTATCTCGGGCGCCGCAGGCACGCCAAGATGCACCACCGTGCCCTGCTTGCGGGCGGCAAAATGTGCGCCGAGCTCCGGGATTCTCTGGTCTACCACATTGCGGATCTGCTCGGGGGCAACGTCACTAAACAACCAGCAGCTGAGGTTGCGATTATCGGGTGGCAGCCGTGTCCAGCCGCCAACCCACGCGGCCAGCGAGCGCGGCTCCGAGAACAGGCGCAGCGTCGTTTCGGCCTGCACAAACACCACCGCACTCTTATACTCGCGATTCTCCATCACCGCGTTCAGCAAGCGCACGGCGGCAATGTCGCTTGTGGCAAGCTCCGCAGCGCGCGGTGCCGCAGTGCCGGGCTGCGCCAGGCCCGGACGAGCCACGCTGGTGTCCGCAGGCCGGGGCTGAAGCATCAGGTTGCCGAGGGGGCCGCCCCCTAGCCGCTGCATATTCGCCGCCCCTACCACCTGGGCCGACGTGCGCTGCGCCGGCTGGCTGGGCTGCGTGCGGACGGCCTGGGCGCCAACCGTGCGCTCGCGGGAATCGTCGTCTAAAAAATAGACGCTGCGCTGCGCCGAGTGAAAGACGATCCGATCATAGCCGCGCTCGCGCAGCCAGCGCCAGAGCAGCGCCTCGACCCCTTGATCGTAGGCAGCATAGTCGCTCGTGACGAAAACATCCTCGATGCCGGGGCCGTACACCACCAGATAGCGCGTGTCGCTATCAATCAGAGTTGCGGTTGGCTCCATCAGGCGTTCGACTGGCATACTGGCTCTTTCTCGGATCCCTTTAGGGTCGTTGCTCGCCGGTAGTAGGCCCCTGCTGAAGCACCTGGCGCTCTGTGGCTGGCTGGGCGATCTGCGCAATGTCGAGCCAGCGGCGGTCAGGACGTCCCGCAGCCTCAAGGGGCGGCGTTACCTCCAGATTCATGGCGCGCAGCCCGCTGTTAATGCCCTCCATGCGCCGCTCGGCCTCGTGCTGGCCCACCTGCTCGTAGTCGTACGACAGCACCTCAAGCGTGTTCTGGCCAGGTCGGCCCGGCTCCGGCATTACCCGCACCACCACTTCGCCGCCGTCCAGATGCTGCGTCTTTACCACATACGAGGAGCGCATATCCGATTCCTCGTAAGTTCCACTGTCTAGTACGAACCCCTCCTGCTCCAGCGATTGTACGATCTGGTCGGCAATATTGACGCGGCGTTGCGAGCTAAGCACTGCCAGGCGTGCATCGCGCAGAATGCCGGTCTGCTCGTATTCAAGCGCGGGCACCTGCTGCTCCACAATGGTGCGCAGCTCGTCGGTGCTCAGCGTCTCGCCGTGGTCAATGGCGTCGATCATCTTTTGGAGCCGCGCCTCGTGGGCGCTCAGGCGACCGTCGGTCCAGTGATCCACTTCGATCTCAATATCGAGGGGCTGATCATCAGCGCCGTGGGCCTGACACATGCGGTTATGCTGGGCTGTTGCCAGCAGCGCACGGGTGTCTTCCAGGGCCGCTGTGCGCCAGAGCTGCCACTCCTGCTCCTTCTGCTCCAGCTCAACCCGCAGATCCGAGAGGCCCTGGTAGGCCTGCTGGGCCGTGCTCAGCGCGGCCTCGGGGGCGTTGCTGGCAAGATTTTCCTGGGCGCGACGCAGATCGCGCGCCAGCTTGCTCAGCTGGCTGGGTGCAAAGCGCTCGTGCTGATACTGCTCCCCGATAAAGCCCTGGATCGTCTCGGCAGCCTCTATCCAACTACGGGCCAGCTCCAGCTTGCGCTGCTGCTCGGCCTGAAGCGCGCCCACCTGATCATGCAGCGCATCGAAGGCCGCCTGGCGCTCCTGGCGCTCCTGATCGATCAGCCGGGTCATGCGCTGCTCCTGGGCCTCGAGCATGCTGCGCGTCTCCTGGCGCAGTTGGGTAGCCATGCGTGCAACCTGCTCACGCGTCTCGCCGCGCAGCTGGCCCGCCGTGCGCTGCAGCTCCTGATGGAGTTGGCGGCGCTGCTGCTCAAGCCGCTTGCTGGTGTCGCGCTCCAGCTCGCGCACATGGGTGTTCAGCTTCTCAACGGTGCCCTGAAACGCCTGCTGCCGCTGCTCGATAGGGCCAAGGCGCCGCTGTAGATCCTCGCTGGTGCGCTGACGCAGCTGCCGGATCAGATCCGGCATATCGTGGCGAATGGCGCGCAGCTGCTGGTCGTTCTGGGTAAGCCGATAATACTCCGCATCGCTGATCGTTACGTGCTTGATGCCGCTCATAGCAGGCTCCTTTTAGTGGATGGCGTTGGGCCACGGTGTGCAAGCTCCGCGATAGTCGTCACGCGCGCCTTCTGCACGGCGCGCTCAAAGGCGGCGGCGAGACCATTGGCCGGAACCCCAACCAGCAAGGCCTCGCCGCCCGCCACATGGATCTCGGCCTGGCGCTCATCGTCGATAAAGTTGTAGCTGTCTGGAGGAATACGCCCGGTTAGATGGATGACGCGCTGGTTCGCGCTGCCCCGCATGCCGCGATTATCGTCCTGCGCGGCGACGTAGGGGCCATCGATCAGCAGATCGACCTCGGCCAGCAGTTCCGCGACGCCGGGTCCTGGCGGACGGGCGTGGAGCTGCTCCAGGCGCAGCCCTGTGAAGCAGATCAGCGATAGGGGTCGTGTGTGGCGGGCGTAGCGGATCAGGCGGGCGAGCCCTGCCGCCTGGAGCATCGGCTCGCCCCCGGAGAAGGTCAGGCCCGTGATCTCGGGGCGGGCCAGCAGCTCATCGGCCAGCTGCTCCGGCGGCACAAGGCGGGCGATCTGCGGCGGGATCCAGGCTGGTGCGACACAGCCGTGGCAGTTCAACGGGCAGCCCTGCACCCAGACTACAGCGCGTACACCCGGCCCCAACGCCTTGGTGGCAGTACAGGTGGCGGCAACATTCAGGCTCGGCAGCCCACCGCCAGCCCAGGGATCAGGCGACAGAGTCATTGCGCGGCTCCTCTCCAGGCGGCGGCACGATCAACAGGCCACCAAGGGGTCCATTCTTCAGGCGGCCCATGCTTGGCGCGGCCAGTGGCTCGCTCGCATCCAACGTGGGCGCAGGCGTGGCCACCGGCGCAAGCGAACCGCCGAGGGTGGCGAGCGTCTGCAAGGTGGCGTTGTAGCTCACGGCGGTCGGGCCACCCTGAAGCTCAGCGAGGCGGCGCGCCAGCGGCAGGGCCTCCGCAAGATAGGCGTGCAGCTCGCCAAGCCAGCGCTGCCAGCCGCTGCGCAGCAGATCGATCCGCTGGGGCGCGGTCGGATCGGCCTCCAGCTCGCGCAGCTGCTCGACGCTGAACAGGGTTGTGGCCAGGCGCACGCTGAGGCGCAGCACCGTGGTGATCGAGCGCGGCGTATCGGCCAGACCGCCCGCCAGGTGGGAGAGCTCGCGCTGCATCACGGTCGCCGTGTCGTCAAGCGGCTTAACCTGGGACGCAATGGTCGCCTGAGCGGCGGCGATGGCGGATTCGACCCCGGCGAGGGTGCTGCGCGCCTCGGTCGCCTGGCGCCCGGCCTGATCGAGGCTATGCGTTGCGCCGTCGAGCAGCCGGTACAGCCCATCGAGCTGATCACGCAGCGCCGTTAGCGAGCGCTCGGTTTCCAATGGAGCCTGAAGGCTCATGCCTGTCTCCTGGGCTGGGCCGTCGGCAATGGAAGCTTGGCTCGCATGTTGGCCTCCATCGCTTTGCGCAGCACCGCATCAACCTGCTCCAGCAGTTGCTGACAGGCATCAAGTAGCTGCTGAGGCTCGGTGCCGCCGGGCAGGGCGCGGACAACGGCAGCGTCGGCTTGGCGATACAGCTCGAGGGCCTCGTAGCGGCGGGCGAGCACGGTGTCGGCCTCGTGGTAGCGTGCGCGCGAGGCTTGCAGCTCGCGATCCAGGCCCTCGATCCGCTTGACGCAAGTGGCAGTCGCCCGCAGCTGCTCAGCAACGCTGACAGCGAGCTTCGCGAGCAGCTCGCTGTCGACGGCAAGCTTCTGTTCGGCTGCTGTAGCAAGCTTCCCTTCAAGCTCACGCGCCTCCTCACCGGCCTGCGACAACGTCTGCTCAAGCGCGAACACCAGCTGGCGTAGCGGCCCAACCTCATCTTTGAGCCGCTCCCAGCGCTCTAGATCCTGTTTCTCCTTGAGTCTCGCATCGTGCTCGGCCAGCTTGCGCCGGGCGTCCGCCACCTGTTCCTGCACTGCGGCCAGGCTTTGGCGCAGTGCCTCTTGCTCGGCGGGAGGTGGGATGTTCGTTTCAAGCTCCTCTGCCTGAAGCCTGGCTGTATGCACCTGCGCCTGAAGCGCTGCGAGCTCCGCCTCGACGTTGACCGCCTGGGTGCGCAGGGTTGCGGCACGCTGCTCGGCGTCGGCAAGCTGGGCGCGCAGGGCTACCGCCCGCAGATCGGCGGCACTGCGCTGGTCGAGCAGGCGCTGCCCCTCGGAATCTGCCTGCTGCACACTCGCAGCGATCATGGCGGCTTCGGCGCCAAACTGCTGCTCGGCGGCCCGAAGCTGATCGCTGATCGAGCGGCCCACAGCCTGCTGCACACCCTCGGCTGCATTCAAGCTGGCAACGATCCTCTGGCCGTGCCGTAAGGCCCGCGCTAGGGCGCTCATCGCCTTCAGTGTGCCAAGCTGCCCAAGCTCGTGCAGCTTCGCCTCCGTCCCCTCCTGCTGAAGCCAATCGAAACTATACCGTAACACCTCGGCGGCCTGCATCAGGCCACCCGGCTGCGAGGGCGCGGTTCCGGCGTGCAACAATTGCTGTGGCAGGCTCATAGTGCCTCGATCAATCGCGGGCTGTTACCCTTCAAACGCAAGCTGCCCAAGGTCATAGGCACGTCGCTCCTGGCCTGCCTTGGTCGGCTCGAAGACCAGGGTTGCCAGGTTCGAGCGATCAATCGACAGGCCGACATGGTAGGTACCACGCGGCGGATAGCGCTCGACCGACGTTTTGATCAGCTTCCAGTTCCCTGCGCCACGAATGCGCAGCCTGATCGGCAGCCGCCCAACCGTCTGCTCGCCACGGATCACGAACTCGCGGCGCTGCCCGTTGGTGGTGAGCGCATAGATCAGCTGGCCGGTGCTGGCGGCAAGCTTGTTGGCCTCAATGATCATCGAAGTGACGCCCAGCTGGTTGACTTCACTCAGGCCATAGATCCCGATGCTGTGCGGGTAATATTCAACCGTCTCGACCTGCTCGTTGGCGATCAGTGCCGCGCCGTAGGCGATGGCAAAGGCGCGCTGGTGGGCCTCGCCTTGGCCGTGCATGGTCGGATCGTAGCGCACATCCAGCTCCGGCTCATCAACCCCCAGAGCGGACAGGATCGCTTCGCGTACTAGAGGGAATTGGCCGAAGCCGCCCACGATTGCGATTCGGTCGATGCTATGCCTGCGTTCCGTCGCCCGTGCGACGATCCGTCCAAGCACTGCGGCGATCCCGGTACGCGTGGGCTCGAAGGCGGCCACGATCTGGTCGTAGGTGAGTTTATAGCGGCGCATGAAGCTGTACAGCGGCGCGTCGCCCGTGAACTCGTCCTGCGATTCGCGCTGATACTGGAGCAGTTTCTCCAACTCGTTGCGCTGGCCGATCTTCACCTGCTCGAAGGCGCGCAGGGCCTCGATAAACTCAACACTCGCCAGCTCGGGCTCGCGCTGATGTACTTCCTGCCAGGCGAGCCGCACCGCGTTGCGGTCGAAGGAGACCCCAGCCAGCCCCAGCTCGCGCTCGCCGTTCCCATCAAAATCTAGCACCTCGATGCGGCGCCCTGCCACCCGGCACAGGGCCACATCGAAGGTACCGCCGCCCACATCGCAGACGAGCAGATTGCCAGAGAAGGGCGGGCGCTGCTCGCGCCGCTCGGCCTGCTGATAGCGGTAGGCGTAGTAGGCCGCGGCACAGATCGGCTCGCTCTGGAGATGCAGGAGCGGCAGCCCCAACTCGTCGCGGAAAATGCGCCGCACCGCCTCGGCGCCGCGATTGTCGGGCGTCTTCTGCCAGACTTCGGGCACCGACACAACCAGCCCGCTGATCGGCCCCACTTGCCGCACGAAGGCATGGGCATCGTCGTGTAGCAGCTGCTGGAAATAGTCGCGGGTCACGGCTGCCGGCTGATCCTCTGAGGCCCAACCCTGGGCCACCCACTGCTCACGGCGCTCGATCGGGAGCAGCATCTTGAAGTTTTCGCAGAAGATAACCCCCGGCTCGTTCAGCACCTGCACCCGCGCCAAACGACCGATCGCCACCTGGCGGCGCGACCCGTTCTGCCGATACGCCACTGCCGTTGGCACATACTCGTCGCCGCCGCTTGCGGGATAGCGAAACAGCTGGGGCTGACCCTGCTCGTTAAGGTAGGCAAGCTTGGTGTAGCTAGTCCCAAAGTCGATCGCGACCTTCATCGCCTGCTCCTCTACCGTGCGGCCCGCAGGCTAGGGCGACGGGATGCGCAGCTGCTGTCCCGGCTGAATGGCGTTGGGGTCGAGGCCCTGATTAGCCTTCACAAGCTGCTCAACCGTAACGCGGTACTGCGCGGCTATCGCCGAGAGTGTCTCCCCCGCCTGCACCTGATGGACGCTCGCCGGGCGCGAGCCAGGGATCAGCTCATCTGTGGTAATGGTTGTCGGCACTGTTGTTGTGTCCACGGGAGGCTTGGGAGGCTGGGTTTGCACCGTGCTCAGCAGCGACGGTGTCGGCTCCCCGGTTGTAGGCGGGGCCTGAAAGCTGCGCGCCCGAAGCAGCCAGATACCGCCAATGCCCGAGCCAAGCACAAGGCAGCTCAGGCTGATCATTAGGAGCAAGAAGTTGCGCTGCCACCAGGCGATGATGACCTCCAGTATCGAGGGCTCGAGGTGCGGCTCGTCCTGTGGGCGCGCGGGCTCCTCAGGGCGCGAGGCGCCGGTGCCAGGCTGCGGCGCCCCTGGATTGGAGCGACGCTCCGCAGGCGACTGGGGCGGAGCATAGCCCGGCTGGGTGGGCGGCAGCTCTCGCTCAACCCCAGCATTGCTACGGCTTTCCAGCGCGCCCCAGTTGAGCCCGAGCACAAGCGAGTTATGCTTCCTGGCCACGCTATCGGCCACCCGGCTAAAATCGGTTGGGTGACAGTCGCAGCCCGTAAAGACACCCTGCTCGCGCCGAATGGGATCGACTACGAGCGCGACATGCCAATCGGCAGGATAGAACTGGCTCTGGTTGGTGCGATCCGTGCCCGACATGAAGATCCCGTGGCCGGGGTGGGTATGGTACCAGCCCAGCTTGCGCACTTTGTTGTCGGTTGTTGCAAGCACACGATCTACCTCGTCGTTGAGGCGGATCATCTCTTCGGCGGAAACCTCGACATGGGCACGGCTGGCATCGACCCGGCCCGCCGGTAACATGCCACTGATCTCCACCCAGAGCTGCTCGGCGTCCGAGTCGTGATACACGCCACCAACAAGGATGCCGAAGCGTTCGTTACCCAGGTCCTGGGCGGCGTGGCGCAGAATGATCTGGTACGCCCCCTCGTGGATCACCACCTTGACCCGGCTTTCGTAGCGTGCGCCGATCATCTGCTTGATAAAGGCAAAGGGCAGTTCGCGATCCAACGGCTGGTAGTGGCGCACCCCTTTGCTGCGAAACGAGCGCCCTTGCGGCGCGGGCGATTCGGTTGTGCCGGGGCGAGCGGCGGCGTGCGAGTCTGGCTGGTATGGCCTCACAGCGGGTGGCGCTTGTGGCTGCATTGGCGGTGGCGCGTCCGGCCCCGGACGGATTGCGGGTTCGGGCCGCCGGATCGGCTCCACCACCGACAGCTCCTGCCGATCCGGTTGCAGGATGATGCGCCCCTCGGCAGCGCTGCTTTGCGCCGCAGGCGCGGTATGCGCCTGGCGATCCAGAAGATCCATGCTCGGCGTGTCTTGCGGGGGTGGGGCAACCGACATCATGGGGGTGAGGGAAAGGCGGCCAGGCAGATCGGGGCCGATCTGCTGACGCGCACTGTCTACAATCTCAAGCGCATCCTGCTGAAACACCACCGCGCCCGGCTCTTGTACCAGCTGAAAGGTGAGCAGCTGCCAAGCCCGATCAACCACATCGAGCGGGTCCCGGGCCGGATCACGACCTTGCCAGGCGAACCCATCATTTGAGATCAGCGGGTGGAAGGGGACTGGATCGTGAAAGTGTACCAGACTACCTGTGGGCGTGTAGCTAAGGCTAAGCAGGTGCCTGGCGCTACGCCGAGTGCCTCGCGCAACAAGCGCGACGATGAACAGCTCGACCAGCACCTCGGTGCCTGCGAGGCTTACGGCCATGTAGCTCTGATTCGCCGCAGCGAGTGGGGCGAGCTGCGCAAGCGCCTAGGCCACCCGTTCGCCGGCCGACAAATGTGGCATGCCCGTCATATCGACGCCCTCCTCGTAAGCTGCACTACGTGTTACGGCGCCCTGTTACCCTGAGGCCTGATCGGGCGATATCGAGCGAGGGCAGCAGGGCCTGCTCAAGCGGCAGACGCGAGCGGTTCTTGTTGTACCATGCCAGGAACTCCTGGGAGGCGATGCTGCCCATATCGAGCATGTTCGGGTCGTACAAAAAGAAGCGTCCGATCCGGATGCAAAGCTCGGCAAGCGACTCCTCCACCGGAAACCCACCCAGGCAGACCCGGTGGCTGCCATCGGAGAAGACATGCGGATGGCGCAACTCCGACGTCTGAAAGCTAACGTCGGGCGGCGCAAAGGGGTATTTCGCTCCGCGACAGTCGATCAACAGGACATGGCCACTTGTCTCGCCACCCTGAGTTGGGGCACGAATATTGTAGGTAACGCGGTACTGGGCGGGATACACCCCCTGCGCCAGGTTGAAGGGCGGTAACGCCTCCCAGGTAATCACCGTTCCGGAAAGCTTTTCCATGGAGCGGTAGTCGCTGGCGAGCCGACTTTGCCGGACGTACAGGCTCGCATCGTTGCTCATGCCGCCCTCCATCCACCGCGTTGGGCGACATTTACCCGGATCTGATCGCCGGCCCGCACGCCGGCTTCGCGCAGCGTCTGGCCTTCGGCGATCGTGCTGCGCCCTTTGATCGTAAGCATGTAGTAGCGTGTCGGCTCGGTGAGCGGGGGGACAAAGCGCTCAGTCACAAGTGATTGAAGCACCTGCTGCGCGGTCTGCCCATCGTCGAGCTCGGCATCCAGCTCGGCGCTATCCCCGGCGTTGATGAAGGTCAGCTCCAGATTTGCCATGGTCTCGTCGCTCCTCTTGCCTCCGGCAGCCTAGCGCTGCCGAACATCGGTAAAGGCCAGCCCACCCATCACGTCCTCGGCGTCGGCGGTGAGCTCTGCAAGCCTGCCTATACGCTGCTGCGGCGGCCCATCGGTGTAGCGCACCAGTGCCAGGCTCGCAAAGCCTAGCTCGGCTAGGGTAAGCCGCAACATCTGCTGATAGACGGCGGCGCCATCGGAGAGCTGTGCGGTTTCGGCGGGGTCGCTAGTGGTAACGGCGCGTAGGTGTACAGACAATCCTTTGGTAGGACAGGCGTCACATGCGTGGATGCTTGTATCCAGCCGAAAGCTCGGGCGCATGATCGAGCGTTCATGGCCGCAGACCGCGCAATGCATCATCACGCCGAAGCCGGAGGGCAGGTAAACATGTGGGTCGGCAACACCTGCGGTGCGCAAGGCGGCAAGCAGCTCGGCGAGGGTATTGCGGGCGGCCGCTAGGGGCAACTCGCAGATCGCCTCTGGTGGCGGCGCCTGCTGGCACCAGCACGACGGGCGTCGACTCAGCCGTACCACATCGAGGTCGGGACGCGCGCCACTGGCGTCGTACATAATCATGCTGCCGGCGGCCCAGGGCTTGCCCTGGATGATCTTCACTGCCTCCTGGGTCTGGAAGCCGGCGATAATGGTCGAGGCCACCTGCACTGATGGTAGGCGCCCAGACTGAAGCTCGCGCAGCATCACATTAGAGCACGAGTGGTAGCGGTCGGCGGCGTGGTTCCGCTCATTCTCACCGGTACTGCACTCCCAGCACGCCGTCTCCGGTGGGCGCACCGCGATCACGCTGCCCGCAAGCCCGAGGATGCCGCCATCAATAAGGGGCGCGCCGGTGTTAAAACATTGCAGATTGATCGCCATGCGCGCCTCGATATTGTCGAGGCAGCCGATCACCACATCCACGCGCCGAAAGACCCCAGCGCCCAGCTCCCAGACCACATCGCCCTGGAACGAACGGGCCACCGGCAGCTCCGCCACATTCATGGCCTGAGCACGGCGAGCTACCAGTTCCGCTTTTGGCCGCCCCTTTCTGGCATCGCTGCGCCGAAAGAGCACCGCACGGCTAAGGTTACTATGCTCGACGCGATCAAAATCAACAACAAACATGTACCCCAGGCCCATCAGGGCCAGGTTCTTAGCCACCTCATTGCCAAGGGCGCCTGCGCCCACCAGCAGCGCCCGCCCCGCCGCGATGCGATCCTGGCGCCAGCCCTCGATCCGCTCCTGACGGTCTGTGAGGCTTTGTGCTGCGCTCCGCCTAGGCCCTGCGCGCCGCTCGCGAATACGAATAGACATGCTCGCTCCTGAACCATGGCGCGGCCTACGCGGTTTTGACGCCAATACCCTCGCTGCGCGGCCGGCAGTTATGGCACGATGGGCACTGCGCGTTGCCTGCGGCCCGCTGCGCCTCGAAGCACTGGGCGTGGATGAGCTTCTCTGTGGTCTGGCAGCGCACCCAGCCTTTGTTCTGGAACCCGTTATCGATGCTCGACCGGCAGATTGGGCAATCGCGCTGATTATGCGCCACATAGACCGTAGCCGGGCGGCGGATCTCCACGCCCAGGGCCGGCGCTCTCGAGCCAGCCGGCACCGGTTGGTTTGGGCCGCGGCGAGCTGTTACCGTAATCCCCCCAGGCTGTGGTTCAGGCGGCGGCATCGGTGGCGGCAGTGGCAGGGCAGGTGGCGTTGACGAAGCCGTCGAGCCTGACGATACGGCGATTATCAGGAAGAGCACAACCACGACAATCAGGCAGAGCACCGCGCCACTCATACAGTTCACCTTTCCTTTTATCCCGCCCATAGGCGGTAGAAGGTTGGTTAATCGAGCACGATCCGCGCCTCCGGCACGTTGCGACAAAGGGGGCAGTCGGGACGCTGGGCAACAGCGCGCGTCTCATCTGGGGCCGAGCCGGAGAGCGAGAGCGACCTGTAGCGCCAGCCCCATGGCCGGCGGGGCAGGGCAAGGGCCAGTGCCGCATAGAGCGCCATGCCTGCCACGGCCTTGGCGGCCTCAATGCTTCCGCCAGATCTCTGGGCTGAGGCCGACGCCCGGAGCGCCTCGGGGAAGAGACAGCCAAAACAAGGCTCGTTGGGGCGAGCCGTCTGGACAAAGACAAAACCGCCCTCAGCGGTTGCGTCCGTGGCGCAGAACACGGCGGGCCGCGCCTGTTCCAGGCACCAGCGGGCCACCTCGACCCGTGCACTGTCGTTGTCCACGGCACAAACAACCAGCGAGACGGCTCTGATGTGGCTGGTGGTGCGTGCCTCGTGGAAGCCCATGGCAAGGCCGGTGAGCAGCAGCGGGCTGGGCGCCTCTAGCTTCAGGTTGTGGGCCAGGCGGAGAGCTTTTTTCTGGTAAAGATCCTCCGCAACATAGTGCTGATTATAAAGGTGCGCAGGGGAGACACTGGCGTGATCGCAGCAGAGCACATGTCCAACCCCTGAACGAACCAGACCTTGAGCGAGCTCGCCACCGACGGCGCCGCAGCCAACCACAAGCACCTGTAACTCCGCGAGCGCATCTGGATCGAAGCCTGGCAAGCCAAAGGTGCGCGCCTGGGCCAATGCCTGGGCCTCACTGGCCTGAACCACGCCCGCTGCTCGTAGGCGAATAGCCCGCTGCTCAAGCAGTGCTGTGTCGCTCATTGGTGGCTCCGAGTGTTACGGGGGCAATAAACTTCTCTCTGTATCTAACCACATTTCTTGCGAAATTTCCATAACAAAATCCATAGATCCAAAGTGAAAACAGTCCGTAGCTATGACGGCAGATCGTGTGGCGAGCGGCGCAGGCGGGCTACGATCCCAGCAACAGCGGGATGCCGATCGCCCGCAAGCGCCCGCAACTGGCCAAGCAACACCCAAAGCACGGCGACTTCGCGCTGCGGATCAGGCTGCGGCGTGCTGAGGCGGGCCAGATCGGCACGCACCTGCGCCGCCGAAAGCGCGTGTCCGCTCGCCGTGAAAGGGGGTTTTTGCAGGACTCCCAATAGACTAAAGCAAACGCTACCGGATATGCACTTGGTTATGCGTCGCGATTCACTGTTGTCACCAGCTACTGCTCCCGCTGGCGCAGCATGGCCTCAATGCGCTGAAGAGTAAG
>Ga0335394_10005708_pt1 | contig 14043 bp, 7 predicted proteins | sample MAT03_FD_205741 | JGI IMG/M metagenome (GOLD analysis project Ga0335394, IMG submission 205741) | Freshwater microbial communities from Lake Fryxell liftoff mats and glacier meltwater in Antarctica - MAT-03 (spades assembly) (version 2) ...
GGTCGCCATACACGCTGCGCATTTGTCCTGGCCAGCTGCCCAGCAACACCAGATTTCCCTCGGCTGCGCCTTCCAGCTGATTGCCTTCGGCATCGACAATCGCTGGACGCACGCCAAAAAACGGCAGTGTCGCTGATCCTGGCTTCTGCGCAATGGCGCCGGGTAAGGGTGTGATCAACATGCCGCCGGTTTCGGTTTGCCACCAGGTGTCGACAATCGGACAACGCCCATCGCCCACCACGCGGTGGTACCACTCCCAGGCTTCGGGATTGATCGGCTCGCCGACCGTGCCGAGCAGCCGCAAGGACGCACGCGAACAGGCTTTGACGGGCGCATCGCCTTCGCGCATCAGCGCGCGGATCGCGGTCGGTGCGGTGTAGATGATGGTGACTTGATGCTTATCGACCACCTGCCAGAAGCGCGACACCGTTGGATAGTTGGGGATGCCTTCAAACATCAACGAGGTGGCGCCGTTGGCCAGCGGGCCATACACCACATAACTGTGGCCGGTGACCCAGCCTACATCTGCGGTGCACCAAAAAATGTCGTCCTCACGCAAATCAAACACCGCTTCGTGCGTAAAACTGACGTACACCAAATAACCGCCGGTGGTGTGTAGCACGCCTTTGGGTTTGCCCGTGGATCCAGACGTGTAGAGGATGAACAGCGGGTCTTCGGCGTTCATGCGTTCGGGCTCGCAAGTGGCCGGCTGATGGGCGATCAGTTCGTCATACCAAAGGTCGCGACCGTCAAACCATTCCACCGGTCGACCGGTGCGCTTGACCACGACAACCTTCTGCACACTCTTGGTTGCCGGATTCTTCAGCGCCTCGTCGACATTGCTCTTCAACGGCACGATACGGCCGCCGCGCAGACTTTCGTCTGAGGTGATCACCAAAGTCGACTGGCAATCATCGATGCGACTGACCAGCGAGTCCGGCGAAAAACCGCCAAACACAATCGAATGCACGGCGCCGATGCGCGCGCAAGCCAGCATGGCGACCGCGGCTTCCGGAATCATCGGCAAATAGATGGTCACCCGATCGCCTTTTTTGACGCCCAGCTCGCGCAGCGCATTGGCAAACTTGCACACCCGTGCGTACAGGTCGGCATAGGTGACCGCTTCACTTTCGGCCGGGTTGTCGCCTTCCCAGAGCAGCGCGGTTTTGTCGCCCCGGGTTGCCAAATGTCGATCCAGACAATTGACCGACACGTTCAGCTCGCCATCGGCGTACCAGTGAACGTGGAAATCCTCAATGTTGAAGCTGACGTCTTGGATCAAGGTAGGCGCTTTAAACCAATCCACGCGCTCGGAAATGCGCTTCCAAAAGCCGTTTGGATCCTGCATCGATTCCTCATACAACTGACGATAGCTAGCGGCGGTGTAGCGCGCGGTAGCGGCAAATTGCGCGGGTACTGGGTACAGTGTAGCCATGGCGACCTCCCGTAACGATGGCGTGATCAAACTTGCCGCAAGCGTAACCGAGTGCGAGACAGCCGCGTTCCTACTTTGGTCGCATGAGTTACGCCGTTACGTCATTCCCGCAGGGACTTAATGTCGGTAATCCGCCAACACCTCATCATGCGGACGAAAATTCAGCGCGCAGCGGTCCAGAAAATCGTCAATTCGAGCCACATCGTAGCGACGTGCTTTGTCGTTGGGCGCCATTAATTGTTCGCTAGCGGGGAAACAGCCATAACCGGCGAGCAGGCAATGCCAGGATGCAGGCGCGTAGTAGCGCTCGATCTGCAGACGCGCAATCTCCGGCAGCAAATCCTGGCTGCTGGTCCAGGTATGCAGAATCTGCCGCAGCGTATCGGATAAAACAGCGTTGCGCGCGTTGTCGCGCCAATAGTCGGTGTCGCTGCGCGAGTTCACCTTGTAGTGGCAAACGATGTAATCGCGAATGCCTTCAAAACGCGCGTTGATCGCGTCGTTGAAACTGCTTTGATGGGTGTGGGTGAAACCCCCGGCGCTGTAGGCGCTGATGAAGTTCTCGACGGTTTCTTGCACCAGATGCAGCGCGGTCGCCTCCAGCGGCTCGATGAATCCTTGCGACAGGCCCACGGCCAGACAGTTGCGTGCCCAGTGCTGTTCGACCCGACCGACTTTCATACTCAAGTGGCGCAGCGCTGGATCGCTGTCTGGAATGCCCAAGTGCGCGCGCAACTCGGTCTCGGCGGCCGCTTTATCGATGTATCGCGAACTGTATACATAGCCATTGCCAACCCGGTTTTGCAGCGGAATGCGCCACGCCCAGCCGGCTTGCAGGGCGGTTGCGGTGGTCTGCGGGTGGATGCCATCAGTGTCGGCGGGCGTGGGCGCCACCACCGCCGAATCGTTGTACAAATTCTCGGCAAAAGAGCGGAACGGCACACCCAAGGCACCTTGCAGCAGCATCGATCGAAAGCCCGTGCTATCGACAAAAAAATCGCCGTCAATGCGCCGGCCGTCATGGGTGTGCAGCGCGAGGATATCGCCGTTCTCTGCGTGCTCAACGCGTGCCACGGTGCCTTCCAGGTGCAGCACGCCGCGTTTGGTCGAGTGTTCGCGCAAAAAACGACCGATTAACGCAGCGTCGAAGTGATAACCGTAAAAGCTGCGAAACGGGAAAGAGTAGGCCGGCAAGGGCGCCAGTTTACGCTGCGCCAAGCGCGTGGCGAGGAAAAAACGATCTGGGTGCGCATCCACATCGGCACCGCGCCGGCGCACCACACTGTTGAAATACAAGGCCGGCGCCGTGCGTTCGTCGATTTCATTTGGGAACGGATGAAAGTACTGGGTAAACCCCGGTTTTTCCGACCAGCCAGCAAACTGAATGCCAGCCTTGTAGGTAGCGTTACAGCGCGGCATCCAGTCGGATTCGGCGATGTCCAGGCTGTCGAAAAAAGCCTTCAGCTGCGGCGTTGAGCCTTCACCCACACCAATAATGCCGATTTCAGCCGATTCCAACACCGTGACCGTCACCCCCTGCTGCGCCCAGCGCTTGGCCATCAAGCTAGCCGCCATCCATCCTGCCGTTCCGCCACCCAGCACAACGATGCGCAAGGGACGCGTTTGCGAGTAGGTCATGGGGGGGCGTACCAGTTCGGTTGCAGGGTGAGATATAGGATAGCCAACAACCAACAACCAACAACACCGCGCATGGCAGAATCAGAACCATGCCAGCCAAAAAACCACCCTCGCAGTCTGCACGTCGTCCGCACTATCGGTTGGTGGAGAACGCTGCGGGTCGGCGAATGGTGACGGCGGCGAGCGTTGAGCGCGACTCCAAGCTGGTGGCCTACGCGAAATTGCTGCGGCTTGATCGGCCAATTGGCATTTTGCTGCTGCTTTGGCCCACGCTCTGGGCTTTGTGGTTGGCGGCTAGCGGCGTGCCGCCGCTGCGGACTCTGGCCATTTTCGTTGCCGGCGTGGTGCTCACCCGTTCAGCGGGTTGCGTGATCAACGACTATGCTGATCGCTGGTTAGATTCCAAAGTGCAGCGCACGCGGGCGCGTCCGCTGGCCGTCGGTAGCGTGCGCGGCAGCGAGGCGCTGCTTATTTTCACGCTGCTGATGAGTGCAGCCCTGGTTTTGGTGCTGTTGACCAATGAAATGACCGTCTATTTGGCGATGATCGCGGCGTTGCTGGCGGTCGTTTATCCGTACACAAAGCGCTTGATTTCCTACCCGCAAGTGGTGCTCGGTGCGGCCTTCGGCATGTCGATTCCGATGGCCTATACGGCGCTAGAAACAGAACTAGGCGCCATTACCCTGTTGTTGTTCTGCGCAAACCTATTGTGGACGACGGCTTACGACACCCTCTACGCCATGGTGGATCGCGACGACGACATCAAAGCCGGCGCGCGTTCGACGGCCATCATGTTCGGTGACGTGGACTTGGTGGCGGTCGGTACCCTGCACGCCTGCGCGCTGATCACCTTGGCACTGATTGGCCTACGCAGTGAATTGGCTTGGCCGTTTTGGGCGGCGCTGGCAGTGGCGGCGTTATTGATGAGCTGGCAGCTCTGGCACGCCCGTGGGCGTGGCCGTGAGGCTTGTTTTCGGGCCTTTTTGAACAACAACTGGGTGGGTGCGGCGATATTTGCAGGCATCGCCGCGAGCTACGTGGTGACCGGCACCGCTTAGTGTGGCGCTCGCACCACCCACAAGAAAGAACCCATACCCAATTCCGCGCGCGGGCAGTCATCACGTATCTTTCATGCTCATTCCATTGGATCGGCACACTATGCTCAAGGCGCAACCCCCGGTCCTGTTTGACGGCTCCCCGTTGACCATTGAAGACGTTGTGGCCTTGGCCTATCGACTGCGCGTTGCGCAATTGGACGATAAGACGCGTTTTGCGAGCGCATCCAGGCCGGTGCGGATTTTCTGGAGCGCGTGCTGGCCGAAGATGGCGTGATCTATGGGGTAACCACCGGTTACGGGGATTCCTGCACGGTCAGCATCCCGTCTGGTTTGGCGCTGGAATTGCCGCAGCGGCTGTATACCTATCATGGCTGCGGCAGCGGCGTATTGCTGAGCCGGGTGCAAACGCGTGCGATGTTGGCGGCGCGCTTGGCCTCGTTGGCGCAGGGTTATTCCGGCGTGAGTTATCGCTTACTGCGGTAATTGTGTGGATTGTTGCAGCGATTTGTTGCCGCGCATTTCATCGGAGGGTTCGGTAGGCGCCAGCGGCGATCTGACCCCGCTCAGCTACGTGGCCGCGGTGTTATGCGGCGAACGCGAGGTGTGGGATGGCGACGGCGCTGCCAGCGCAGCCAGCAGTTTGGCAGCGGCGGGTCTGGCGCCCTTGCAGCTGTCGCCGGCCACAGCCAAATCGAGCGCGTAGACATCAGCGAACGCAGTGGCGACAGCAGCAGAATCAAATTCACTGCGCTGCGCGTGGAGCCGAACGCGCTGAGCGCCGCTGAGTTGGCTGATTTTGAATAGCCACACCGGGCTTGCAGTGGCCGGCGCTGGCCTGGATTTCGGCGCTCTTGGTGCTCGCTTGCGCCACTCATGTGGGCTAGGCATGGGTTTCTGGCACGCTGAGCATCGATACCGATGTGCTGGCTTTACTGCCACATGACCATCGTAATGCCACTGCCGAAGCTGCGTTGGCGCGCTTGAGTGATGGCGCATCGCGGCGCGTGGTGGTGGTGTTGGCTGCCCAGGACAGAGCCCGTGCGCAAGGCGCCGCAGTGCCCTTGCATGCCTTACTGGCCAGCGCGGATGGGCCATTGCAAACCTTAGCCGACGGCGCTGGCATGACCGAACTGATCGACTTTTACGCGCCCTATCGGGATGGCTTGTTGGACCGCGAGCAGCGCACCCGCCTGACGCGTCTGAACCCCGAGCAAATCGTGCGTGGCGCCGTGCTGAGTTTGTATCGGCCGGGGCCTAGTTTGCGCGCGTTGGGGCCGCTGGATGACCCCACGGGGAGTTTTTCGGCGTGGCTTAGCAGTCGCGCTGCGCAGTGCAAAGTCCGTCCGGATGGCGATTGGCTGGCGCTTAACGTGGCATTGCCGCTTCTCGCGGCGCAATGCCTCGCACTGACGAGATTCGGACTTCCAGCAAAAAGGCGCATTCCATTGCGCCTCTTTGCGTCGAACTTTGCGCCGCTTAGCTACCCGCGGCCACCAGTTGCGCCAGACGCCGCACCGCCACCGAGATCGTTGGGTAATCCAGGGTTTTCTGGGCGCGGATCTCGTTGAACATGCTGAGCGTGTAGCGCAGGGTGTTATCGGCGCTGGTCGTCCAGGCTTGCACGCGGGTGCCGCTGCTGGGCTGCGGGCGTTGCAGGAGTTGTGCAGCCAAGGCGCGGCGTTGGGCGTACAACTCATCGCGCAAAACGCCCCGCGCATTGGCATGCCAGCGGCCTTGCACGGGCAGTTGCTCGATGGAATCGGAGAACCATTTCAGGTGCAGTGCCTCGCCGATCTCAAAGTACACGCGCGCGGCATCGGCCACGGATACCCGTTGTTCGTGCGCTAAGTCGATCACATCAAAGGCCGCGTTCAGTGCACTGAGTGCGCTGATGCGCCGCGCCATCGATTGTGGATAACCGGCGCTGATCAGTTCTAGCTCTTGTTCGCGGTAGCGCAATCGATTGCTTTCCGGCACCACGTCATCGAGCACGGCGACCATTTGTTCAAAACCGGGTGCGAAACGCTCGACGCTGGCGGCGATTTCTAAACGCTGGCCGGGCAGTTGCAGCAACCAGCGGGTCAGATTGCGCAGCAAATTCCAAATGCCCAGTGTGACGTCCAAATAAACGCTTTCCGGCACATGGGTGCAGATATCCATTTCCGCCCACCATTCACGCGCCCGCACCACCTCGCGGGCGATCGTGAACGCTTTGGCAATCTCTGCCGCGCTCTTGCCGGTGTCTTCAGCCATCCGCAACACAAAGGTGGAACCCATGCGGTTGACGATCGAATTGGTCACCTGGGTGGCGATGATCTCGCGACGCAGCCGATGTTTTTCCATGGTTTGCGCAAAACGATCACGCAGCGGCGTGGGGAAATAAATCTGCAGCTCTTTCGACAAGTAAGCGTCTTCTGGCACATCCGAATCGAGTAGTTGTTTGTACAACACGATTTTTGAATAGGACAACAGAATGGACAGCTCGGGCCGCGTGAGTCCCTGGCCGCGCGCTTTGCGTTCTTCAAACTCCGCATCGCTGGGCAAAAATTCCAACGCGCGATCAAGCAAACCTTGCTGTTCTAAGACGCGCACAAAATGCTGTTTGGAGCCTAACCTTGGAATCGACAAGGCTTGCATCAGGCTGATCGCCAAGTTCTGCCGATAGTTGTCAAACAGCACCAGCCGCGAGACCTCATCGGTCATCGCCACCAGTAACTCATCACGCTGCGATAACGTCAGTTGGCCGAGTTCAATCGCCGTGTTGAGCAAAATCTTGATGTTGACCTCGTGATCGGAGGTATCTACACCGGCTGAGTTGTCGATGAAATCCGTGTTTAACAAACCACCGGCCTGGGCGAATTCGATGCGCCCACGCTGGGTCAGACCTAGATTGCCGCCCTCACCGACAATTTTGCAGCGCAGCTCTTTGCCGTTGACGCGCAGCCCGTTGTTGGCGCGATCACCACACTCTTCGTGTGATTCGCTGCTGGCTTTGACGTACACGCCGATGCCGCCATTCCACAACAACTCAAACTTGGCTTTGAGGATCGCGCGCAGCGTTTCCGTGGGCGTGAGTTGGGTCACTGACTCGTCCAAGTCCAGGCAGCTGGCGACTTCCGGCGTGATCGGGATGAACTTGGCGCTGCGCGGATAAATGCCACCACCCGCACTGATCAAGCTGCTGTCGTAATCGGCCCACGATGACCGTGGTACATCGAATAAGCGTTCGCGTTCGATGAAACTGCGCTCGGAATCCGGATTGGGATCAAAAAAGATATGTCGATGATCGAAAGCCGCCAGCAAGCGAATTTTGCGGGACAACAACATGCCGTTGCCGAACACATCGCCGGACATATCGCCGATGCCAACACAGGTGAAATCCTCTGCTTGGCAATCTTTGCCGAGCGCACGAAAATGCCGTTTGACGCTTTCCCAGCCGCCTTTTGCCGTGATGCCCATCTTCTTATGGTCGTAGCCTTTGGAGCCACCCGACGCGAAGGCGTCGTCCAGCCAGAAGCCATATTCTTGACTGAGCGCGTTGGCAATATCGGAGAAGGTCGCGGTACCTTTGTCAGCCGCAACCACCAAGTACGGATCGTCGGGATCACGGCGCACCACGCGCTCGGGTGGCACCACAGCGCCGTCGACAATGTTGTCGGTAATGTCCAGCAAACCGCGGATGAAAGTGCGATAACAGGCCACGCCTTCGGCGAGCACCGCATCCCGATCACCGCCGACGGGCGATTGTTTGACGTAAAAACCGCCCTTCGAGCCAACCGGCACGATGACCGTGTTTTTGACCTGCTGCGCTTTCATCAGGCCCAGCACTTCGGTGCGGAAATCTTCACGTCGATCGGACCAGCGCAATCCACCGCGGGCGACTAGGCCCATGCGCAGATGCACACCTTCAACGCGCGGTGAGTACACAAAAATCTCGCGGAACGGCACCGGTTTGGGCAGATTCGGCACTTTGCTGGAATCGAACTTGAAGGACAGATAGTCCTTGGCTTTGCCATCCTGCTGCTGAAAGAGATTGGTGCGCAAGGTGGCATGCATACAGTCTTTGAAAGCCCGCAAAATGCGGTCTTCATCCAGGCTGGAAACTTGTTCCAGCAATTCGGCGAGTGCGTGCACCAGCACCGCGCTCTGCTCAGCGCGCGGTTTGATGTAGGCATCCAAAACGTTGCCGACCAGCGCCGGCAATTTGGCGCGCAGGGCATCGGTCATGACCGTGCCGAATTCACGCTCCATGCGGCGCCGCGCGTCGTCAGCGTGACTGCGCGCTTCGCGATCTGGATCAAAGCTTGCGTTGAACAATTCGACCAATAGTCGGGTAATCGCCGGATGCGCGGCCAGCGCGCGTTCCATATAAGCCTGCGAATAGGTCACGCCGGTCTGCAGCAAATACTTGCAGTAGCCGCGCAGCATGGTGACTTCACGGATATGCAGATCGGCGGCCAGCACCAGTCGATTGAATCCATCGTTCTCAACCCGACCGCGCCAAACTTGCTCGAAACCTTGCTGGAAACGCTCGCGCGCTTGGTCTAAGTTTTCGCCCAATGGCACCAACAATTCGACTTCAAAATCCTGGATATGGATATTGATGCCGGGTATTTGCATTTCATACGGGTGCTCAGAATTAACCCGCAGGCCCATGTTTTCCAACATCGGCAGCGCATCGGACAAAGCGATGGGTGTGCCCATGCGGAACACCTTAAAACGCAGTGCGCCATCACTCTTTTTGCGCGGTCGATACAACTGCAGACGCACATCGTGGCTGTCTTTTAATTGCGCCGCGGCTTCGACATCGGTCGCCGCAATCCACGGCGTGACCGCTTCGATGTAGCCCATCGGCAGCGCTTTGCCATAGCGATTACTGAGCTTGAGCCCGCGCTCTTCGCCATGTTTTTGCACCAAAATATCGCGCAGTTCGTCTTGCCAGTTGCGCACGATTTGCGCCAGTTTGGCCTCAATCTCACGCACATCGTACTCGGGTTTTTCCCCCGCTTTGGGACGCACCACCACGTGCAAACGCGCCAGTACGGATTCGGAAACCGCCACTGAAGAATCAAAGCGCTCGCCTTCAAATGCGCGCTTTAAGGTTTGTTCGATGCGATCACGAATCTCGCTGGTAAAGCGGTCGCGTGGGATGTAAACCAAACACGAGAAATAGCGACCGTAACGATCGCGGCGCACAAATAATCGTGTGCGTTGGCGTTCCTGCAAATTAAGAATGCCCATCGCCGTTTGGAATAACTCATCGACGGTGGACTGGAACAGTTCTTCGCGCGGCAGCGTTTCTAGCAGATGTTGCAAGCGTTTGGCGCCATGACCACTGCGATGCAGGTTGCTCAGCGCAAACACCGCATCGACTTTAGTGCGGATCAGCGGAATATCCTTGGGCCGCGTGGTGTATGCGGTGGATGTGTACAAGCCTAGGAAACGATCTTCGCCGATCGCACGACCGTTTTCGTCAAAGCGCAACACGCCGATATAATCCATATAGCCGGGGTGATGCACGGTTGATCGGGCGTTGGTTTTCGACAGGATCAACAGGTCTGGCAAGGTGTTAGGCGGCAAATCACGCGCTGCCAGGGACGCCAGCGGCCGCACCGGCAAGTGCGTCTCGGAACCGCGCAACAAACCCAGCCCGCTGCCGGCCACCGCGCGCAGCACATTGACGCCGTCAATTTGGGTGGTTTCGTAGGCGCGATAACCTAAGAAGGTGAAGTGGTCGTCGGCGACCCAGCGCAGAAAATCCGCACACTCGACCACTTGTTCGGCATCGTGCAGCAATTCGCGCTCACCGAGTCCTTCAGCCAGCGCCAGCAAGCGGTGATGCATCGCGTCAAAGTCACGCACGCAGGAGCGCACGTCGGCGAGCACGCGTTCGATCCTTTCGGCCAGTGCTTCCAGGCGTCCCGGCTCGGTCTGCCGATCCACCTCGATATGCATGATCGATTCGGCGCGTAGACCCTCTTCGGCGCCAAAACCGAGGATATGACCCCCTGGATCACGCTGAACTTTGAATACCGGGTGGATGATGACGTGGGTCAAGGTGTGGTCTTGGGTGATCGCCAGCGCCACGGTGTCGACCAAAAATGGCATGTCGTCGTTGACGATCTGAATGACCGTGTGGGTGCATTCCCAGCCATGGTCTTCAATGCTGGGGTTGTAAACGCGCACCTTCGCCGCTAGTGCCGGACGCTCGCGGAAGAAGCGCAGCAAATCGAGCGTCAGCTTCGCCCAAACCACGGCGGGACGTTCGCCGAACTCGTCCTCTGGCAAGTGCTCAAACAAACGCGCGGCAAAGGCCAGCGCTTCTTTTAGCTTGGGCCCGGTGACGATTGACTTCAGGGCTTCCTGCACGTGTGCCAGCCCAGGGCCGGCGTCAGAACTGCGAACAGCACTCATGACTTTAGCGTCGCTGATTTGCGAAGGAAGCGTAAAGATAGCGCTCGCCGCTCTGCCACTCTACCCGCAGTGCAGCATGCGGCCAGCAGCGCTTCAGGCGCGCTGTCGGTTAGTCCAGCGGCGGAGCCGCTTTGGGGTTCGACGGCGGGCGATCAAGCCCGAAATCCCGTCTCTTCTACTTGCTTGACGTCTGCATTTGCCCGTACAAACGCCAAGTCATGAAGCCCAGCACCAACACCCCAAAGCCGAGCACGCTCCACAGTGCGAAGCGCCGCATGCGTGCGGCATCGGCGTCTGTCGCAACGACTTCGACCGGCGCATTCATGCTGGTTGTTGGCGTGCTTTGCAGCACACCCGGTTTGGCGCGCTCCAATTGTTCGATTTCCTCGCGGCTAAATCCAGGCGCCACTTGCGCCATCTGCGCCACGCCCCCTAACCAGCGCGTATGGACCTGCGCATCGGCGCCAAAGGCCAGATAAAAGCCGCTGCCTTGGGCATTAAAGACCAAGGTTTGCGGTTGCCAGCTGAGCACCAATTTGGGCGCCGCGTGCCCGCCGGTCTGCGGCCGGACTACCCATTGCGCACCGGACAAAGCGCCGATGTGAATACGGCTGGATTGGCGTTCGCGGCCATTGTGGTTCAAGCGGTAGAAGGTGCTTTCGATGCTCGGCAGCAGCCACAACTGCGGTTTGGGCTGGCGCATTTGTCGGTAAAAGCCAATCGACACCGGCATCACCGAGTTGGGGTCGGCAAGATCAAGTCCAATCGCGGTGGCGGCAATGGCGGGGCTGGTGGCGTACACAAAGTCGCCATCGATCGGTCCTGGCGTGCCGCTCAATTGCACTTCCAGCGTGGGATCAAGTGGCACCGACGCACTGCGCCAGCGCGCGCGGATCGTCGCAAAGCCCATCGGTTCGCCTTCTAACCAGCGCACTTTCAAATAGCGACCATCGCCATTGGGCAAGTCGATCCGGTCAACGACCAAACGCCGGCTGGCGTCGGCGGCGCTGATCCAATCGACACTGCCGTGCGCCACGCCATCCCACAGGCGTAGATCGTCACTGCGCTCAATCGCCAGACGCGCGCGGTAATCGTGGGTTTGCTCTGGCAGGTCGAAAGCCAAGCTTTCCAATAACTCATGCCGGTCACTGGGGCCCAGATCAACAATCACCGAACTTAGCTGCTTGCGGCTGGAGGGCGGTTCCGAACCACGGGCGTTAATGGTGAGCAGCGAGCCATCCATGTTGGTGCGCAATTGCAATTCCAGGTCATCACGCGCGTCGGAGGCTTGCACGTAGATCGGAAACATCGCGGTGGCGTGCTCGCGAAACTCAATGCGCGTGCGATAGCTAGGGCGGTGCAACGCAAACGGCAACAGCTGACCGGCATCGTTGTAAACGCGCAAATCGGCCAGTTCCGCGCTGCGCGCGTGCAGGTACACCTCGATCGGCAGCAGCATTTGCACAACACCGTTTTCACCGCTCACCGCCACCGGCAAACGCATCGCAAACTCAGCTGGCGTAGGCTTGTGCAGGGGCGCTGGATCGGCGCTGGCAAACAACGGCAGCAAGCTCAGCAGTGCAACCGATACGCGCTTCATCGAGTGGATCCCTCCTCGTTCTCTGCTTCACGTGGTAATGGTGCTAGGTAACCAATCAGCAGCATCAGCCCACCTACACCCATGAACGATACGATTCGGGCGACGCTGCCGACCTTGCTCAAATCGATCAGGAAAAGTTTCAGCACCACCACACCGAGTAACGCGGCACCGACCATCCACAGTGGTTTTGACAGTTTGCGCGCTGCGTAGCGCATCAGCGCAAATGCGCACAAGGTCCAAACCAAGGACAACATCGCCTGCACAAACTGCGATTCAAACAGCGGTGCAAAACGATAAGGCAAACCCAAGAACTGCGCGGCCGTGCGCAATAACATCAAATTGAACCAGCCAAATACCAAGGCCATTGCGGCGCGAATCGCGAAGAGCCGTTGTGCGACGCTGGCATCGGCCGCGTGCAAACGCCAAAGATCGGCGAGCAAAAATGCGACGAATGCGCTGGTCAAATCCAGTGGATTGAGGATCGGCAGGTACGGCAACGGCGCCATGCTGCCGTCCTGGCGCAGATTCCAGTAGATCACCAGCAACAGCGCCCAAAGCGCCGCGCAGGGAATCACCGTGGCGCCGTACCACAGGTGCACGGGTCTCAGCGGCCAGCCGGCGCGACGCACTTGCGCCAAGCCGACAAACAACGCACCAATCGACACCCACGCGGCCAAATAATCGGGCCACATGCCCGCCATCACCCAATCGTCGCTGGACGCTTCCGGCGCGGCCAGCAAGGGAATCAGATTTAACGACACCAGCGGTGCCAGCATCACCCACGGTGCAATGACGCGCGCAAAATGCAGGGCCTTCACACCACCCGCCGATACGCCCCAGCGGGCGTGCCAATAACGCAAGCACCAAGCCATTGCGGCCCAGGTCGACACCATCGCAATCGCCGTGCCAAAGCTTGGCAATCGGCTTTGCGCATAGAGCATGCCGAGGATCACCAGGGTAGCCAGCGTCTGCTGCAGCGCGCTGGGCAGCGTAACCCAGCGCAGCGCCTGCACCCGGCTATTGGCGAGCGGCAACAGCGCCAGCGCCGCCAAACTCATCCACAGCAGCCGTGCGTCGGCATAACTAAGCCAGCCCAGATTGCCAATCACGGCCCCTTGCGCGACCAACAACTGCGTGCTCAACACCGACAGGCTGTCGATCAGCGGCACATACAAAACCACGGCCAAGCCGATCAGCCAAACCGCCACGCCGGTGCTGCGTTGTTCGGCGCTCAGATCGGGGCTTCGTTTGCTATTGCTTATCTTTTGCATGCCGATCCAAGCGAGCAGCAGCAAAATCACGCTGCCCAATACGGGCCCGCCGGCAAACGCCATCAGCACATCCTGCACGCCGTCTGCGGGCAGCGCCAGCGGCGCATCGAACTCCAACATCTGCTCAATCATCAGCTTGGGCGAGGTCTGCACCAAGTAGAACCACGTTCCCAATGCCGATAGCGACGGCCACAGCAGACGCAATACGAAGTTCCGATTTGGAAACGCGTAAGCCTGCGTAAGGAGCATCGTGCCCCACGCGGATAAAGCCAGACCCACGCTGTAAGCAGCCCAAAACGGGATGTGATACCAGGGCTCGGCCAGCTCACCGGCACTGGTCAGCCAAGCTAAGGCGTGCGCCGCGCCATGCAAGGCAAAACCGCACCACCAGAAGATCGCCAGACTGAGCCAGATGGTCGCCGAACGGCGCGCATCAGTGGCGTCGAGTACCTCAGCCTCTAACTCGGCAACTCGGCGTTTGAAGGCAAAAGCGGATACCAGGGCGGCCGCACTGAGCAGGGCACCGCCGATCAGCGCGCTGTTCGACAGCACCTGCGCCAGACTGCTTTGTGCATAGACACTAATGTTGCGCCAATCCATATAGCGCGACATCAGCGCCAAGAAGGT
>Ga0335394_10005709_pt1 | contig 14042 bp, 9 predicted proteins | sample MAT03_FD_205741 | JGI IMG/M metagenome (GOLD analysis project Ga0335394, IMG submission 205741) | Freshwater microbial communities from Lake Fryxell liftoff mats and glacier meltwater in Antarctica - MAT-03 (spades assembly) (version 2) ...
GATTGACCGGCTATTGCGTGTCAATCAGCCGGCCAATTGTGATCCCATCGGGACAAGCCCGAAGTAAATCGCATCTGCGTGGCGCCGATGGTAGTAGCATCTCAATTGCGATCCCGCCGGGATGAACCCGGCGGAAATCTCTGGCAGCAGGGTTGTCTTCGTTGTCACAAGGGGTTCCAAGCGGTTCCAAGTGCCATGGGGGTTCCAAGTGCCATGCACCCAGACTGCGGGTTCCAAGTGCCATGCGACTGCGGGTTCCAAGGGTTCCAAGTGCCATGAAGGGTTCCAAGTGCCATGAAGGGTTCCAAGTGCCATGAAGGGTTCCAAGTGCCATGAAGGGTTCCAAGTGCCATGCACCCAGACTGCGTGCCCAGACTGCGTGATGCACCCAGACTGCATGCACCCAGACTGCGGGCATTCTGGTGGCAGCAGCCGTGGGCGTGGGAGGTGTGGCAATATGCATATGGATGTACGGAGCGTTCTGGCGCATCTTGTGGCGACGCAAGCGAGGATATCCATTCGAAGCAGGTGATGTCGTCGAGGTTACGTCCGGGAATAATAGAGGGCGGCAAGGGCGTGTGACTTCACACGATCAAAGCATCTGGCATTACGAAGTGCGGTTCGACGCGGAAGCTCGAAAAAACAAAATCCCACTGGTTTTCAACCAGTCAGCTTCGCGGGGTGGAGAAGACAAAAAGAAGACGAAAAGAGGTCAGCGACGGTCTTGAATAAGGTCAATGGCAGATTCAAAAAAGGATTTTCGAATCCGATTTTTTTCCAGTGTGTCGATAGGGATGTTGGATTTTTTGAGGCATGGGTTTCAGTGTTCGATGGAGGGTTGAATCAGGACTGTCGGCTGAGGCAGGGAAAAGTGGGAAAGGTGTCAAGGGGAAAGGTGTCAGGAACGAATGGCACTGTCGTGATTGTAAGTTATTTCAGGTGCAGTGTTTACAGAATTCGGCTCTTAGGACATCACTCGGCTTCTGCATTAGAGGGTAACCGCGACGGCGGCGTTTAATCACACGGGGGCTCCAGTCTTCCGGGTCGATCTCCGACTCGACATTCTGCAATCCGTTTCAGAAGTTCATCGCACTCCTTCCGCAACGCCGCTTGCGACATCAGCCCGCTCGCATGCACGCCCCAGCCGGAGAGCACGAACTGACACTGGCTCCGAAAACTCGGGTTCTCTGTTGAGAGCCATGCGGAAAATCTTCGTGACACGACAAAAAAATCAATTGTGACTTGTCCGTCGTCAGGACTAAGAATTTGAGTTGTCGCGACACCTTAAACTGCAGCGTTTGGCAACCTGGAAGCACACCCCACATCGAAGCAGAAGGGCGACGCAGGTGAGAATTCAAGGCGGAGATCGCTGAACTGGATGAAATCGAGACCGATTGGTTGTAAAAATCGTTCGGAAACGGAGTTGAATGGGTCTGGTGACCTTGTGCCGTGTGGCAACGGGCACGAAAATTGTTCCCGAATCTGTAAATGGCGAGCACTGGCAATGACAGTGGCACACAACCCGTCAATGGATGTGTGACGGCGCACTGGACTTTTCCAACGCCTGAACAAGAATGCTGAAAAACGTCCCCCTTTATTGAATTCGAACTGATTCTCATGGCTGCTCCTCGAGTCTGTGTATTACGAGCCCCTGGAACGAATTGTGACGTTGAAACGGCTCATGCGTTTGAGTTGGCCGGTGCGTCTGCGGATCGAGTTCATCTTTTCCGCCTCCTCGAAGATCCCGCCCAACTCAGTCGGTATCAGATTCTGTGTGTCCCGGGCGGATTCAGCTATGGCGACGACCTTGGTGCAGGTGTGATTTTTTCCCGCCAGCTTCGAGGTCAGCTCAACGAAGCCATGCGAGAATTCCTGCAGGCCGACAAATTGGTGCTCGGCATCTGCAACGGATTTCAGACGATTCTGAAGGCTGGTCTGCTGATGCGTCGCGGCATTGAAGACACAACGGAAAAAACGTGGGAAGATCAGGTCACTCTGACCTGGAACAGCAACGGCAGGTACACCGACCGCTGGGTGCGATTGAAAGTGACATCCTGCAACAGCGTCTTCCTGAGGGGCATTGATGAATTTGACGTCCCGATGGCTCACGCCGAGGGCCGAATTGCACTCAAGCATCCAGCGCTGCTGGACGCGCTGCGTGAGAACGCTCAAATTGCCGCATGTTATTGGTCGCCTGCCGCTGACGAGATGATGAAGACGACCGGCGATCCGACTCGAATTGATCTGCTGCCGGAACCGGAGAATCCGAATGGTTCCATCGCGAACATTGCCGGCGTTTGCGACACCACGGGCCGGGTCCTCGGCCTGATGCCGCACCCGGAACGTTTTCTTTTTGCAACACAACACCCTCAGTGGACGCGCCGAGGCCTCCGTGGTGAAGGCGACGGGATCAAAGTCTTCCGGAATGCCGTTGCATATTTTGGATAACACCTGGCGTTTGCAGTTTCCGTGGTTCATGGCCACAATTCGTGTTCCCCGCCTTTTCCTTCCTGGAGAACCCCATGATCTGCTTTCAACGAATGTTCCGGTTCACTGCTGTGCTGTTTTTCCTTCCTGTGGCCGCTGTGACGGCACGCGCAGACGTTGGTGTCGGGGCGAAGCCGATTGAGGGAGCGGAAATGCTCATCGACGGTTCCCGCACAATGCTGGACGAAAAGTGGATTTACTGGGAAGGACCAGGCTTCAAATCTGCGATGCCGATCAAGTGGAAGATCGTCGATGATCCGGTTGATGGCGGCACGGCGGTCATGACGGACGATCCCGCAGCCGCCGGCGGACGATTCGGGGCGGCCGATATCGTCACGAAGAAACAATTCCGCGATTTCCGTCTGCACATTGAATTTCTGATCGCCAAACCTGGCGGCAACAGCGGTGTCTATCTGCAGAATCGCCATGAGATTCAGGTTCTGGACGGCGATAAAACTACGCACGGACTGGCTGCGATCATCAACGAAAGCGAATCTCCGTACCATGCCTACAACGGGTTGGGAAACTGGAACAGCTACGATGTCACTTTCCGAGCCGCTCGGTTCGAAGACGGCAAGCGTGTTGAAAAGGCTCGCGTGACGATGTACTTCAACGGCCAGAAAGTTCATACCGACTTCGAAGTCAATCAGGTCTGGGGCGGAGCAAACTCCGGGATCGACGGCGACAAAGATGGTGGCAAGGGCATTACCGATACGCCGGGCGGCCTGAAGCTGCAGTGCGAAGGTCACGATGTGCGTTACCGAAACACATGGATCAAGGAACTCAATCTGGAAAAGCCCGTTACGGACTTCAATGAACCCATTGCAGCTTCACAGCAACGATAAATCCTGGCGCGGGCTTTGCCTGCAGCCCAAAGTGACAAACGCATGGAACACTAAACGACGTTGATCTTTGATAATCCACGGACGAGCGTGAATGAGTTTTTGAACATGGACTTCGCAGAATTCACAGATAAGAATACTGCGACGCTCCGTACTACCAACACTTGAAATCTTGATGCCGCGCGAAGATTTTCAGGCGGCGGTTGTGGACGTTGTTCGCGTACATCAACTTCTCCCTCACCAGAGTTCAGCCTCGATGGCGGGCAGATCGCAAAGTAGCCGTCACGCTCCGCCGTGAAGAGCCTTGAACTGGGCCACATGAATGGAGTCCCTACGCTGTATGTCCTTCAGCGCATGCAGGAGCAGATCGTGGGACTCTGTCCTGGTTGATGAATGCCGATTGACAAATGCTCATCACGGCGGAGCGTGATGGCTACATTGAGTTGCGGGAGAAGCTCGCGCTGGAACATCTGTGGTGAAAAATGTCTTTCACCACGCTCGTCCGGTCATTTGGTTCAAATCCTGTTTAAAACAGTTTTTCAACAGCTCTGAGTTACCTTATTATGCGATTTTCCTGCCTGATTGTCTTGTTCACGATGTCTTCCGCGACTTATGCTGAAGAAGTCAATTTCAATCGAGACATCAAACCGATTCTCTCGCAGAATTGCTTCCAATGTCATGGCCCGGATGATGCGACTCGGGCGGCTCAGCTGAGATTGGATCATTCTGACAGTGCGACAAAGCCCGCCGAATCCGGAGCCACAGCAATTGTGGCGGCCGATCCGGAGCACAGCGAATTGCTCGCCCGGATCACATCGAACGATCCGGATCTGCACATGCCCCCGGCCGAAGCCAAAAAGATCCTGACGGGCGAACAAATCGATCTGCTCCGGCGTTGGATCGCTGAAGGAGCGAAGTACCAAGGGCACTGGGCGTTCGAGAAACCCGTGCGTTCCGAACTGCCGGTGGTCAATGCGGACCATACAAGCCGCATTGCCAACCCGATCGATCGATTCATCGCGGCCCGGCTTGAACATGAAGGCCTGCAACTATCTCCTGAGGCGGATCGGTACACCGTGATTCGACGAGTGTCACTGGATCTGACCGGACTTCCACCAACTCTGGCAGAAGTCGATGCGTTCGTGACCGACACGTCGTCTGACGCATACGAAAGGGTCGTCGATCGCCTGCTGATTTCACCGCACTATGGCGAACGCATGACGATCTCATGGCTTGATTATGCGAGATATGCCGACAGCAACGGCTTTCAGACCGATACCAGCCGGGACATCTGGGCGTGGCGCGAATGGGTCATCAAGGCTTATAACAAGAATATGCCCTTCGACCAGTTTACGGTGGAGCAACTCGCCGGTGACATGCTGCCAAACGCAACTCCCGATCAGATCATTGCCACGGGTTTCAATCGAAACCATCGACTCAACGGCGAAGGTGGGCGGATTGAACAAGAGTGGTTTGTAGAAACCGTCATCGATCGCGTCGAAACCACGGGTCTCACCTGGCTCGGTCTGACAGTCAATTGCTGCCGTTGCCACGATCACAAATACGATCCCATTACCCAAAAAGAATTCTATCAGCTCTTTGCTTACTTCAATTCCGTCGAAGAATCAGGCGTGCTCGCGCCGCAAGGCAAAAAGGGCGAAAACTCGCCGCCACTGATGACTCTGATGACGCCCGCACTTGAATCGCAGCAAGCCGCATTGCAGTCGGCCGTGAGCGCAGCTGAGGAGCAGAAAACACTTGCGATGTCGCAGTTGGCTGCACTGCTGACCGCATGGGAAGAGCGCGTAAAGTCTGAATCCGGGCAGGACCAATCTGTCTGGAAGTCTGCCGAACCGCAAAGTGTACAGTCGCTTGGCGGAGCTGATTTCGTCCGACTCGTCGATGCTTCATGGCTGGCAAAAGGCACGAATCCCCCTAACGACGAATATCGAATCGAGATCCCGCTGACGACAACTCGACTTTCCGGACTGCTCCTTGAAGTATTGCCGCATACTGAACTGCCGGCGCAGAGTCCGGGACGGGGTTCCAACGGCAACTTTGTGTTGACCGGTGTGTCGGCGGAGCTTGTTGTGGACGGTCAGGCACCGATTCCTATCGATTTGACCCGTGTGGAATCAGATTACTCGCAACCCAATTACACTGCAGCCCAGATCGATGTGAAACCGCAGCCAACGGGTGATCGGAGTCGTGGTCGAACTGGCTGGGCGATCGACGGCAATGATCCGGAAAAGAAAGTCGCTCGGCGAGTTTACTTTGCTCCTGCAAAACCGGTTGAAGTTCCCAACGGTACCGTGTTGGTGATTCGCATGACACATGATTCGCAGTTTGCTGATCACAATGTGGGCTGCATTCGGTTCTCGATCAGTGACGCGGACATCGATCGAGTGGGGCTGGGAGAAACTGGTCTTCCACCGGAGATTCAGACCGTGCTGAGTCTGGCTCACGACGCGCGGACGCCAGGACAGACGCAGCAGTTCGAAACGTATTTTCGCGAGCAAGTCGATAATCCTTTTCGCACGGCAGAGGCGGCGCTGAAGAATGCACAGGCAAAACTCGCCGACTTCAGGGACGGGCTTCCGACAACCATGGTCATGAAGGAAGGCACATCTCGCGAAGCGTTCCTGCTGACCCGTGGTGAATACGATCGTCCGGCGGATAAAGTCGAACGCGCCGTTCCGGCGTTCCTGCCTCCGTTGCCGTCGGGTGCATCAAACGATAGGCTTGGCCTTGCCCAATGGATCGTGAGTGATACCAATCCACTCACAGCTCGCGTCTGGGTCAACCGCGCGTGGGAACGATTTTTTGGAACGGGGATCGTCAAAACCAGCGAGAACTTTGGCTCTCAGGCAGATTTTCCAAGTCATCCGGAACTGCTCGACTGGCTGGCAGTTGAGTTCATGCAGCCGACATCGCTGCCGGCTGTCAATGGTGTGCCCGCACAGGCGTGGGACATGAAAGCATTGCAAAAATTGATCCTGATGAGCGCCACGTATCGACAGTCATCCCGGGTGCCCCACGACGTACTTCATCACGATCCGGAGAATCGATTGCTGGCCCGCGGGCCGCGGTTTCGGTTGTCGGCGGAGATTATCCGCGATCAGGCGCTGGCCGTCAGTGGCCTCTTGATTTCAAAGATTGGTGGAGAAAGTGTGCGACCGTATATGCCGGAAGGCGTGTGGGACGAAACAAGCAAGTACGGCGATCTGCGAGGCTATAAGCACGATGTGGGTGAAGGACTTTATCGTCGCACGATGTATACGATCTGGAAACGCACGGCTGCTCCGCCATCGGCCCTGTTGTTCGATGCTCCGAATCGTGAAGTCTGCACCATCAAGCGTTCTCGTACGAACACGCCACTTCAGGCATTGGCATTGTTGAACGAAGTCACTTTTGTCGAAGCCGCGCGGGCGCTGGCTGTCCGAATGATGAAGGAAGGCGGCGCGACCAACGCAGAGCGTATGGCCTTTGGTTTTCGGCTGACGACCTGTCGTGAACCGCAGCCCACGGAAGTGAATGTGTTGTTGCAGGGATGGGCGACGGATCAGGCATCGTTCAGGGCCGCACCGGAAAATGCAGAACAGTTGCTGGCAGTCGGAGATTCAAGGGTGTCAGCAGGCATTGATCCCGTAGAACTTGCCACCTGGACCGTAGCGGCCAACGTTTTGCTGAATCTGGATGAAGTTGTCACGCGGGAGTAATCAACATCACCATGCGGCGGAATTCTGAACGATGATCATAGGGATCGATCTGGGAACGACAAACTCCCTCGCAGCTTGCCTGACCGAGCATGGGCCAACATTGATTCCGAACGCACACGGAGATTTTCTTACTCCTTCGGCAGTGGGGATCGATCACGGCGGACAGATCATTGTGGGCAGCGCCGCCAAAGAGCTGCAAGTGACACACCCGGAACGCTGCACTACGGTGTTTAAACGATTGATGGGCACTGATGTCTCCATGCCTTTGGCTCAGAGGCAGTTTCGACCGGAAGAACTGTCTTCGCTGATTCTGAGATCTCTACGAATTGATGCGGAAGCCTTTCTGAAACAACCAGTCGATGAGGCTGTCGTGACTGTTCCGGCGTATTTCAACGACCAGCAGCGCAAGGCTACCATTCGGGCGGGTGAACTGGCGGGATTGAAAGTCCGTCGCATCATCAATGAACCCACGGCGGCGGCCATCGCCTACGGACTCCATCAAGCGGATGTGGAACGAATTGCCCTGGTCTATGATCTGGGCGGAGGCACATTCGATGTCTCTGTCGTTGATCAGTTCGAAGGTGTGTTGGAGATCAAATCATCCGCCGGGGAAATCTTCCTTGGCGGCGAAGACTTTACCCGGGCACTGGTCGGACGAGTTCTGCAACAAAGAAATCTGCCGTTTGAACAAACGGAACTGCGCTATCCATGCCTCGTGTCACGTCTGATGCGAGAATGCGAAATTGCCAAAAAGAAGCTTTCGCAGGCAGAGTTTGCGGAAATTCGTATGCCGGAACGTGATGGCACTGTGAAAGAAGACTGCGACGTCCACACGGTCACCGCTGTCGAATTTCGAGAATGGACCAATCACCTGGTTGAACGAACTCGCCTGCCACTGCATCGAGCCTTGTCCGATGCAGGACTGGAGCCACGGCAGGTCCATGAAGTGATCCTTGTCGGTGGTGCGACACGCATGCCGCAGGTTGCACAGATGCTGCACGCGATTTTCGGCAAAGAGGCACGGAGTACGCTCAATCCGGATCATGTCGTTGCGTTGGGCGTTGCCATTCAGGCTGGACTTGTTCAACGTAACGCTGGAGTATCGGAAATCATCGTTACCGACATTTCACCGTTTAGTCTGGGCATTGAAATCTCGAATGAAATCGCAGGGGAATACCGCTCCGGGTATTTCTTCCCCGTGATTAATCGCAATACGACGATTCCAGTCAGCCGTGTGCGGACAGTCAACACAACTCACGCCGATCAGCAGATGGTTTCAGTCAGGATTTATCAGGGAGAGGCTCGAAAAGTCGTTGACAATTTATTTCTTGGGGAATTCCAGGTTACCGGGATTCCGCGGGGTCCTAAAGGTCAGGCGATTGATATCCGCTTTACTTATGACCCGAACGGAATCCTTGAAGTCGATGCGATAGTGAACGAGACGGGGAAAAAGTTCACACATGTGATTAAACCCGGGGCTGGAAGTTTGAATGAAGCCGAGATCAAGGCAGCCTTGGAGAAAATGCAGGCGTTGAAGTTTCACCCTCGTGACGACGAACACAATCGATTCGCCATGCTGGCCGCAGATCGACTCTATCGGGAGATTCCTCCACGACTTCGAGATCAATTTCAATCGCTGATTCAGAATTTTGAAAGTGCCATTGAAGGGCAGGATGCGGAAATGATCGAGATAGCCCGTCTGACTTTGACCGCATTTATTTCTGATTTTGATTCCGAAAATGGTCGGTCACTTTGAGTCCCGACCGCTGATCCACGGACCGCAAGCCATGTCAGACCTGCCGATAACATCCGAATCATTCGATTCGTCGTTGATCCGCCGACGGACAGCACGGAAGTTACCGGGATGGAGCAACGCGGAAACGAGATGTGCTGCTGAAGATCACGCCGACGTCTGTCGAGTGCTGGAGGAATCCGGCTTTATGCCGGAGGCGGAATTCACGTCGGCCGCAGGCGAGCTCTGCGGAATCGGTACTGTTTCCATCATTCTGTCGAAGGCCATGAGCGAGGCTTTGGCCAAAGCAGAACTGGACTATTTCGCCTGTCGATATTTCTTTTATGAGCCGGAGCGAAGAGCCGACATTTGGTTGCAGTTGACTGAGACTGTCGCACCGTATCCGGCACTGGCGTGGCGGCATCTGCATCTGAAAGCAGGGCTGAATGTGGTGCGTACGCTCGATGAACACGGAGAACCTGCAGCGTCAGTGCCCCAATGGTTCATCCAGTCTCCTCAGAATGCTGCCCTCAGCTTGCGAAGTCACCTTCTGAAGTGCGCTACCAATGAAGATTCAGTCAAAATGGTCGAAGACTGCCTGGCAGAATTGCAGGAGTCAGCAACAGATGATGCCGTGCTGATTCCTGCAGGGGTAGCGGATGTTAAAAGTCGGTACACGTGGCTCAACGAATCCCGACTGATTCCAAACGCTGACTTCATTACCGAAGCTCCGGTGCAAGTGCAGCCGAGTCGAGCACGCCGGATTCCTGAACTCGACTTGAAGAAAGCCTTCTTGATTGTTTTTGTCACCATCATCTTATTGGAGCGGTTCATTCAGGTTTTTGACGGTTGGACCGCCCTTCATTCCCGACAGGATCGTTTGCAGCCGGCACAACCTATGAATTCTGCGCCGTTGCCCGTGATGCCCAAGCCAATCATACTCGAAGCCCCGGTTTCGCAGAATTCCGCAGATCAAGACATGGAGCGAGGAGCGAAAGTGATTGACTTGCTGCACCACATCGGGACAGTAAGAAGAATCGCCAATAGCAGCACACACCCTGCGATCATCTACGCCGCCGCCGGAATCAGTCGACATGTACAGGAGGTACAGGATTTGATGGTGGTGCATACCCAGGCAGATTCGGACGGAAAGCGGAGCGACCAGACAATTGGTGACATAGCGCTGATCCTTCCTGTATCATCGTCAAGATTCTACTGTGTCGGATTCGGACGCCTGGATGATCAACAACGAATCTATGGTGCCTTCTGGAAGGAGCGTGGAGAAGTACTGGACAGGGCCGGAGCCGAAAAGATTGTACGCAGTCTGAATGGGAAGCATGCGTTGGACGACGACGCCAGACGTGCGTTGCGGGAAGAGTTGGAAACGCTGACGGAAATGAAGATATTCGTATTAACGCCTGATGAGTTTCTGGCGACATTTGATTCACCTGTGCAAGCGGATTCAGACACCGTCAAATCCGAATTGGATTCCATTGATCAGGTGCCGCCTGCTCCTGCGGTTCCACAAGACTGAGCAGCCATATGTCAGAACAGAACGAAAGCTCGGAGAACAACGAACAACTTGATCCGGTCGAGCTACGGCACTTGCGGAATCTTGTTGATCGCAACGAGATTCGCCGGACGTATGCAAAGCTGCTCCGTCGATTCTCCCCTGAGTCACATCCGGCCGAGTTTCAGCAGATTCGGGCGGCCTACGAAACAGCCATCCAATCTGCTGACTGGCATAAATCTGCGACCGCCAATATTGACGAGAACGAAACGAGATTGCCGTCAGAACTGTCTTCGTGGATTCTGAGAAAGCATTCAGTATCGCCACAGGATCCATCATTTGAGCGTGCTGCGGAATCTCCGGAACGTCCTGAATCATCAAAGCACGTACATCAATCCGTCAATGATCATGACACGGAATTGCGTTGGAAATTATCCAATATCTGGCGTGAGTTCAGTTCCAACCCGTCTACTGAACAGTCGGAATCATTGCGTACTCTTTGCGATGATCAGATGACGTCGCCTGAAAGCTTTCTGATGCTGTTCTGGATGGAAAAACTCCGTCCCGATCTGGGCAACGGCACGCTACCATTCCAGGTTCTGTTGCGAGCGATTCGACGATTTCCAACTGACTCTCGGTTCCACCAGTTGCATCGTCGTGAAATGACTGAAGACCTTCGCGCCACAACATTTGAATCACTGGGTAAAGTGCTGGACGCGATGCGTGATCTGGACCAGCTTGCGCGGTGCCTGGATCTGCGATGGTCGATTCTGTGCGAACGCAGCAGTTGGACTCAGTTAAGGCAGGAACTTGACTTGTTGCGCCCCGGATTGAGCAATTCTCAGCGAGTACTCTGGATCGATCTGCTGCTGACTGTGAATGAGTATCTGGTTTTTTCGTCCGATGCAACAGGACAAGAACTATTGAAGGATATTTCAACGGAAGTCGCAACCTCATTCGATCTGCAGGATCGCTTTCAACGTCGCCTTGAAAAACTGGATATCCTGACAGACATTTGCCAGCAAAGGTTCTCGTACACACTCAGCGACCAATTGTCTCGTCTGATCACGACAAGGCGACATTCCGAACGAACAAGTTTTGTGCAGGATCTTTTCGTGATGGTCAGGACCTGGGTCGGCGCACCGATTGAGGGGCTTAATCTTGTCAGCCGACTCAGTGTCAATTTTTTGTACGCCTTCTGGCAGCTGCGGAGTTACATCCAACTTCTGCCTGTGCCTCCGGAATTGACTGCTGACGACTCACCCGAACTGCTTCTTGCTCTGCGATCCAGACTTCAGGGATTTTGCGACATAGAATATCGGTTAGCCCGTCAACATTTTCTGAATTTCTGTCGGGACGAGTGTATCGATGGCCAACAGTTACTCAGACTGCTCCGTACCGCAGTTTCTTCAAAAATTCGCCTGACCCGTAACCTTGCCGAATTTGAGCGTGATCAATCGTTGCAAGTCACATGTTTCTGCATTCAATCGTTTCTTTGTGCCAGCTAAGCATCTTCGCAAATGCGATTTGCCGGGCGGAAGCAGGCAACTGGTCACAGTGTTTTGAATGCCGTCGTCTGTTGCTCCGAACGTCATGCGGGGCTTTACTTCCCCGCCAGCCAGCTACACGGTAAATGCCTGCGGATGATGATCACGTCCCTTGGCACGTTCGCTTGGACATTGCGGTGCGCATCCCAGCCGCTGTGGATCGGTTTCGGAAATCCCATTCGGGCTGGAAACATCCAGGATCGGTTCGCCCTGACTGCGAAACGGCACTCCCGGATAAGCCGTGGGAAGAAATCCGCTTGACCAAAGTGCTGCTCCGCCGCTGATTCCCTGGCCAGCCCGCGACGTCCTGAGTTTCGATTTCAGGTACGGCTGGTTTCGGCGGAGGAATGTAGGCCCGCAGTCATCTTCTGAGGACTACTTGAGAAAGGCGCGAGGACACAGTTGTGCCGCAGACCGGCAATAGATGCCGATGGAGGCCGCCACAGAATTAAGCTCTCCGGCTGAACTCAGATTCCTCTCCGGTCGAGTTTAGCGATGAAATCGATTGTGCCGATTATTGAGCCAGCGTGGGTTCATTTGCGAAGTGAAGCAACCCCGCGTTTTCTGCTGACCGGACAACCGGAGGCGGGAACTGATTCCCGTAAGTAACGAGTCGTTGAGGGAATCATGTCTCTGCCCGATTGCCATGGAAGGCGAAGGTCAAATGATTAAGTCCGGCCGAAAATTCTGCATGAGACTCTGCGCCGGAGTGATGTCACTCCTTCTCGTGACATCCGTCGTCTCTGCACAGGTCCGTCAAAGTGACACGTCGCAAAGCCGGTCGGCATTGCCGTTTTCTTCAGATCCCGACTGGCTGATTGTCAGTGATGACACGCAATCAGGCACTCGGCTGACCGATCCCCTCCGCCCGCCTGCACTTGATGGTTTTTCGGACGCGATTGAACTGTCAGTTGAGCCAGCATCGGGGGCGGAGGCGAATCCCTTTGAAGCGGACCTGAACGCACTTCAGGAGCGCATTGATCTGTTGGAGGCCACTGAGAAAAAGCGATCCGAGTCGGACAAGAAAAAGAAGGAAGACGAGGCAAAGAAGGCCGAAGGCTGGCAGGATATGTCCACCGATAAGTGGACGGTCAAAATGGGCGGACATGTGCAGTTGGATTACATTAACTGGGCGAATGCGGATCCAGCCATCACCGGTGCTCCCGGCCCACAGGACTATTTCGAATTTCGGCGTCTGCGGTTGACTGCAGACGGTACGGGGTATGGCCAGTGCGATTTTCGACTGCAGATGACACTGGAACCGGAAACGGTGGGAACGAATCCCGCTGGAACGGTCACATCGCCGGATGTGAAGGATGCCTATTTCTCGATGCAAGAAATTCCTGGCCTGGGGAGAGTGCGAATAGGCAATTTCTTCGTGCCGTTCGGTCTCGAACAGGTCACCAATGACACGATGAACATTTTCATGGAACGCTCCATCCCGACTCAGGGCATTTTTACTGCGGATCGTGAAGTGGGCATTGCATTGTACAACTGCTCTGACGACCAAAGTGTAACGTGGGCTACGGGAGTCTTCTTTGACAGTATCAGTGAGTCACTGAAGGAACGGATTGACGACAATCAGGGTTGCCGGGTCAGTGGTCGCCTGACGTGGACTCCGTTCTATGACGAGCCGTCGAATGGACGCTATCTGATTCATACGGGGATCGGTGTGTTGCACACACAGGATCAGGACCATAAAGCTCGCTTCCGTGCAAGACCTCAGATTCGTGAAGGTCCGTTTCTGATTGATACCGGCTCCCTGGACGCGAATTCCTACACCACCGGAAATCTGGAACTTGCGGCGGTGATGGGACCGGTCACATTGCAAAGCGAGGCATATGCTTCACGTGTCAACCTTAAATCCGCAGGATCGCAAACTCTGACCGGCGGATATGTTCATCTGAGCTGTTTTCTGACCGGGGAGAATCGTATTTACGAACGATTCGGACAGCACGGAGCTCAGTTCGGCCGCAACGTTCCGTATTCCAATTTTTTCATGGTGCCAGGTGCGATCAGTCCGGGTGCATGGGAAGTGAAGGCTCGATACTCCAACCTCAACCTCGATCAGGTCAACAAGGGACAGTACAACGACATCACGACCGGCTTCAACTGGTACCTGAGTGATCGAACCCGGGTAATGTTCGACTGGATTCACCCCGTGACAACAAGTCAAACCACATTTGGCGCGACGCAGTCCGATCT
>Ga0335394_10005711_pt1 | contig 14038 bp, 7 predicted proteins | sample MAT03_FD_205741 | JGI IMG/M metagenome (GOLD analysis project Ga0335394, IMG submission 205741) | Freshwater microbial communities from Lake Fryxell liftoff mats and glacier meltwater in Antarctica - MAT-03 (spades assembly) (version 2) ...
ATTACTCGACTACGCACCGGAACATTGGTCGGTCCTGAAATCGTCCTTAGTCATTGAAAGTATGGCCGAAACACTGGCTTCTACCGAAACCGACCTGGCCGCCACCAATACGCTCACACAATACGGCCAGCCAGCTTTCGATTCTCTATACCCGGAATGGAATCCCAAACAAACCCCGATCATTCCCGATACCGGGCAATGGAAAAATTTGCATGTGACCCTGCCGCAGGTAAGTCCCCCGGCCGACCTGTTGTCCGGCGTGGAAACACCGGATGATAACTTGTTTTCAGACAATGAATTAAACGGGCCTGATCCCTATTTGCGGGGCAGCAACAACTGGGCCGTCAGCGGCGAGCGTACCAAATCTGGCCACCCGATCTTAGCCAACGACCCGCACCTGATGCTGTCCCTGCCTTCGATCTGGTTCCAGGTGCAAATACATACGCCTGATCAGAGTTGTTATGGCGTGTCGCTTCCGGGTGTTCCGGGCATTATCATCGGCTTTAACGACGATATTGCCTGGGGCGTCACCAACGTCAGCCACGATGTATCCGATTGGTATAAAATAAAATGGGCCGACGCGGGCCACAACACTTACGACCTCGACTCGGAAGTGCGCCCGGTGACAACACGGATCGAAGAGATTGGCATCAAAGGCCGGCCGAGCCTGTTCGATACGGTGCGATATACCGTGTTCGGACCGGTCGTGTACGATTATGATCCCAAAAGCCCCCTGCGTGATTGCGCCTTGCGTTGGATCTCGCACGATATGCCGCCGCCCGATGGCATGATGATATTTATGTTGCTCAATTCCGGCCACAATTACGCCGACTATAAAACGGCCATCGGCGGGTTTGACTGTCCGGCCCAAAATTTCGTGTTCGCCAGCCGCAGCGGCGACATTGCCATCCAGGCGCAGGGTCGTTATCCCGTCCGGGGGCACGAACAGGGTCGGTTTGTGCAGGACGGCAGTCACTGGCAAAATGCCTGGCAGGATTATATTCCGCAGGATCAGGTTCCGTCGATGAAAAATCCGTCACAGGATTTTGTTTTTTCCGCCAATCAACCCTCGGCAGCACAGACCTATCCTTATTATTACTTAGGTGGATTCGACAATTACCGGGGCCGCCGCATCCACGAACGCCTGAGCGCGCTGCACGATGCGACGATCGACAGCATGAAAACGATGCAGTTAGACAATTTCAACCGCCGCAGCGCAGATGCCCTTCCGGTTATGCTAAAACTGCTCGATCGGAGTCGCCTCGATGCGGAAGGCCGGCAATTAGCCGATGAAATAGCCGGCTGGAATTACCGCTACGACGCAGATCTGTTGGCCCCTACCCTCTTCGAAACCTGGTGGGATTCCTGTTATGCAAAAACCTGGGATGAAATGTATGCCCTGTTCAAAACGGATCGGGCCGTCCTGTTTCCGGAAGCCTGGCACACAATCGAACTCTTGGAAAAAGATACTTCGAACCGCTTTTTCGATCATCCCGGCACCCCTGTACATGAAACGGCGCGCGATATCGTCCTCGAGTCATTCCTGTCGATGGAGGCCTATTACCATCAAAATCCGGATAAAAAAACGAGCTGGGGAAAAGCCAAAGGATTCGCAATCAAACACCTGGCTCAAATCGACGCCTTCAGCCGCCTTGACCTGATTGTCGGCGGGCACCAGAATTCGCCCAATGCCATCAAAAAGAACCACGGCCCTTCCTGGCGCATGATTGTAGAGCTGGGCGATCAGGTTCATGCTTTAGGGGTCTATCCCGGGGGGCAGTCGGGGAATCCGGGCAGCCGCTTTTACGACAACCTCGTAGATACCTGGGCCAAAGGAGAATATTACGACTTATTAGTCATGCACTCGGCAGAAGAATCGCCGGAGCGTATCCTGGGCAAACAAACCTTTTCGCCGAAATAGAGTTATGAAAAACGCATTTTTTACCCTGCTTTTTATATTCCTGTTCGGCAATCTCTGCCAAATCGGCTTGCCCTGGTGGACCCTGGCGCCCATTGGCGCGATTGCCGCATTCCTGTTTCCGCTCCGCACCGGCGCGGGATTATTGGCCGGTTTCTGCGGCGGATTCTTATTGTGGTTTGTCGCCGCAGTCCTGCTTGACCGGAGCAATCAAGGCGCTTTATCCGGAAAAGTTGGACAGTTATTCCTGGGTATGCATGGCTGGCAATTGCTGATGCTCACCGGCGTGCTGGGCGGCCTTGTTGCCGCTTTAGGGGTTTTGAGCGGAAAGTTTACCAGAGACGTATTTGTCGGCAGCAAGCCAAAACATTGAGATTTACGTTTTTTTTATTATAAGAAACGTGGAATGTCGAAACCCGTAGTACATTTGTACTACAATAGTGCTCCCGTGCATAATTCTCGCCTATGGAGTCAACAATTGAGGACAAATAACATTTGTCTGCCATAATCCAATTTTAAGGTATGGCTAAACCGGCAGGACGTAAACCGTCTGCCGGTTTTGTTTTTAGCCAGGATTCATCTGATTTTTGTGGTAAAATTATGGTTTAGAAGGCTTAAAGAACATAATCAAATCATTGATTTTCAACGAAATGAGTATTTTCCTAAACCCTCTAAACCATTTAATCTTTTCTAAACCGATTTTTTAGTCAAGCACCAATTCAAACTCCACCCGTCTGTTTTGTTCCCGACCGTTTTCGGTGTTATTATCGGCAATCGGTCGCAGTTCGCCAAAACCGGCGTGGCGCAGGCGGTCCGGCTTGATGCCGCGGAATACCAGGTAATCGTAGCAGGCCTTCGCTCGATCCTGCGAGAGGCGGAAATTTCGCTCGTCATTGCCGATATCGTCGGTATACCCGCTGATCGAGAGTGTGTAGTCGGGATATTGGCGCATAATAGTCACAACCTCGTCCAATACCGGGAATGATTCATTTTTCAGCGTCGCCTTGGCCGTTTCGAAACGCACCGCTCTGGCGGAAGCGTCGAGGCGCTCTTTGGTTTCCTTTTTTACTTCCGGGCAACCTGAATTCGCAGCAGGACCGGCGGCGTTGGGGCATTTGTCTTTGTCGTCGGTCACACCATCGTTGTCAGCATCTTTCGCAAGCGGGCAACCGTTGTTGGAAGCGGGGCCTGCAACTGTCGGGCATTGATCGTCTTTGTCCGCAATACCGTCGTTATCCGTGTCTTTTACGGGCGGGCAGCCATTGTTGGAAGGCGGGCCGGCAACAGTCGGGCATTGATCGTCTTTATCCGCAATACCGTCGTTATCCGTGTCGACCACCGGGGGGCAGCCATTGTTGGAAGGCGGGCCGGCAACAGTCGGGCATTGATCGTCTTTATCCGCAATACCGTCGTTATCGACATCCGGACAACCACCCAAAGTTCCTGCCTCGGTCGGACAGAGGTCGTCTTTGTCCGCCACATTGTCATTATCACTGTCCGGACAGCCGCGAAGCGAACCGGCCGTGGTCGGGCAATCGTCTCTGCTGTCGGGCGTGCCGTCGTTGTCGGAATCGTTGTCGACCATTTCGGGACAGCCATTTTGGGAAGCCGGGCCCGGATCATTGGGGCACCGGTCGTCTTTATCCGCAATACCGTCGTTATCGGTATCGGGACAACCTTTCCAGGCGCCAGGCTCTGTTGGACATTCGTCATTTTTATCGGCAAAACTATCATTGTCCGTATCCGGGCAGCCAACCAGGGTACCGGCCTCTGTCGGACACTCATCGTTTTTATCGGCGATGCCGTCGTTATCATAGTCGGGGCAGCCATTGGTAGCTTGTGGCCCGGGATCGTTTACACATTCATCTTTGGTATCGGCTACTCCATCATTGTCGGCATCGGGGCAACCGAATGCCACGGCCGGGCCGGCCAGTGTGGGGCATTGGTCGAGTGAATCAGGCGTGCCATCCTTATCTTGATCCGCCGGAAGCATTTGTTTCGGCGCCTGGCGATTCAGCAGATAGGCATAGCCCAGACCGAGTTGCACGTTGTCGCGGTTGTCTTTGAGCGCTTTGCGGAATTCACCTTGCAGATTGATGAAGGCGTATTTGGACACGCGAAAATTAAGACCGAAACCGAAAGGGAATTGGGCGTGACCCTTGGAACCTTCCAAAAAATAGCCGGCGCCGCCAAAGGCATAGGGGACGATTTTGGCATCGCTCCTCATGTTTTCCAGGTGAAAAACGAGGTCAAAACTGGTGGTCACCGTATTGCCTGTTGTTAAGGGTAATTTGGCCAGCCCCAGTTTAAAGGGCACTCCGACGTTCAAAAAGGGTGCGATATTGCGGAAATAAGCCAGTTCAAAACCTTGGCTTACCTGTAGGTCGCCGTCGTATAAGGCGCCATAATCAACCACGTTTAGTTTGGCATAAATCGCATTTGGGAATTCGCTGCTTTGCGCTTGGGCATGTTGCCCCAGCCAGCAAAGAGCAAGCAGTAGGAGTAAAGGAAGTTTTCTCATTGCGTTCTGTATGTATTTTCGCAAGGCCAAAACAAAAGCAATGCCAATAACACGATCCGGGTAGAAAAGAAGGGTAAAAAATTGACAAGTAACAAAGAGACTCCTATTCCACTTTTACCAATTTGCCGGATTTTTGCCAGTTTTTACTCTTTAAACAATAAAAATACGTGCCTTCCGGTAATTCCTGTAAATTGATTTGCCCGATTTCTCCCGACCATTTACCACGACGCACTACCCTGCCCTGCAGGTCAAATACCTCCAATTCAACTGCCTGGGGGCTGTTTCCTGCAACAGAAAAATACACGATATCACGGGTTGGAACAGGCCATACCCGAACTTCTCCGGCTTGAGTTGGTTCCGGTATGCCAACCGAGCTTGAAAAATTGGCCGAATACATCCCGATGCCGTGCGTAGCGGCTACGACCAGGCCATCCGACGGGCGTACATCGACAAAAGGGACGACCGAGCTGCCGATTATTCCAGATCCTTCCAGTGCCCATTGTGTTCCGGGCTGACCCGTGGCATGCAATTTCAGGGAATCGGTGGAAAACAGCCCCACGCTGGTGCCGCAGAAATATTTACGCGATCCGTCCGGGAAAGGCAGAATACTCATCCAGCGGATAGATGGGCCGCTGCCGCCGCCGTTGATGGCCGCTTCCAGATTGCCGCCTACTTTAAACCAGGTTTGGGCGCCGTCGATACTGCGGTACATGCTGTAAAGTCCGTAATTGGAATATATCACCACCACATCGTCGGCATTATCGGGATCAATAGTGATACAATTGATGTAAGCAGTATTGGAACTCAGAGGCGTATTTAAGGGGGTCCAGTTTGGCGTTCCGGTATTCGCGTTGTCGATGCGGTAGAGTTTATTGTTCGAAGAACCGATGTATAAACGGTGCGTTGGATTGGCTTTTGAAACGGCAATAGCACTAAGATTGGCCGTTAGAAGGGCCAGCGTATCCGGAAACTGCGTCCAGCCCTGGGCGATGGAATCCCACTCCCCGGTGATTGCGATAGCGTCCAGGTCGTCTTGCCGGTACAGCCGACGGCCGGCCGGCAGGTATAAAATGTTCTGATCGACCGGATCGAGGACTAAGGGGTTGATAAACATGTAATCGTCTTTTTTCGGCCCGATGGGATCTATCCGCCGCCGGGCGGTGATATTGCCCTGATTATCAATGGCGCATTTTGCCACCCGGCCCTGCTGGATCGATAAAATATAGTAGGGTTTACCGTCCGGAATGGCGCCGAATGACCCGTCGCCGTTCACTGTTTGTTTCCACAAGGCATTCGGATCGGTGCTGTTGACGATAAAGTTTCCATTGTCCTGGAGGCCGCCGATGATCACTTGGTCGCCGGCTGTGGCTTTTTCAATGATCGCCGTGTAAAACTGGGAGGTTTGGTAACCGCGGTTGAGCGGCGTCCAGACCACGTTGGCGGCGTTGGCGTCTTCGGTGCGGTGCAGGCCGCCGTCGCTGGCCGTCAGCACCACGTTCGGATTGGAAGGCAGGAACAACAGGTCATGCTGGTCGGGGTGGTGGTTGGGGTATAATTCAAAAAACGGCAAGTAGGTACCCGGTTTGTAGCCGCCGATGTGCGTGGTATTGTCGGGGGTGGTAAATCCGTCGTCGGAGCGGTAAATATTGGTGCCGCCGATGAAAACGCGGTTGCTCCCCGGCTGTACTTTTACGAACAGGTCGTAGCCGCCCTGGCAGGCAAATCGGTCGAACTCCGTTCCGACGGAAGGCAGGTTTCCCGTCAGGTTTTCCCATTGGCCGCCTGCGCCGCTGCCGTCGCCGCTCCCATAGGTATATTTCCAAAGGCTCGACCAGTCGTCGCTGCTGATGTAATGGTTTTTAAAGCCGTAGCCCGGGGTGGAGCCGAGGAAATACACCTCATTTTCATTATTCGGGTTAATTCCGATCACGATGCGGTCGTAGGTGGGCGGGAAATGGAGGGAAGTATCGGGCAGGATGTTGACCCAGGTAGTCCCGTTGTCGCTGCGCCAAATGCCTTTTTGCGGGCCGTTGCTGCTCAGGGTGCCGTACAGCACGCCCGTAGAGGAAATGGCCACATCCACGGCATCCGAGTAATTGTTTAGGTTTCCCCCGCGCACGACCGTCCAGTTCTGGCCGCCGTTGACGCTCCGGTAAATAGCGCCGACGGTGGCCATATATAGCACGTCGGCCGTCGTGTCGGTCGGGCTGGTGATGACCCGCCAGCCGGTCTGGTAAAAGGAATTCCAGGTTTGCGGGTTTCCGGCGGCCGTCACGCTGACTGGCGCCCAGTTTTCGCCGTTATCGGTACTTTTGAACATGCCGTCGCCGAGGTAAAAAGAATATCCCGTGCTGCCGGTGGGCGAGTTGCCGTAAAATTCTCCGGATAGGTAATACCAGGTATCGGTATGTCCCGGACGGGTATCCTGTGCGATGCTCACGCAGCCAGGATGGGCATTGAGCGGAGTTTTGCGTATCCAGCTTTGGCCGCCGTCTTGGCTCAGCCAGATACCGCCGGACACCCCGCCGGCCATAATGCGGTTTTGGTTGGTCACGTCGATAGCCAGTGCGCGCGTGCGGCCGCCCACGTTCCAGGGCCCGCGGGAAGCCCAGGAACCTTCCGATCGGTCGGCTACGGCTTGTGGTAAACCGACCGCAAACTGGCGCTCTTTCAATTTGATACCCGGCGGTATCTTGCCCGTCGCCGGGTCGGCCAGCATGGCGCGCTCCCAGGCCTCCCGGAGTTCATGGTTTTCTTCATTTTCACCTGCGGGCCATACTTTGGGCTGCTGAAGACGCTCCGGGTTTAAAAAATCCGGCAAGCCGACGCTCTTCCGAAAAAAGAACCAGCTACAGGCGGTGAAAAGAAACACAAATAAAAGGAGGATGGATTTTTTCATGACTACACGATTTTGGGCCCCAAGTTAGGAAAACCTTTTATGCAAACAATTGTTATTACAACACTTAATACACAATCACACAATTTTACAAACCAAGCTATATGTCCCTTCGCATCATTTCCAAAGCACAACAAGGTTACGGCGCCTTCAACGGCGGCGAGATTGTGGAAAACAAGCCAATCGGTTTTCCACAGGACCATTCCACTATTCGACCTTATTCCAACCTGTTTTACTGGGCGCATGCCAAAGCGGTGGTCGACAGCACCATCGGCCTGCATCCGCACCAGGGCTTCGAGATTTGCTCCTTCGTTTTGAAAGGCGAGATCCGGCACTACGACACCAAACTCCGCGAATGGCGTCCGTTAGAGGCCGGTGATGCACAGATCATTCGCGCCGGAAACGGCATCAGCCATTCCGAATGGCTGGGCAAAGACGGTGAAATATTCCAAATATGGTTTGACCCGAACCTGGCCAAAACGCTGGAAAAACCGGCCAGCTACGACGACTACAAGGCACAAAGCTTCCCTGTAAAACAACTGGATGGCGTACAAATAAGCACCCTGGCCGGCCCCGGCAGCCCGTTCCAAATGGATACCCCGGGCGTGGAAATTTTCCGCTTCGAGATGGACGCCGCTACCCACATTCTGGACGCCGACCCGGCCAAGATCTACTCGGCATACGTGCTCGACGGTGAAGCATCATTCAATGGCGAATTGACCCAAACCTCTGATTTTGTATTGATTACGGAACAAACGAACATAGAGATAACCACAACAGCCAAAGCTTCCGTGTTCCTGATCGTATCGCCCGCACACGTGGGCTACCGCACGTACGCGCAACTGCGGAATATCGCATAGCAGACAAACGCAGTGATCAAACAAACGAGCCACCCCGAAAACCGGGGTGGCTCGTGAAATCGTCGAATGGATGGCTTTTATTCTTCCTGAATGTCGTCCACGCCTCGCATCCGGTATTTTACCTTTTCGACGGGTTGTAGTTTTTTCTTTTTGTGGGACTCTTGTTTAAAAAGTTCACGATCGTCTTGGCGGCGGAGATCTTTTTTGCTTTTTTCCCAGATTTTCATGGCAAAAGCGATTTTGGTAATGTAATGGTTATTTAAAAAAACAGGTTTCGGCCATACAAAACAACGGTCTGTTACGCCTTTCAAGTACAAAAATAAATGATCCTGGCTTTTTGTCAATAGAACTGCCTTATTTTTTTTTCCAAGCGTACCATCACCCGAAAGCGGGCGCTCGGAACCGGCATACCGGAATTTATCACTTCTTGGCAGGAAATACCGGATAGATTATGGCAAAACCATTTTACATTTGACACTTTACGGGCTACCTGTTCCTGCCTTGATTGGGTTACAGATATAAACATACAATTGAAAATCAACACTTTCTGATGAAACAGTGGTACCTTATCATTCTGGCATTGATCTTAAGTCTTTGCGCGACCGCTCAACAAAACTACCCGGTTCGTTTTGACTGGGGAACTGTCTTTTTTCCGGAAAATTATACAGATGTCCTGAAAAAAAACGAATTAAAATCTGCCGAAGTAATCAACGGACGTTATGTGCGGTTTATCCAATGTACCAGGGTACCGGATGCGTCTTTGCGATCTGTAGCGGAAGCAGGAGGTGTTGAATTTCTGGGGTACCTGCAAGTTGGCGCGTACCTGATATCCCTGCCCGAACAATACGATCTGGCCAAACTTGCCCCCCTACAAGTGCGCAGCATCGTGCCGGTGCAGGCCGCCTGGAAAATGGCCAGATCCCTGCGCGAACAACCCTACGGCGCTTGGGCGGTACACGAAGGGATGATCGATTTGAACGTGCAGGTTTATCCGCATATCAGCATCGCGCGGGGGGCCGAACTTTGCCGTCAGAACGGCTTCACCGTACTGCAAGAAGGCAACCAGAACGGCTATTTGGAGCTACGCCTGCCGATCGAAAATATAGATGCCTTGAGCAGTATGCCGTTTATCCGGTACCTCGAATTGGTTCCGCCGCCGGGCGAGCCGGAAGACACCAGAGGCCGCTCGCTGCACCGGGCCAATTTGGTGGACAGCGACCACGCCTTCGGCAAACATTACAACGGAGACGGCGTACGCGTGATGGTACGCGACGACGGCATCGTGGGGCCACACGCCGATTTTAAAGGACGTTTAGACAACCGGGCCGATCTGAATGATGTGGCAAACCATGCCGACTGGGTGTCGGGCGCAATGGCCGGCGCGGGTAACATTGATCCCCGCGCAAAGGGAATGGCCCCTGGCGCCAAGGTATATGTCGTTGATTACAATCCAAGTTTTCAGGACCAAACCCTCAACCTGCACCTGGATGAAAACGTGACCATTACGAATACGTCCTACTCCAACAATTGCAATGCCGGCTATACCCTGTTCTCGCAGACGGTCGATGATCAAATGTTCGAACATCCCACGCTCACCCACGTCTTTTCTGCCGGAAATATGGGTACTGCCAATTGTCAGTATGGCGCCGGTAGTGGCTGGGGCAATATCACCGGCGGGCATAAAATGGCTAAAAATGCATTTTTGGTCGCTAACCTGATCGCCGACGGCACCTTATCCAATAGCTCCAGCCGCGGCCCGGCCTACGACGGTCGCCTGAAACCGGATATTTCTGCGATGGGCACCGATGTGTTCATGACTCAGCCTAACAATACGTACTCCAGCGACAGCGGTACCTCGTTCTCCGCCCCGGCCGTAGCCGGCTGCCTGGCGCAGTTGACCCAGGCGTTTAAAGTCACGAACAACGGACAGGAACCAAGCGCCGCCTTGCTCAAAGCCGCCGTGCTGAATACCGCCAACGACCTGGGCAACGTTGGTCCGGATTTCAAATTCGGCTGGGGACATATCAATACCTGGCGTGCCCTGCGCCTGCTCGAAGAAAATCGCTGGACCCCGGGGCAAACCGATCAGGGAGGCCTGGATACACATACCCTGCAAATACCTGGCGGACTGAAACAGGCCCGCGTCATGATCTACTGGACGGAGCCGCCCGCCGAGCCGAATGCAGCCGTTTCCCTGATCAACGACCTCGACCTGAGCCTCCTTGCACCCGATGGCACGGTCCTTAAACCCTGGCTGCTCAATCCAAACCCGCTCATCTCCAGCCTCAACGCGCCGGCCACCACGGGCCGCGACTCGCTCAACAATATGGAACAGGTGGCCATCAACAATCCGGCTGCTGGTCAATATACGGTCCGGGTTGCTGGAACGGCCGTGCCTTTCGGCCCGCAATCGTACATGCTGGTCTGGGAATTCATCGACGAAGCGGTCAAAATAACTTACCCCGCCGGCGGAGAAGGTTTTGTGCCCCTGATATCCGAGCGGATCCACTGGGATGCGTACGGCGTGACGGAGAATTTTACCCTCCGCTATTCCGCCAACAATGGCGATACCTGGACCACGATCGCTACGGTAAACGCCGGCAAACGGCTCTACGACTGGGTGATTCCCGACGTGGTCAGCGGCCGGGTGCTCTTGTCGATCACGCGGGGACTTCAAAGTGACACAACGGATTATGCGTTCAACATCGCGCCGAGGCCAATCAACCTCAGCGTGGATAAAGTTTGCCCCGATTCGATGACGGTTTCCTGGTTCGAAGGGACGGATAGCCTGTCGTACGATGTATACCTGCTTGGAAAGAAATACATGGAGATCGTGGGTACTACCGGGGGGCTTTCCTACACCTTTCCGATCCTCGACGCCGGGCAGGAACAGTGGTTTTCCGTACGTTGCAGCCAGCCGGGCGGATTGACGGGCGCCCGGGCCATCGCGATGAACTGGCCGGGCGGTTTGAAAAACTGCGACCAGGCGTATGATTTGACGGTCAAACAGTTGGAGTCGCCCGATCCGGGCGGCGTGATCGCCTGCGGCAGCACGGAAAAAACATTGAGCGTACTTGTGCAAAACACCGGTCTGAACGATGCGAACGGCGCGATCATTCATTTTCAAATAGGGCAGCAAGCGCCTGTGTCCGAAGCGCTTCCATTCCTGGCTGCCGGCGCGTTCGTAACGCATACCTTTCAATCGCCCGTCTTGTTTAACACCAACGGGACGCTGCCGTTAAAAATATGGACGGAATTTCCCACCGACATTGCCCCGTTCAACGATACTTTGAAAGTGTCGTTACGGGTGGCTACTCAGCCATTTGGCGCCTATTTTACGGAAGATTTTGAAAGCAGCCCGCAATTGCCCCTGGGTTGGACCTTACAGAACCCGGATAACGATTTAGGCTGGCAACTTGTAAAATATACCGGCCTGATCGGGGCCGGAGGCAGCTCCACCCGGGCACTGGTGTTGAATTGTTATAGTTATGATGGAGCGTTCGGAGCGGAAGACTACACGTATCTGGTTCCGATGGATTTTAGCGGCCTGGACAATCCTTCGCTGATCTTCGACATAGCATACGCACCGTTCGGCACTTCAAGCGACAGCGTGCGGGTGGAGGTGTTTCCAGGCTGCGACCTCACGGCTCCGCCTGTGGTACTTTGGGCCAAAGGCGGCGCAGGTTTGGCGACCGATGTGGCGACAAACGTTTCTTTTTACCCGAATGCAGCATCGGACTGGCGTACCGAAGTGGTCGCTTTAGGGCAATTTGCAGGGCAATCCTTACTCATCCGCTTCGCTTCGGTCAACGATTTCGGCAACAATATCTACCTGGACAACATCGGCATACAAAACCTGACGCCTGTACAGCCGGACGCCCATTTTTCGGCTTCCGTAGATTCGATTTGCCGCCTCGACACCATCTATTACCAGGCATTGACTACCGAACCAAGTACCGACTTGTCCTGGTCTTTCGGCTTGCAGGCACTCCCGGTAAGCGCCATCGGAGCCGGCCCACACGCGGTTCGCTACGTCACGCCGGGAATCAAAACGGTCAGCCTGATCGCCACAAATCCGTTCGGCGCCGACACCATAATTCAATTGATCGAGGTTTTGAATTTCCCGACGGCCAATTTCACGACCCAGGTTAATGCCCAAACCGTGGCGTTTACGAATACCAGTTCGAATGCCTTGTCCTACCTCTGGGCATTTGGCGATGGAGCCAACAGCACGGCCACCAACCCCGTGCATACCTATCCCGGTTCAGGCGCCTACACGGTGACGCTTACTTCGACCAACGAATGCAAAGTTGTGACTAAAGTGGTGACCGTGATGACGACGTCCGGCGTATCCGATCTTTCGGCGCAATTCAGCCTTCGCATTTTGCCCAACCCGACGGAGGGCGATTTTCGGGTAGAAATACAATCGCAAACGGCCCCCGGCCCGGTCCTGTTTCAATTGTTCGATGCGCAGGGGCGGCTGGTCAAAACGGTAAAAACCATTGCGGGACAAACGATTACAAGCATTCCATTTGAAGGACTGCATTTGCCCAAGGGTTTGTATCAGTTGCGGGTGGAGACGGATAAAGGCGTGGGGACGTGGAAGATAGCGGTGCAGTGAAGGAATGATGAATGATGAATGATGAATGATGAATGATGAATGAGGAATGATGAATGATGAATGATGAATGAGGAATGATGAATGATGAATGAGGAATGATGAATGATGAATGATGAATGAGGAATGATGAATGAGGAATGATGAATGATGAATGATGAATGATGAATGATGAATGAGGAATGATGAATGATGAATGATGAATGATGAATGATGAATGATGAATGATGAATGATGAATGATGAATGATGAATTTAAAATATTGATTATCAGTTACTTCGGGTCAAAAGATTCATCATTCATCATTCATCATTCATCATTCATCATTAAAACCCCTTGTTCATTTTTAGTTTTTGCAAAAAAACGGCGCTGTCCGGGTTGGCAACAGGCGTGAATGCCGGTGATTGCCATTGCAGCAGCGCGCCGGATTCAGACAGGTATTCCCTGGGTTCGTCCTCCCCGGCCATGGAAAAACCGTGTTCGGCATTTTTGATGAAAATACGGGGCGGCGCCGGGCGCGGGAGCAGCCAGCTTTCCACGGCCACCTGCCCGCCGTCGCCGCCGTAAAAATTGGCTACTTCGAGGGTCGTGAGAAATTTTCGGGTCTTCTTGTCGTACAGCAACAGAGTCAGTTTGCCGAACCAGAATTCCTCCGTTTGCAGCAGGCAGGCATCGATGTCTTTCGTGAATGAAAATTTACCCTGGGCCCAAAAATGTGCTTCGCCTGTGTCGAAATGCAGGTTTTCATATTGGGCGGAGTCGAGCGCCATTTTAAGCAGGGTATCCGAAACCGGGATGTTGGAAGGTTTTTCGGGCAGGAAAAAATGGAGGGTATCCGGTATTTCGGGCAGGTTTTCGAAGGAAGCGGCCAAACGGCTTGCAGGAGTATCAGGCTGCGTTTTTGCCGGTGTAAGGCATTCCCAGTAAAGTACGGCGATGGTAAGGAAGCAGAGATAGAGGCAACAATTTTGCTTTTTCATGGTGTATGCGCAGATTCAAATTATAAGTACCTGAATATCAAGGCTCTGGATAGAGGCTGTCTCATTAAGCGATTAAAATCAGGTTTTTTGACTAAATATTTGGCGTAAAATATGTATCTTTTGCCCGCGCGGGTGGTAGAGGAGCCAACGTTTTAAAACATTCCGGCCTCTTTTGTAATGGAATCTATTTCAATCACCAACAAAACAATATTTTATGAAAGCGATCCGCTTTTTTTTACTGCCTG
>Ga0335394_10005713_pt1 | contig 14038 bp, 9 predicted proteins | sample MAT03_FD_205741 | JGI IMG/M metagenome (GOLD analysis project Ga0335394, IMG submission 205741) | Freshwater microbial communities from Lake Fryxell liftoff mats and glacier meltwater in Antarctica - MAT-03 (spades assembly) (version 2) ...
CGGGCACGCTCGCCGTAGACGACGCAGCGGGCGACTCACTCGCGAAAGATCTATCCATCCTCAATCCACTGGGAACAACAGCGCCGCCGATTGTCGCAACCGGTTTGGCGCCTCGCGTGACGGAATCGACGTTACTTTCGAGGCTTGCCAGCGGCGTTGGGATCAACGTCCAAGCAGGCATTCGAATCACGTCTGGCACGAATACCGTGATCGTGGATCTTTCGCAGGCGAGAAACGTTGGCGATGTCCTGATCGCGATCAATCGCAGCGGCACGGACATCCGAGCGGAACTGAACGAATCGAGTGGGGGTATCGACCTTCGCGCCTTACGCAGCGGAGTGGACTATGCGATTGGCGAAAACGGGGGTAACGCGGCGACAAGCTTGGGAATCCGCACTGCCACCGCCGAAACTCGTCTCAGTGATTTGGACAAAGGCCGTGGCATCGTCCTCAACGAATTGGGGCCAGAGTTTTCAATCACGCGACCGGATGGGACGATTCTCGATTTTAACCTTGAAGGTGCCGAAACTATCCAGGATGTAATCAACTTAATCGTCAATCATCCATCCAACCAAGATCCGTTGAGGATCATTCCAAGCCTGAATGCGGTCGGCAACGGAATCCAACTCGTCGGTCCACCGACCGCCATTCCGATCACGATCCGGCGCAGCGACGTTAGCAATGCTGCCGAAGCGTTGGGCTTTCTTGGCGAGGGTCAGGCTGAGGCTCAAGGCTTTACCTCAGGGTCATTCGCGCTGTTCAACGGCGGCGAATACGCGAAAAAGGAAGCGGGCGGTACCATTGATGTATTGCTTCGGCTTGAAGACGCAATCCGTGGAGGCGATATAAGAGAGATCGAACGTCTTCAGGGGTTGCTTGACCACTCCTTCGATCAATCGACGCGAGTCCGAGGCAGGGTCGGCGTATGGTCCCAAAACGTCGACAGTCTACGTGACGCAGCAGACAACCAAGCGATCTCGCTAAAGAGTGAACTGTCGGACGAAGTTGACGCAGATTTAGCGACCGTGATCAGCGAACTACAGCAGCGGCAAGCATCACAGGAAGCGTCTTTGCGGTTAATCGGCCAAACGGCACGACTAACACTGCTTGATTTTCTGTAACGATTTTGTCGATTCGTCGGATTATTCGGTCGATAAGACAAAATGACGTAATCGCAATTTGGCGGTTACCATTGGAAACGACTGTACTGCAACCCGGTTTTGGAATGATCAGAATGCGAATCGAAACTGACCGATTCGGCTCTCTCGAAATCGACGAGCGCGAGTTGTTCCTCTTTCCGCAAGGATTGATTGGATTAGAGACCCTACGCCAATGGGCGTTGCTTCCCGATCCTGAAAACACATCGGTTGCTTGGTTGCAAAGCGCATCACGCGGCGACCGCGCACTGGCCGTGGTCAGCCCTCGCGTTTTCGTTCCCGATTATCGAATTCATGTCAGTAGTCGTTCGATGCAAGTCTTGCAACTTCGCAGCGACCATCGAACCTACATACTGACGACGATCGCGGGAAGCGTTGGCCGTGTGACCACGAATCTGCGGGCCCCGATCATCATCAACCTCGATCGACGCTTGGGCTGCCAAGTCGTCACCGGTGATGATCAACCGATGCAGTATGCGTTGCCAACGACCACTGTTGCCACACACCGTGTTGCGGCTTGATCCAGGTTACCCGCCTAGCGAAAGCCCGTGTGTTCAACATCGGCCCGCACGCCGACGCGACGCGGGACCCACTTCTCAAACACAGCGTCATTGGTGCCCAATTCCGCATGGCGAATCGGCATGACCGGTCGAAGTGTTACTTGTGCGGATACTCCTTAGTCAGCCGAGGAATCTTCCGATACATCTTTTGTCGAGGGTCTTGGCACTGGTAGCCGCGTGAAAACGTCCGTTTTCGCAACGCTATCGTACCCGTACTCCCTCACCTAACTAACCCTAGGCCGCGTAAGAGAAACGTAGAGGATACCATGCTGGTCCTTTCGCGACATCGTGACGAAAGTATTATGATCGGCGACGATGTCGTCGTGACCATCGTGGACATCCGCGGTGATAAGGTGCGATTGGGCATCGAAGCACCGCAATCGATACCGGTCCACCGCCAAGAAGTTTACGACGCGATTCAGCGGGAAAACCGCCGCGCTTCGCAGACGGATCCCGAGGCAACTCGAGACCTCCGTCCGGTACAAGAACCGAAACCACCACGGGATCCGCGTCCTACAAGACGAGAATCCTAAACCGATCCTAAGATCTCATCCATCGTCAATCACTCGTGAGGCTGACAGAGGCTGGGCAAGACCCAAAGCCTCTGCCAGCCTTCGACGTTTCTATGCCGCGAAAAATCGCGTTGCCATACATCACACTCGTCAATGCATCATCAACCTCCATCTACCCTTCCAAAAACTATTGATGACCGCAAATGAAGAGCTTTGTAACGATTGTGATGACAATTCGTTGCTCCTAATGAAAACTTGGGTCGTTTCACTGGTCAACGCCCCACCTGTGATTGATTACAGACCGATAGTTCTCCGGACGGCATTCTATCTTGCGAAACTATCGTCGATACGTGTGCTCCGTCCTAGATCCGACAGTGCGTTCCTAACGACTTCTGCTCGGTTCGACGACCAAGTTAATCACCCGCTCCGTAAGCGGAAAATTTGATATATCGACCGGCCAACGGATCTGGCTGGGTTTCTCCAACCAGTATAAACCGACGTTCTAGAGGTTAATCCAAGATGACACGTATCAATACCAACGTTCCTTCGCTAGTCGCTCAAAGCCGTCTACAGTCGAGCAACCGCGACTTGCAAACCACTCTTACCCGCCTTAGCACCGGTCTTCGAATCAATAGCGGTTCGGACGATCCGGCAGGTTTGATCGCTAGCGAAGCTCTTCGAAGCGAAATCACCAGCATCAACAAGTCAATCAGCAACACTCGCCGTGCAAGCCAAATCATCAGCACAGCAGACAGTGCGTTGGGCCAGGTCAGTAGCCTGCTAAACGACATTCGTGGCCTGGTGGTTGAAGCCGCAAACAGCGGTGCACTGAGCCCTGACGAAATCGCCGCAAATCAGTTGCAAGTGGACAGCTCACTCGAAGCAGTCAACCGAATCGCACAAACAACGACCTTTCAAGGCCGCAAATTACTCGACGGTTCGCTCGACTTCATAACCGCAAACGGAGCCGGCGCTTCGAACATCAGGAATTTGAAAATTGACCAGGCAAACCTGGGAGCAACGGGAAGCGTTGGCGTTACCATCAATGTATCCGCAGCCGCGACACGAGCAGCCGTCAACGTCGCCGGTTTCGGAACTGCGATTCCCGGAGTTTCCTCAACCGGTTCGCTTACAATTGGCGCGACCTCGACTGCGGCTGCGGCAACGGCAACACTAACGATTGCACCGTTAGCCGTCGCTGCAACTGCGACGGGCTCAATCACTGTCGGCGCCGATACGTTGACTCTGACACCAGGTTCAGCGGGTGCTACTGGCAACCGAACGTTCGACTTTATTCAAGACGCGACGGTCGTGTCGGGCGTAAATGCGACGGTCAACGTCACAACAGGCGCTGTTGAACTTCGCTACAACCAAGCCAATGCGATTACATCGACCCAAGTACAAACAGCCATCAATACGCTGACCGGAACCACCGGCATCACTGCGTCGGGTGCAGTCGCAGGTGTCGCGGCAACAGGAACCGTCGCCGTTGGTGCTGATTCAATTACGGTTACCGCGGACGCTATAGGTACCGCCGGTAACGTAGCGGTCACATTTCTTGACGCCGGTGCTGCCGGCTTAACCACAGCCGCGATCAACGGCACTACCGGTGCAATCGAAGTCTCCTACGACTTCGCTGCCGCAACGACCTCAGTCGATATCCAAGCCGCCATCGATGGCCTCGCAGGATTTTCCGCGACCGGTGCAGCAGCAGCCTCCTCAACAGCTAATACCGCGTTGAGCAATACTGCCCTCACAGGCGGTACCAATAACGCCACCTCGACCCCCGCAACTCTACTTACCGATAGTGCAACGACCGGTGGCGTTACAGCTGCTGCTGTATCAACCATCGCGGTTACGGCAGCTAGCAACGGCGCGGCAAGCAACGTCGCGATTAACTTCATCAATAACGCATCTGCAACAGGTGTTACTGCCGGTATCAACTCGACCACCGGTGCAATTGAAGTTACGTACAATGCCGCTACGGCGACCTCGGTGACTGCAATCGCGACCGCAATTGATGGGTTAGCTAATTTCAACGCAGTTGCTACGGGTACGGGCTCAACGACTGCAACCACTCTTGCAACTGCTGGTGCGCTCACCGGTGGTGCTTCCGCGAACACGGCAAGCACGATCAGCATCACTTCGCCAACCGCTGGCGGTGCTGACAATGTTGCTGTTAACTTCATCAACGGTGGCTCGTCCGCGGTCGGAACAACCGCAGCGATCAATTCGACAACCGGTGCGGTCGAAATTACCTACAACTTCGCATCGGCTGCCACTGCGGACGATATCAGGACTGCGATCAATTCGCTTACCGGATACACCGCGACCGGTACTACTACGGGAAGTACAACTGTCGCAGGCACCGGCGCAACGGGTGGGACGTTGACCAGCGGTGTAGCGGATTTCGCCGGTGGCGTTCTCGCTGACGTTGTGTTTGAATTGGCGGGTAAGAATGGTTCAGAAGTGTTTAACGTCGCGGCGGGCACATCTCTAAATCAGGTTATCGCTCAGATCAATTTGGTTTCTGATGCGACGGGAGTTACCGCAGCAGCCAGCGGAACGACTCTCCAACTGAGAAGCTCGGATTTCGGATCGGAAGCCATAGTTGACTTAAGAATTCTGACACAAGCCGCAGGCGGCAACTTCGGTACCGGACAGCGCGACACCGGGGACGACATCGTCGCTTCGGTCAATGGTCGTGCTTCGAACGGCGTTGGTAATCGTCTTTCGATCAACACCGCGACACTCGACTTACAAGCCGACCTTGCCGAAGACTTCGTTGGAAATGCGTCGTTTACCATCACCGGTGGCGGTGCATTGTTCCAACTTGGTCCAGACGTGGTTAGCAATCAGCAAGCTCGAGTCGGTATTGGCAGCGTCAATGCTGCACGACTCGGTGGTGTTGCCGGTAAACTATTCCAGTTGGGCTCCGGTGAATCGGCTGCCCTAGGTACCAGTCCTTCAAAGGCTGCGGACATCGTCACCGAAGCGATCAACCAAGTGACCAGTCTCCGCGGTCGTCTGGGCGCGTTCCAAGCAACGACGCTCGAGAGCAACTTGTCATCGCTTCAAGATACCGTTGCTAACTTGCAAGAAGCGGAAAGCTCGATCCGCGATGCTGACTTTGCACAAGAGTCTGCAGCACTGACCCGTGCACAAATTCTGGTTCAGTCGGGCACGAACGTGTTGTCCTTGGCAAACCAGAACCCGCAAAACGTCTTGTCGCTTCTACGATAAGCCGCCATTAAACTTCACTGCCCCGCGAACTCAATCGCGGGGCAGATGATGCAAAATTCCCAATCCGCTGTTTTTTTCTCAACAAACTCAGCGGCATTTATACACGGTGGCCCGAGCAATCGTTCGGGCCGCTGTTTTTTATTGAACCGTCGATCCCGCCTAAACTCTGCTTGTCGTGAATGCCGATTTTCCTTCTAGATCGCGCTTTGCACGAACCCTTCCCCCCATTCTTGATTTGTCCACATGGGACGTCTTCAATCATCTGTCGGATTGGTTACCGGAACCGATATCAACGGGACCGTTAGGCAATTGATCGCTATCAGCGCGCGACCGCGTGACCGTTTGGTCGCGCGTACGGGTGATCTTCAGAAACAACAAACCGCCATCGCTGAACTCACCGCCTTGGTCATTGGCGTTCAGTTCGCTGGCAACAAGCTCGACTTGACGACCCAGTATCAGGCCCGCAAGGGAACCAGCAGCAACGACGCCGCTATCTCCGTCACCGCTTCCGCAGATGCGGAAATCGGAACGCTAAAAGCGAAATCGATTCAAGTTGCCGCAACTCACGGGATTCAGTCGCGCGGACTAGCAACCAGTTCGACAACCGCACTTGGTTTTAGCGGCGAAATTGAAATTCGAGCCGGTGGTTTCGTCAATGCCAGCGTTCCCCTGGATGCCCTGAACCAGGGTCTGGGCGTTCAACGTGGATCGATTCGCATTACCGATCGCGCCGGCAATGTTTCCGAAATCGATTTGTCCAAAGCGACAACCATCGACGACGTGATCGATACCATCAACAACACCTCCGACATTCGCGTTCGCGCGTCGACGGCCGGAGATTCAATTCAGTTAACCGACCTCAGCGGCAACACTAGCGGCCGACTCCGCGTCGACGAAATCAGCGGTGGCGAAACCGCAGCGGATTTGGGCCTTCGCGGCATCAATGCAAATGCATCGACGGTGACCGGCACCGACATCTACGGAAGTATCACCGATACCCAGGCGACCGGACTACAAGGTGTTTCGCTTGCCAAACTCGGCGGCGGAAGTGGGCTTGGGACGTTGACGTCCATCAACATCACCACGACGAACGGAAATACGCAGTCGGTCGATCTTTCTACGGCGGCAACTACTCAGGACGTCGTGCGACTGATCAATGATAGCGGGTTGTCCGTCGAAGCTAAGTTAAACGATTCCGCCAGCGGGTTTCGTATCCGCGACTTGTCTGGAGGCTCTGCCAACGCGTTTTCGATCACTTCCCTTGATTCGACCGCATCCAAACTCGGGCTCGCACAAAGCTCATCTTCGCGGGTCATCGAGGGCAAAGACCTAAAGAGGCAATTCGTTGAGAGAAGCACGAAACTGTCTGATTTACGTCAAGGACGCGGCATTGACACCGGCATCCTACGCATCACCAACGCGAACGATCAAACCGCGATTGTTGACTTGAACGATGCGGATAAGATTTCGGTGGGTCAGCTTATCGACCGGATTAATTCCTCCGCCATTTCGGTCACCGCGTCGATCAATGCGACTGGGGATGGGATTGCGTTAACCGATACGAGCGGTGGCACCAAGAAGCTTCGCGTCAATGATGTAGCTGGCGATACCCCTGCCGCCGATCTTGGACTGAAAGTTGAATCGAAAACGGTTGTGGTCAACAATTCGCCGACGCAGCAGATTGAATCCAGGCAGGCGGACGTCATCAAGGTCAACAGCGCTGATTCGATCAAGGATGTCGTCGCTCGCATCAATGAAACGGCCAAGTTCGGCACCGCGACCATCGTTACCGCACAAGACGGTTCGCAGAGTATCGCCTTCAAGAGTGCTCGAGGAGGAGACATTGGGCGTCTCTCGATTTCGTCGAATGGCTTTGATCTCGGTCTTCGTACTACGACTGTGGGCAAAGACGGAATTCTTGACGTTGAACGTGAAAACGGATCCAAGCAACAGTTACGATCTGTGGACGGCGTTTTCAAGGATGTCGCAAAGGGGGTATCGATAACCGCTAAAGAAGTCACCAATGATTTCGTTAGTGTCTCGGTCGCTCAAGATACCCAAACCGCGGTGACCAACGTTAAAGCGTTCGTTACGCAATACAATAAACTGGTCGACAAGCTCGATCAGCTTACGTTCTTTAGCAGCGATTCGAACGAAGTCGGACTTCTGTTCGGCTCTAATGAAGCGTTGCGCATCGAAACGACATACACACGCTTACTTTCCGGGGCCGTGACTGGCGCCGGAACAATCCGTAGTATCGGTGAACTCGGATTGACCTTTGACGATAAGGGAAAATTGGAGTTCAACGAATCGAAGTTTACCGACAAGTTGAAGGGAAATAGCGAATCGGTGGCCCAGTTTATCACGAAAGACCAGACTGGGTTGGTTGCACGGCTTAGCGTGGTGGCGGATCGCATCGCGGGCGTTAAGAACAGCTTGCTCATCAGCCGCACCGAAGCTTTAGGAGTACGTATCGAACGGAATACTCGACAATCCGATGCGATGCAAAAGCGACTCGACAATGAGCGAGATCGATTGCTTGAACAATATCAGGCGGCTGAAATTGCCATATCAAAACTCCAATCGAACCAAAACGCGATTTCGAACATTCGTTTCATCGACCGTAGCGGTCGAACGAGTTCATAGTCGTCTGCCATTGATACAACTTACGTCCCAGGACCAACCAGCTAATGTTTCCCTATGACGCGCCGTTTTCGAATAGCGATTCATCGTCACTCCGCTATTTGGAGAACATCGTTCGTACGGCCCCGCCAGCACGCTTGCGTTTAATGTTGCTCGAACGCGCCGTTGGACTTTGTACCAGCATTGCGACACGATGGCGCGTTGCTCGACCCGACGTAGGCTTTGATGAGCAGACGCTACACCTTCGTGACATCCTAACCGAATTGCTTTCGGGCGTTGGGAAAAGTGAAGTTCCGGTCGTAATCGCCGTTTCCGATCTTTACGTGTTTCTCTGTAAGCATTTAACCGATGCTGAGATGCTAGGCGACGCGACCATGATTGACGAGATTGGACTCGTGCTGCAGATCGAAGCTGAAACATGGCGAATCGTATGCGAGACGACGAAGATGCAGATGCAAAGTCCGATCACAAAACCTCATTTCACCGGTTCGACACCAGGCGTAAATGCGACCTCTGGGCAAACACGCTCAGCAGGCTTCAGCCTCAACGGTTGATCGCGGCGTCTGGTGGTCGAATAGGTCTTATATGTCGTAAAGGACCTATAAAACTTATTTGACTTATTTGACTTAATGATCACCCGCTAAAAGCCTGTCTAACGCATCGAACTAGCATCTTATCTCGACAGATCGCCGTCACCGTTCGTTTCGACGAATCTTCCTCGACCGACAGATCGATGTACACGGCATCATCCGGCATGCACCGTGCGATTCGCTCGGGCCACTCGACCAAGATGGTTGCGTCTTCCTCAAGCAATTCCTCACCCCCAAGCTCGATGAATTCATCTTCGTCGGCAAGGCGATAGGCATCGACGTGATGAATCCGCCTTGTGCCTTGATAATGCTGCACGATCGTGAACGTGGGGCTGGTGACTTGCCGCTGGTCGATTCCTGAGGCGAGTGCAAACGCCTGGGCGAATCTTGTCTTTCCCGCCCCAAGTGTCCCCCGCAAGCCAATGACGACACGATGAGGCAGCAACTTAACGAGAGCCCAGGCAAGCTCTTCAAGTCGATCAACGTCGACGTTGTGAAGCCGACACTCTTGTTCGTCGGTATTCATATCCGTCATTTCGATGTCAACCGCGTTTGTCCATGGATGAATCCGCTCGGGGACAATCGCTTCAAGTCCGCTCCCGACTTGCTCCAAAGCCCCGTACGCCCCACGAACGTCCCGATCCGATGAAGACCCAATTCTGGCTTCGAAGATAACAAATCGTTGCACTCGGTACTGTCAATTGCCAAGATCAATTCGAAGTCTTCACCGTCACCAAGGGCATGGGACAATGCCGTCGTTCCTCCGCCAGACTCTGAACGAGTCACTGCATCGGGATGGACCGGAATCGCCGACATGTCGAGCTCGGCGCCAACGCCACTTGCCGCGCACAATCGATCCAGGTCGAGAGAAAGCCCATCGCTGATATCCATCGCGGCGTGGACCGTCGTCAACCGACTCAGTTGCTGAGCCAGCTCGATACGCGGTGTAGGACGCAAATGTCTTCCAAGTAAACTTCCGCCAACAGGGCCAGTCAATACGATCGCATCACCTTCTTTCGCACCGTTTCGAAGCCATGCTTGACCTGTTAGGACCGTGCCCAACAACGTAACTGAAATCGACAATGGTCCTTCGTAGACCGAGATGTCACCGCCGGCAATGGCGATTTTGTACTGCATCGCACATTCCAAAATGCCTTCGTACAACCCTGCCGCCGTCCGAGTGGCATCGTGACTGGGCAACGAAAGCGTCACTAGCGCGGCCGTCGGAGTTGCGCCCATGGCCGCAATGTCACTTAAGTTCACTGCGATCGATTTGTATCCAATGTCAGCGAGCGAATGTTCGTGCGTTAAGAAATCGACACCGTCGATGATCGCATCCGTCGTGGCGATCAACTGGTGTCCTGCAGGAATGTCAAGCACCGCCGCATCGTCACCAATGCCAACCGCGACTCCCGGTAACGACTGAACGCGTCCGCGAAGCCATGCCAAAAAACTCTGTTCCATCGTAAATCCGAAAGGGCATGAATCCGAAAGGGTTTTGTAAACGCCAGTTTTGCTGTCTGACTAAAAAAACTCGATACCGTTGAGAAGGGACATTGCCACGCCATACAATAACGCCGTTAGCTCTTCTCGATACTTCGTTCCTCCGCTTAAGGATTGTGTTCATGTCCACGACGCTGGCTAGTCCCCGCCCCTCCGCTGTGAAGATTCGGCATACCGATTGCTTTATCAACAATGAGTTTGTACCGGCAAAAAGCGGTAAAACGTTTGCAACCGTAAATCCGGCGACCGAAGAGGAAATCGCACAAGTTGCCGAGGGAGACGCGGCCGACATTGATCTGGCCGCCAAAGCCGCTCGCACCGCGTTCGACGACGGACCGTGGCGAAAAATGGACGCGCGAGACCGCGGCCGGCTGATGTATAAGCTTGCCGATGCGATCGAGAACGAGATCGATGAACTCGCAGCGCTAGAAACGCTGGACAACGGCAAACCGCTTCGCGACAGCCGAAACATCGATATTCCGCTGGTCATCGACTGCCTGCGTTACTACGCCGGATACGCGGACAAGATTCAAGGCACAACGATCCCGATCCGCGGCAAATACTTTTGCTACACGCGGCGCGAACCGATCGGCGTGGCTGGCCAGATTATCCCTTGGAACTTTCCGATGCTGATGACCGCTTGGAAGTGGGGACCGGCGCTAGCCGCTGGATGTACGATCGTGATGAAGCCTGCCGAACAAACGCCGCTGACTTGTCTTCGCATGGCAGCGTTATCTCGCGAAGTTGGTTTTCCTGATGGCGTGATCAACGTCATTCCCGGTTACGGTCCGACGGCTGGCGCGGCAACGGTGAAGCATCCGATGATTGATAAGATCGCATTCACCGGCGAACATATCACGGCCCAGATCATCACTCGCGATTCAGCGGCAACGTTGAAGCGTTTGACCTTTGAGCTTGGCGGCAAGAGTCCGAACGTCGTCATGGCCGATGCCGACTTAGACGCCGCTGCGAAGGGGGCCTATATCGGACTGTACCTCAATCAAGGTCAATGCTGTTGCGCAGGCAGCCGGTTGTTTGTCCAGTCCAGCGTTCATGATGAGTTCATGGAAAAGCTCGCGAAGTTGACTCGCAATCGTGTGGTCGGCGACCCGTTTGCGGCCGACACCGATCAAGGTCCGCAAGTGGATGAAAAACAGTTCAACAAGATCATGGAATACATCGAAAAGGGACACGCCGAAGGCGCGAATCTTGTGACCGGTGGAAAGCGAGTTGGCGATCGAGGATTCTTCATCGAGCCAACGATTTTTAGCGGTGTGACTGACAAGATGAAGATCGCTACCGACGAAATCTTTGGACCGGTGCTCAGCGTTCTAACGTTCGACGACACCGATGACATGATCCGCCGTGCGAACGAAACTTTTTACGGACTTGCGGCCGCAATTTGGACCCGTGATATTTCGAAGGCTCACGACTTCGCTGCTCGCGTTCGTGCAGGCACCGTTTGGATCAATTGCTACGACGTCTTCGATGCTGCCGCGCCATTCGGTGGCTTCAAGATGAGCGGATACGGTCGAGAACTTGGTGAAGAGGGCTTGAAGGCTTACACCGAAAGCAAGACCGTCACCGTGGCGTTGTAGCATTCGCGTCGAGTTCGATTATTTTCGTTGCGATCGCAAGCGCTGCGGTCGCAGCGGGAGACGGTGCGTTGAGCACGTGAATTGCGTTCTCTGTTCGTTCGATCAAAAAATCATCGACAAGCTTTCCGCTCGCATCAACCGCTTGAGCACGAACCCCCGCGCGGCCCGGTTTCAAGTCGGCTGCGCGAATCGAAGGCATGAGCTTTTGAAGCGCGGTTACGAAAGCACCCTTGTTGAACGATCGCCAGATTTCTCCTGCGCCCATACGCCAATGCACGGTTGCGAGTTTTTGGAAGCCTCGAAAGCTCAACGTTTCGAATAGATCTTTGGGCTTAATGTCACTCCATCGGTAACCCTCTCGCGACAATGCCAGTACTGCGTTGGGGCCACATTCAACACCGCCGCCGATCATTCGCGTGAAGTGAACACCCAAGAATGGAAACGACGGGTCGGGAACAGGGTAAATCAGGTTTCGACAGAGCGATTGGCGACTTTCGATGAACTCGTAGTACTCGCCACGAAAGGGAACAATGCGTGTGGTCGTGGTGCCACCCGCCAAACGAAGGATTCGGTCGCATTGCAAGCCAGCACAATTGACCATCTTGGCGACTTCGATTTGTTGTTTCTTGAATCCCAGACGAAGGACACCACCGGTCGACTTGATCGCATCGACTCTTGTATTAGTCAGGACGGAAGATCCACTGGATTCGATGACCCGGCGCATCGCTTGACAAACTTGACCGTAATCAACGATTCCCGTTTCAGGAACATGAATCGCCGCGATTCCCGCCGCGGCGGGTTCGAGTGCTCGCAGTTCGTCCTGGTTAATCCGACGAAGCTGGACACCATTCTCGATGCCTCGCCTTTCAATGTCATCCAATCGCGTAAGCTCAGCCTCGCTGGTGGCGACGATGACTTTCCCACAGCGATCAAAGGGCACTCCTTGATCGCTGCAAAACTGCTCCATCTCATGCTTGCCCGCACGACAAAGGGTGGCTTTGAGCGAACCTGGTTTGTAGTAGATTCCCGAGTGCAGAACGCCGGAGTTGTGACCGCTTTGGTGCTTACCAACGTCGGCTTCGGCTTCAAGCACCGCAATTCGCTTTCCCGGATGTTGACGCAGCCACTGGACGGCCGTTGCCAAGCCAACGATCCCGCCGCCAATGATCCCTAAATCGAACTGGTCGCGCATGAGGAAATTTGTCCCATCAGAAAGTGGCAATAAATCGGTGTCCGGTACCTTTTGTGCGAAGCACCCGAAGAGCCGTTCCGGCAAAAGGTACCGGACACTAAGAACCTATCCGAAAACCGTTAGCCGCATGGCGTTAGCCGCGGTTTCCTCCGATTTTCGGATAGGTTCTAATTCATCGCACGATCCTAAGCCTTGACTCTCAATCTTACAACATTGCCGTGAACGACGCCGAGCGATTCAATCTCTTCAGCAACCTTTCGAGCAAATCCTTCGGGTCCTTCGTGGCTCATCACGACCAGCGGAACAACATCCTTTTCGCCGGACCCGTCGTTCTCATGTTGGATGAGCGATGCGATTGAAAGTTTATGCTTTCCAAAGACCCCCGTGATCGCAGCCAACGTCCCTGGGTGATCTTTGACGTGCAGTCGGAAATAGAACCGACCTGGCAACTCATCGCTGTCGCGCAAACTAACCCTCGGCGGCGCGGTCGTGGAAAACGGTTCAAGTGTTTCAAACGTCAAGCGTGTTCTCCCGACTGCCGTATCGATGATGTCGGCAACGACGGCAGACGCGGTTGGCATCTGGCCTGCGCCGAGTCCATGATAGAAGACAGGGCCAACGGCATCACCAACGACTCGAATGGCATTGAATGCGTCTTGGACTTCGGCAAGCGGAGTGCCTCGGCGAACGAGAGTTGGCGAAACGTGCAAATCAAGCATCGAGCCTTCCGATAACTTTGCCTCGGCGAGCAATTTGATCGCGTATCCAAGCTGTGAAGCGTAACGAAGATCATCGGACTCAAGGCCATCGATACCGACCCGCGGGATATCCTGCCATTTGATTTGAGCGCCAAAAGCAAGATGCGCAAGGATCGCAAGTTTTTGAGCTGCATCCGTTCCATCCACGTCCATCGCCGGATCGGCTTCGGCGTAACCGAGCTCTTGCGCCCGCCGAACCGCATCCGCGTAAGCGGTTCCGTTGCGATCCATCTGGGTCAGAATGAAGTTGCTGGTGCCGTTTAGAATCCCTTCCAGCGAAAG
>Ga0335394_10005715_pt1 | contig 14036 bp, 12 predicted proteins | sample MAT03_FD_205741 | JGI IMG/M metagenome (GOLD analysis project Ga0335394, IMG submission 205741) | Freshwater microbial communities from Lake Fryxell liftoff mats and glacier meltwater in Antarctica - MAT-03 (spades assembly) (version 2) ...
CCATTAGATGTCATAGCATAAGATATATTTCCGTCATCAAAATGACTGAACGCAGAAGTAAACCCATCTATTCCACCTGTATGTCCATAACCTGCTCTTTCATAAAATGGAATTTTAAAAAGTCCTGCGCCGTAATTGTCTTTAATAGTTTTCATCAAATCCAAATTTTCTTTTTTTAAGAGTTTTCCAGTAAAAAGAGCATCACTGAATTTCACTAAATCAACCGGCGTAGAAACAATTCCTCCCGCACCCAGGGGAATAGAAATATCAGTTTCTGTTTCGGCCTTCCAATCTTCATCATAACTGTAGGATTTAGCTTCGTTATTTTTTAAATTAATGTTTCTTCCTAAATAAGTGCTGGTTAATCCTAACGGCTTTGAGATATATTTTGTAAGAAGTTCTGCATAGGATGTTTTAAAGGTTTTTTCAAGAATAAAAGTTAGCAGCACAAAGTTTGAATTGCTATATTGAGCTTTACTACCTGGATCAAAATCGCTTCCTTTGGTAGCTATAATATCAATCATTTCTTTTTGTGTTTTGGCTGTCGTACTCCAGTTTCCATAATCTTCATCATCCGTAAAATTATGTATGCCGCTTCTATGGCTCAGCAAATTCTGTATCGTTATTTTATTGGCATTTTGGATGGAGGGAAAGAATTTTTGTATAGTTTGCTTCAAATCCAACTTTTTTTCTTCCACAGCTTTTAATACTAACACCGTAGTAAATGTTTTGGAGATTGAGCCTATCCTGTATTTTGTATTTTCAGTTGCTTTTACTTTATCTTCAAAGTATGAAAAACCAACAGATTTAGTATAAATTATTTTTCCATTTTGAGAAACTGCTACGCTTCCCATAAATTTATTGTTTACTTCAACAGCATTAAAATAGTTGTCTAACTTCGCCTTGTCAAAGTCCTGGGCAAAAGCTAATTGGTTTATAAAACCTATTAGTAGGATTACTATAAATATTCTTTTCATTTTATTTTTAATTTTAATTTTAATAATAGCGATTTAAATAATTTTTTAAATAGGTAAAAGGTCACATTTTATTTGCAATTAAATAACCTCATATAAATAAAGATATTTTAAATTCTATAAATATAAATAAGGTTCCTCCTTGTATGCCAGTTGTCCCACATTCTCTACAACCCTTTTCATGTAAGTCTTCCAGAATAACTTTTTAAACAATCAGTTTAATGGGTAAAGAATAGCTGAATTAAAATGCAAGCAGTATAATTATTCTATCAATTTCATCAGCAATTGATGGCCGCCTGCATTAATCTCCTGTTTCCATATTTTTCTGTTTACTTTGTCAAAATAATAAGTCCTAATGCCGTTCTCACCATTTCCAAATTCGTCTGATGCGGTTACTACCCATACTTTTCTGCTTCCTGGTTTCTTACTTTCGTAAACTCCACTCTTAACTTCATTTACAGAAGCCTTTATTACACCAATTTTAGCCAAGGGATAATCATAAATTGAAATATCTTGTTTATACCCATTTTTAAAAGGAAGCCAACCAATTAAAAATGGATAAATGTTACTGTCAAAATATTCCATGTCAGTTGTATCTGTAATAATAAAATTTTGTTTTTTCATTTTATCATTATAAAAGCCTGTTACAATTTTTCCAAAATCTAAAACCATATCCCTTTGCAGGTTATAGGATGCGTGATGAATTGGTTTTAGTGTTTTAATATCAGCTATAGTAGAATCTATCGAACCTGATTTGCTGTTATTCATATTTATGGAAGTAATTACCTTTTTATTATTGAATTGCAATTTTTGATGCTTCGTCCGAATTTATTACTGGTATAACATCAAAATCCACTAAATCTTTCCAATTATCTATCCATTCATGTAGTTTTTCCAGACTTTCACTTTTCATTATCTGATAACATTTTGTAAGATTTACTTCTACCCAACTGTAAACAAATTCAACTCCAGAGGGTAACATTCTTCCATGTTCTGAAAAGCGATGGTAGATTTCCTCTGTTTTTCCTAATTTATAGTTTTCTATTATCATATAAGTTGTCTTCATCTTCTCAATTTTTTTCTTTGGCCCAACAATTTTATGCCAAATGAATGTTCTATTTTTCATTATAGAAGTGATTGTGTTAATTCAATCTATTATTTAACATATCTGTTGTTTATTTTGTCTTCATTGTTTCCGTAACAAATTCAATCCATTTATATGAAGGGATACTATCATCAATAAAGTAGTCGGGCTGGATGCCATAATCATCAATAGCCATTTTTGGTATTCGGAAACTTCTGGAAGTTGCATAAAATAATTTATAATTTCCACTTGGACTTGTAACATTATTTAAGTTAGAAAAATCTAATGCACCTGCTGTTTTTTGTCCAAATAACTTAACTTTTTTACTCTGCTTTGCCATCAAAAGAAATTGCTCAGCAGTACTTGCATTACTGCCATCAATAAGTATTGCCACCTGCTGCGGATTTTGATATAGCTGAGGCAGCGTATCAATTACAAAACTTTGATTTGACTCACTCAGGTTTACAAACTTTCCTACATTGGCATTTAACTTTCTCTGCATTTCCCTGAATTTTCCCCTTTCTTCATCAGAAAATCCATCTAGTTTTATAATCCAGTCATACCTGGCATTATTTACAGGAGTAGAAAAAAAGGCCGCCCACATAGATCGAACAGGGTTGGTATATAAATAAGGCGCTATGGAATCATAAGCTCTGTCCGCACCGCCACCATTTCCCCTAATATCAATAATAAGGTTATTGGTGCTAACCAATAAATCATGACTTTTTTTTACGAGGCTATCAATTATCGAAATGTAATTATTGTCGAAAGATGGAATTCGAAATACGGCGGTTGTTGAATCAATTCTTTTTAAATAAAAACCAGGAGTGCTTACTAAAGAAACTGCTTCATCAATTTTTGGTTCTGTTTCAAAACCCTGGCTGATTCTTTTCCAATAAATATCAAAAGCCTTTAAATATGTTTTTCCAATTAATTCGCAGGTTGCAAATTGATTAGGGGATAGAGAATGGTTTCCCATATAATAAACACTTTTGTTTGCTAAATCATTTTCTGAGGGAAAAGAAAATTTAATTTGCCCGGCTTTCCATTGATCATTTGTGGAGGAAATTACAAAGCCTACGTATTCATTTTTAACTTTTTTTATTCCTACGTTGTAGGTGCCATTTGTCCAAATACCTTCATAAGTTGGCTCTTGTATTAATTTTATTGCCAGTTGAAAAGAGTCAATATCAATTGTAACTTTAGGAATAGAATTTTGCCTTAAAGCATTAGTAGCATTTTTTGCAGCAGAGGGACGTTGTTCTGTTTGATCTGCCATAGCTATAGCTAAATGTCCTTTTCTATAAAATTTAATCCACGCATTTAAATAGTCATTGCATTCCCAAACATCCTTGGTTTTAGCAAATTCTTTTTCCCATTTTTTATTATTGAAATCAATAGCTTCTTTGCCATATTTTTCCAGGTAATAAGAATAGCCTGCGTCATTCTCTACAAAAGTTTTCTTTACCCACTTGTATTCTTCCATGCAGTTACAACTTTGTCCATAACTTGATGTAGAAACAATTAGAGCTAATCCAAATAAGATTTTAATCATTATTGCTTATTTATTTGTTTTTTTTCACATTGATGCTGTCTGCTTATATTGACGTTCAGTATTTGCATTCTGCAATTAAAAAAGCGTATTAAACTACCTCTTTCATTTTTTTCTACCTGAACAAAGACATTTCATATTTAACTTCCCCTTTTCCATGTACTCCTGTTTCTATCCAACCTGATTTTCTATAAAACATTTCTGCTCTCGTATTGAGCGCAGTCCCTAACCAAACGGTGGTTTTTGTTTGAGTAAAATACCAGTTAATCATAACATCGTGTAGTTGTCTTCCCATTCCTTTGTTTTCAAAATCGGGGTTAATAAATAAAGCCCGGATATTTTGATCTTTTAGATCAACGATAGAAAATCCTACGATACGATCATTGATTATACTTACCCAACCCTTTCCTCTTTCGGTAATAAATTCTGCGCAATCTTTGTCTGTTACCAGGTTTGGATCTTAGCGCATATTTTCTTTTACAGCATTTCTTACAATTTGAATTTGCGTTATGTCTTTTACTTTTACTTCTCTAATAATCATATTTAAAGTTTTTCATTTAAAGAATCAAAATCTTAATAATTCTATGTATGATCTCATTATTCATAGAAATAAACAGCTCCCAAATAGGGCTTTTCTTTATTTTGGTTGACGGGCAAGCCAGCAATTATTCTACCGTTGTATCCGGAGAGCAATCCCGGCAACATGGGCACCTCGTCGGTAGAAATAATTTTGAGCTTATAAGATGTTCCACCTGCTGGCTGTTTATACAGGGCATTGCCGGAAAATACATTCATCACTTCATTTACAGGGTCTAAAGAAATTCCATAAATAACATCGCTGTACACCCTGGTAGAAGCTCCCGATTGATTGAGGTTTTGATAATGTGCTTCGTTTAAGCCTCCGACAGAAAATGCAATTTTGTTGTCGGTTATATCCAGGTTTGCACCAATATTTAAATCTTTCTTTCCAGCCGGTAAGTACGAGTATGCTTGCCCCCAAGGTCCTCCGCTCCGGTCCCAGAAGCCAAGATAGCCGTTAGCTATAAACGCTCCTACAGTTTTATAAGGAGCTCCTATGGCCAGGTTGTTGCCGCTGGCAGAAAGCGCTAATCTAGTTCCGAAATTCTCAAAGTCTGTAGGCTGCGGGTCTTGCAAGGATTGATTAAGGATATACGCAGATCCTGGCTTATAGAATATATGCACTTTGCCGGCTGCAATTTTACCACCAACTTGTGCACCTGTCTCTGCAGTGCAAAGTACCGTGCCTGTCAGGTTTATCGCAACTGAGCTGGCAAAATCAGTTCCTGTAGTAGTACCGTAAACTGTGTTGGTCAATGCCCATACATTGCCAACTAATTTATAAACGAAAGCAGCGCCAAATTGTAAATTATTAAAATCCTTTGCCGAAGGCGAGCCGACGGCAAGGTAATTTCCCTTGATGGAAACAGATACGCCAAATACGGAGCCGGCGTTACTTGTTGGTGGTGCTATAGTACTACGGTATTGCCATTGCCCGCCTTCATAATAGTACATGTACACTACGCCCGTGGCAACTCCATTCACTTTTACATAGGGCGCACCTACGGCTGCCCATTGATCCCACATGCTTACACTGTAACCCATAAAAGTATTGATTTGCGCTGCATCCGGGCCATGCTCCAGGTTTACTGCAGGTCTTTGAAAATCTGTAAGTGCAGCAAAGCCCAGCCAATTGACACCATCAAACATATAAAGCGTTTTTTCTACCGTATCAAAAACCAACAGGCCGGTTGCGGGATTAATTATGGCTTTACGTTCTGTAGAGGTCATCCGCGGCATGAGAGCGCCAGTAGTGCTGCTCTTTACATCAAGCCTGGCACTGGCATCAGGTGTCGTGGTGCCTATACCAACATTTTGGCAAATTGATATAAAACTACTTCCAAAAAGGAAACAGGTAAGAATAAATCTTTTCATTTTTTAGTGTTATTTAAGCAGTTACATTTTCATGCGCTTTATGTGATAAGAAATGCAAACGAATAATGAAGCAACTGCGTTTTTTGAGAAATGGCTTGTTTTTAAAATGTTTAATAGTATGTATAATTAGTTTCAAAAGTATTTTGTCCATTCATATAGGATTGTTTGGTTATTCTCCCCTGTTCTAAAAAGAATATTTTATTAAAAGTTCAGGAATAGAAATGAAATCTTAAGTTGAGAAGCAGATCTAAAGAACCATCCCACCCTCATTGCAGGCATATCTTTTCAGTTCGTATTTCCAGGTACTCATTTCACCAGAATCATTAATTTTTAAAAAATCATTGTGTTTTAAAATTTTTCCGGAGGCAATATTCTCATTGTGAGTACAAGCTTTTACACAACAGACCTTAGGTTGCTTTTTTGCCCATTCCAACATTCCTCTAACTGCTTCTTCATAAACCCCATTCCTCTGAATTCTTCATCACAGCCATAGCCTATTTCAATTGCTCCTTTTTCATCCTGGGCGCCGGTAAAACTTACGCCGCCTATTATTTTATTTTCCTTTTTCCATATTACTACCCACAATGTTGCATACAAATAATTTATTTTTTCATCTGCCAGTGAAGGCAACATCGCAGTTTCAATGGCTTCTTTAAGCCCTGGTGAAATGCAGCCTGAGGTTGCATTTAATCCTAACGCTGATTCCAATGCAGTGCTGTCAGTGGAGTAGGTAAGTAGTTGACCGTATGTTAATGGCCTTATAAAAAGCCGTTTAGTATCTATCATTTTATTAAAGAATTAAAGTTGCTACCTAATTTTTTAAAAAATTTTGAATAAATATCTCTCCGTTATCTGCCGTTAGAAATTTTAAAAAGTATAATCCTGCAGGGATATCAGCTACCGGGATATCTAATACTGATTGAGAGGCTTTGATTGTTCTTGTTAATATTTTCTTACCCTCGCTGGTTTCCAGTACCAGAAATTTTATACCGGCTTTGTCAGGCAATCGAACATGCAAAATATCCTTTGCGGGATTGGGATAGATCCGGAAACTTCCTGTTGCTTTATCCACTGCCTTTATTAAAATGGTATGAAGTTTTTTGGAAGAACCGTTTAGGTCTGTTTGTGAAAGACGATAGTAATTGAGGGCTGAATACGGTGAAGCATCTGTATAATAATAGCTTTTATCCTGGCTGGTATTACCGGCAGCTCTTACGGTATCAAGCTTATAGAAATGTACTCCGTCACTACTTTTTTCTATGGTATACAATCGTGTATTGGTTTCGTGATTCACCATCCATTGCAAATAAACCAAATTCGTGGAGGGATTATAGGTACCTGAAAAATTTAAAAAAGTAACTGGTAATACGTTGCATGCAGGAGTCACCTCCACGGGCATTGTACTTTTGGTAATGGGCGCAAAATAATTACTTATATATAAATAACCACAGTGGTCTTTTGCAAAACTTTTTACACTGGCAAGTCCATTGGAAGCATTTAAAGTGAATTTACTTGTAGCAGGATTAAAAGGCATCGTTGTAGTATAAAGTCCGTTTTGTGTACCCACATACATACTATCCCGGTTATCAAAAATAATGTCGGTAATATTCTTACCAACAGGAAAGTTTGTAGCCTGCGTAAAGGTTACTCCATTATTTATAGAATCGGAATAAGAAAGTGAAGGCGTACCGAAGGCTGTGCCTCCGCTGCAAAAAACCAGGTCATGCGGACTCACTCTTACAAGTCCAATATTTCCGGGCAATAAATTTGTGCTGCTGGTAAAACTAACTCCACCATCAATAGAGCGCCTTACCTGCCCGATTTCGGTACCGATAAAAATATGGTTTCGTTGATTTACATCTATGGCAAATGCGCCGGCTCCCCTGGAGTTGCCAGTATTTAGCGGGAGCCAGTTAGTTCCATCAATGGTATATGATGCATTATTACCATTACTACCAAAGGTGAGTGCCACATAAACATTATTATTTGGCGTTATTTTAAATTCTAAAATCCGGTTGTCGTGTACACTGGTTTTTACCCAATTGTTGCCGCCATCAGTTGATTTCCAAACCCTGCCACTGTCAGTTCTTACACTTCCGCCTACCCAAATTTGTCCACCTAAATATAGGTTGTCATTTTTATCTACTGCTATGCAGGATAAGTCATGCCTGTCTATTCCATTAATAATTAATTGCCAGGTAACACCGGCATCAATACTTTTAAATACAGCACCGTCACCTGCAGAAAAAATATGCCCCATGGAATTAATAGCAATAGCGCCACCTTTGGCTCTAACTTTAATTAAACCTACGGTATCTATTAACCAACTGGTACCCTGATTGGCTGATTTATAAATACCTGTTGCGCCCGCAAAAATATTTCCGGCATTATCGGTTACCATTGTATTAATGGCTGTGGTAGTATTTGCAATGGCATTGCTTTGAGCCCACGATGCGCCATTATTATTTGAAATATAAACAGCGCCGAATAAGGAACCTGCCTGTTCCGGCAAATAACCGAGCCCTGCGTAAACATTATTGAGGACATCAAATGTTATAGAACGAACGGTTGTTGGAAAGGCGGGTAACCCTACTGCTGAATTTACCCAGGCACCACCTGCTGCTGCAGAAATATGCGATATAGTATTAAATGTTCCGGCAAATAATTCGCCTGAGGTATTGATGCCTAATGAGGCTACATTTAAATTAGATAAGCCGCTACCAAAACTATTCCACGACGAACCGCTCCATTTGTAAACACCAAAACCCTGGCCACCGCCATTCAATAAAACCCTGGCTGTACCTGCAAATAAATTACCGGATGCATCAATAGCAAGGCTTGTTATTTCGGGAGATGGTGATACGGGCACAGTTGGTAACCCGGTATTCATGGTTGACCAAACTGTTCCATTCCATTTCCATACGCCACTATAATTGGGTGGAAGCCCATGCCATCCTGCGCCTGCATATACATTTCCTGCAGCATCAATAGCAAGGCTGCTAAATTGCGGCATGGGGTTTACGGGTAATCCGTTATTATCAGCCACCCATGCTGTGCCATTAAAATGGCGCATACCGTTTTCTGATGTTATAATATACGGTGTTCCTAAACTGTTTAAAGCTATAGCGGAAAGAGAAGAAGTTCCGGTGGATGCAGTATTTATCCAGGCGGCTCCATTATTATCACTGTAAAAAACTTTTGTTGCCGTGCCTGCCCAAATACGGTTTGCACTGCTGTTATAGGCAAAGCATAAAGCTTCACCCATCGGTGCATTTGGCAGGGGGGCAAAAGCAACCGGCTGGGCAAAGCTTTTAAAACTCAAACTGCTAAGTATTACTATTGCAAATAGCTTCATCATGGAAAATATATTTACTCTTTCTCATTGCTTTTTTAATTCTTGCCTCAATAGTATGTGTAATTGTAAACCGAAGTGTTTGCAAAATAAGTTAAACTTGTTTGCGCTATGCGCCCGGCTGCATCCATCACCGGAACTCCGTATGGAGAGAAGGTTGTAAGACCACCGGTACCTTTCAGCATAATAGTTTTCACGCAGTTTTTGTTACCTGCCCCCAAAAATGGTTGTCCAAAGTTTTTCTGTTCTGTCGTAGAAATTTTATCTGTGTAAAATTCGAACCGGTTAATAGAAGTGCCGTTGGTACTTATGAGACTATCTGTAATTTTGTTACCATCACTGTTATATTTATAAAAATATTCAGACTGCACAACGCCATTATTTTTAACGGTTGTATGTACCAGTTGTTTGGCAGCGTTATAATCGAAATAATTTATTGTAGAGACCGATGTGCTAAGTGTAAGGGAAGTTACCAATCCTGCACTATTTAAATTATAATTGAATTTTACTGTAGATATACCATTTTTATCATAACAGTCGGAAACTACGGTTTGGCCGGTGTAAATAAAATTGCAATAGCCTCCATCGTCATATTTAATTTTTGATATTTTTTTATCGGCGTTGTACTCGTACGTGCTTGTGGTAGCTGCTGCACCATTGGTACTGGTAGCGACAGATTTTACAAGGCTCACAGGCTGCGGGGCAGGCGTAGTATTCTTGTCTTTTTTGCATGCTGATAAGGCAAGTGTCATTAAAATAGCAGTTAGAATTTGTAATGATTTCATCGTTTGTTTATTTAGTTTTTTTTTTGAACCACCAATCGCAGATCCCGTATAGCGGGAGGCACGAAGCAGCAGCTTTTTTTGTAATAGAGTTTGTTTTTTTCTAAGCTTATCAGGTTGTCAATTTTTTTTTATTACAACATCAGCTTACCCACATAGTAACTAAGGTTTACTACAAAGTCTTTTCCTGTTTGTGTCATATTATTCATATTGCTGGTATAACCAAAAGTGCCATAACGGCTTCCTTCGTAATTAACTGGCGAGAATTCTGGCGATAGCGGGTTTTTACCAATCAGCTCAATACTTGCTGTAGTAAGGAGGGTAAAAAACGCTACAGTATTATTTGAAGCAGAATAAAAATTTAATTTATTATTTGCAGGTACAGAAATGGTTTTAGGCGATTTATATATGGCAGATGCAGGATTAAGCACCAGCATATCTGACGAAGTTTCTGTGGCGGAAGAATTCCAGTTTACGGTTAATTTAAGTTTTGAAGCTAGTCTATAACCACCAATGCCAATTAGTAGTACAGGTTTAGAAGATGATTGAATGGCTGCTGAATCTGCTGACGACCAGTTTGTATTGCCAAGAACGTCAGAGTTATTGCCAATAACAATCATATTGAAAGCAGAGAAATCATATCCTGCTACCAGGGGCTTATCAATCAACGTAACAGAGCACCCGTTAGCTTCCATTAATGTTTTGTATGATACCCCTTCTGAATTGTCTGTTTTGTAAACGAACACTATTTTATTTTTGGGACCACCTGTTGCAGGAGTACTGGTTTTTTTGCATGCTGCAAAACTTAAGGCAATTAATGCCATAGAAATAGTTAATAATTTTTTCATAATTTAATTTTTATTTTTTAGTAATAATTCCATCTCCGCTTCTAATTTTTCTATCCTTTTATTTTGCTTTTCAATAATCTCCTGTTGCTCCTGTATAGCTTTTATGGCAACGATGGTAAATTCCTGGTAGGCAATTGCTTTCATATTATCGGGGCCTTTTGTAATTACAAAATCGGGGAATAATTTTTCTACTTCCTGTGCTATGAAGCCGTAAGAAAGCGGCGACCCATCTTCATTGGTTTTATAATGATAGGTTTTAGGTTGTAGTTGCATCAAGGCAGGAAGTACAGTGCCAATGGAATTTATATCTTTCTTTAAACGTAAATCTGATGGAGAAACCAATAAGCCGTTTACATGATTGATGTATGCCGTAGCCACATTATTGTAGGTAAAGTCTAAATCATCGCCATTATCTGTTGCCATTTCCCAATGATTGGTATTGGCATTTCTTTCCAATCTTAACCCACCGCCAACCACCGGATATGTATCAGTAGTTTGTTTTATATGCAATGGCGACAAAGGCGTATTCATATGAATACCTACATTGCCACCTTGTGGGTTTAATGAAAGATCACCGAATGTGCTTCCTGATGCTTTTGTGGATTGTATATAACTACGACCGTTAGAGCCTGCCGAAATACCCATTTCCAAAGTGGTGTAACCTCCGGCATATTTATCATACCCAATTAAAATACCGCCCGAACCATTCGGGTCAATATTTAAGGTTGTTTGCGGAGTCGTAGTTCCTATTCCTACTTTAGTATTTGCAGTTCCGCCATTTATGCCGTTTATTGAACCCAACGAAATACAGTTGCTGCAAGCTACTAGTGCATTTGACCCTATGGCTGTGGCGTTAAGTAAACCGGCAGCAGATACATTTGCCCTGTTTCCTATACCTGTATTGTTGGAGCCTGTAAAATTAGCCGCCAGTGAAAATGCACCGATTCCAACATTTCTGTTTCCCAATGAATTGAAAAGCAAAGCTCTTTCACCAACAGCAGTATTTTCATCTCCTCTTAAATTGTTAAGTAAGGAGTGTACACCAAAAGCAGAATTATTATCGCCGTAACTCTGTTCAAGGCTATTGCTACCGAGGGCGGAATTGCCTGTCCCCAATGTATTTGCTGTTAGTGCATAATGCCCCATGGCTGTATTCTCTTCGCCATTGTTTTTAAATAAAGTGCCGTAGCCCAGGGAAGTGTTACTACCAGCATTTACCAGGCTATATTGTGACCGATAGCCAATAGCGGTATTGTATAAAAAAGCAGAACCTTTAAAACTATACAAAGCACTGTCGCCGATAGCAATGGTATTATCTCCATTGATATTTGAATCCAGCGCTGCTGAACCAATGGCAATATTATGGCTGCCAGTATTATTGTACAACAAAGCCGAAGTACCGATGGCAATATTATTTGAACCAGTGGTATTGCTTACTAAAGCAAAGCGGCTGATAGCAGTATTTGAATTTCCGGTAGTGTTGCTAAGCAACGCCTGCACACCCAGCGCAGTATTTTGATAACCAGACGTATTATTCATCATTACATTATAACCAATGGCTGTATTTAAATGCCCGGTTAGGTTTGATAACATGGCTTTTGAACCAATAGCGGTATTGTACCCGCCATGCTCTGGTAGGGTATGGCCAATGCCGTTAATGTACAATGCAGAATCCCCTATAGCAATAATATTATTTGCAAAGTCGGCAACGTTCATCGCATTATCTCCTATAGCCACATTTCTGTTACCAATCTGATTTCCGGTTAAGGCACCCCGTCCAAAAGCATTGTTACCACTACCAGTGATATTGTTTTTTAAGGCAGTACTTCCAAAAGCATTATTTCTAACCCCAGTTGTATTGAATTGCAGAGCTTTAGTGCCAACCCCACTGTTTAAGTTGCCAGTAGTATTTGAGAATAAAACTTTTGAACCTATTGCAGTATTTTGCGTTCCTTCAACTAATTGTGTTGCTCCAATGCCATTATTGTACAAAGCAGAATCGCCAACAGCAACCAGGTTAGAAATTACATCGTTTCGTCCCAAGGCATCGGTACCCAAAGCAACATTGCTGTAGCCTGTGCTAACATTAACCAATGAACCAGCACCAACAGCAGTATTATTATCTCCCGTGCTCAAAGGGTTGCCACTGTTTTTTCCAAAAAAACTGTTGCCGGCAATACCCAGGTAGCCTGCATTGTTGTTATTTATTTTAAATGCCAGCGGCTGGTTATCGGCAGTGCCTATAAAATTAACGACTGGGCTGGTGCCCCCATTACCGTTTACCAACCATGAGTTTACCCCACTGCTTATATCACTTAAAATTTGTGTCCACCTGGTACCATTCCAAAAATAATAACTGGGAATTAGGGTACTAGGAAATACGCCTATCGTTGTATTATACACTAATAATGAGTTGGCCGGCGAGGGAATAGTAACCACATCTGTAATACTGGTGAGGGCTACTCTTGGTATCAGCAATCCTTTATTGGTAGCCGTAATATCGAGCTGGGCACTGGCATTGGGTGAAGAAGTGCCTATACCTACATTCTGTGCATCTGCAACGCAAATAGATAGTACGAATAATATAAGAGATAATAATTTTTTCATTTCTTTTTTGATTTAATAATGATGATGTCATCTGTATTTTCAGCTATCATATTTTTTTTCTGGCGAACGGCTTTAATCTCTCTTACTAAGACGATGAAGAAAAGAAAAGCAGCCATGATATAAAATAATCCGATCAGTTTATGATCTGCCCAGTACCAATTCAATTTGAAGCTTTCCATTTTTATGGCCACACTTCCTATAAGACATATCAAAAAAGCGATGAGTAATAATGCCATTTTCATTTTATTTAAATTTTTGTTGAATAATAAATACACTACGATGCAGAGACTTTTTTATTTTTCCTTTTTCCTTCTTCCCTTAAAACCAAAACCAAAACCAAGAAGACGACTGCCAAGGCCATTAATAGAAAGCCGATAAATTGCGTGCCCTCCCAAAACCATTCTATAACAGAATCGTTTATTTTAAACGCAATACTTAAAAGCAGGAAGAATATAAAACTGCTTAGGAATGCTACTTTTTTCATTTTTCATTTTTTTAATAAAATAGTGTTGTAAAAAAAGAAATAGAATTGCTTTTATACCCGAATCTTGTTTTATAAAAGGCGCTTCGTTTTTATTTTTGAATTTTTACTTTTCACTTTTCTTACAAGTCAATCTTGTTTTTTAGCATCTCCACTATTTTGCTGAAATCCTTTCCCATTTCTTTCATCTCTTTTTCCAAAGCTTCTATACGGGTATTTTGTTGTTCTATAATTTCCTGCTGGTACTGAATAGCCTTTAGCGCAATACCTGCGGGGTCTATACTGCTGATGCTTTTATCATCTGTGCCAAGTTTAAAAAGGTTGTAAAAATCCTGCGCCATTGGGCCAATGTGGTATTCATTGGTTCCTTTGTATTTCCATTGAGAAATAGGTAGTTGCTTTA
>Ga0335394_10005716_pt1 | contig 14035 bp, 10 predicted proteins | sample MAT03_FD_205741 | JGI IMG/M metagenome (GOLD analysis project Ga0335394, IMG submission 205741) | Freshwater microbial communities from Lake Fryxell liftoff mats and glacier meltwater in Antarctica - MAT-03 (spades assembly) (version 2) ...
AACGCAGTGCTGGCGCTGGCGTCGTGCGGGCTGATCCTCATCATGCTGCCGCGGCTCAAGCGGGTGATGACCAAGTACCTCGGCGAATGACAGCCGCGGGCGACCCCTCCGGGCCGACGATCGCGCGGGCGCTGGCCGAGTTCCCGGCGCTCGTGTGGCCGCGTGCGACCCCGCTGGCCGGAGGCCTCATCAATCGTTCGTTCGCGGTCACGGCCGCGGACGGCGAGTATGTGTTGCAGCGGGTCCACCCGGTGTTCGCGCCCGAGGTGCACGAGAACATCGCGGCGGTCACAGAGCAGTTGCGCCGACGTGGCGAGCCGAGCCCGACGCTGCTGGCTTCGCGGGGCGGACGCTGGTGGGCGGACCTCGGCCCGGACGGCATCTGGCGGGTGATGACCCGCGTGCCAGGGGTCAGCTTCGACACGATCCAGAGCGCGACGCAGGCCCGCGCGGCGGCGGCCAGGGTCGGGGCGTTCCACGGCGCGCTCGCGGACCTGGACCACAGCTTCAAGGCGGTGCGCTCGGGCGTACACGACACCTCGGCGCATATGCACACGCTGGCGCAGGCGCTGGAGGAGTGTGCGGGCCACCGCCTCGCTGCCGAGGTTACAGAGCTGGCGGCGCAGATCGTCGCGGGGTACGTGGCCCTGCCGGCGCCGGGCGAGGTGCCGCTGCGTGTGTGTCACGGCGACCTCAAGTTCAACAATCTTCTGTTTCGCGGGACTGGCCTCGCGGACCAGGTGGTGTCGACGGGGATCGTCGACCTCGACACGGTCGGGCGCATGCCGCTACACCACGAGCTGGGCGACGCTTGGCGCTCGTGGTGTAACCGTGGCGGCGAGGACCAGACCTCGGCGAGCTTCGACCTCGAGATCTTCGCGGCCTCGCTCGATGGTTACCTCGGCGCGCTGTCACAGCCGCTGACGCTGGCCGAGCGGCACGCGCTGGTCCACGGGGTCGAGTGGATCTCGCTCGAGCTGTCGGCGCGCTTCGCCGCCGATGCGTTGTATGAGCGCTACTTCGGCTGGAACCGCGAGCGCTTCCCGGCGGCCGGCGAACACAACCTCGTGCGCGCGGCGGGCCAGTGGTCGCTGCATCGGGCGGCGCTCGCCACCCGCGAGGGCCGTGCGGCGCTGTTGCTGACGGGGAGCTGACGGCCCAGAACTTGAAGCTCGGAACTTGAAGGTCAGAACTTGAAGTTGTGGGAGTGGGTGCCGCCGCTGCGGGTCTCGTTGAAGCGGATCGCCTCGAGCACCTCTTCGATGCACTGACCCATCGGCGTGCCGGCGAAGGAGCCGGTGGCGTTGGCCTTGACCTCGCCCTTGATGTCGACGACCACGCGCACCGGGACCGAGAGGCCTTGTGGGTCGGGTACGCCGGCCTTGCTGCGACAGCGTGATACGACGCGCGGCTCCATCGACGCGAGCTTGGCCTCGAGGCGGCCCTTGGTGATGCTCTCCGGGCGGTCGTCGAGCGGGTCGCGTGGCTCGACCTTCTTGGCTGGCGGGGTCTTCGGCACCACGGCGGCCGCGGGCGGCTTCTCGGGGGTCTTGACGGGCTCGGGCGGCGGCTGCTTGACGACGGCGGGGGTCTCGGGCTCCGGCAGCGGCTCGGGGGTCTCCGGCTCGGGCGGCGGGAGTTGCTTGACCTCGGGCTCGGATGGGGGCGCGAGCACGGTCGGCGCGGGGTCGTCGTTCTGGGCGGCGAGGTCGGACTTGCGCTTGTTGTCGCGGGCGTCGCGGGCGTCGCGGGCCTTCGACTTGCTGGTGGCCGGACGGCGATCATTTGCGACCTCGGCGGCCTTACGGCCAGAGCCGCCGCGTTGACCACTGAGCCACAGGGCGGCGATGACGACCACCGAGGCGATGACGATCGCCAGGCTGACGTTGCGAAACAGGTTGTTGGTCGGGCCGGGCGGGCGTGACAGGACGAGGACCTGGCTCGGCGGCGTCTGGACCTGGATCGGTGGCAAGGCCGGGGCGACGATCGGCGCGGCGAGCTGCGTCAGGTGCAGCGCCATCGACGGCTCGCGGCTCGGGCGGTCAGACTTGAAGACGGCCGCGGCGAGCTCGGGCTGGCGCTGCTTGAGGTCGTTGGCGAAGGTCGCGAGCGGGGTCGGCTCGCTGGCGGCGCGCAGCGGGGCGCTGGCCTGCTTGACGCGGCGACTGCCGTCCTCGTCCCAGAAGGCCGGGTCGAGCGCGAGGATCTGGGTGACGCGGCGCAGCTCACCCTCGCGGGCGCGCGCGGCCAACAACGCCTCGTCGAGCGCGCGCAGGTCGCTGTAGCGGTCCCCCGGGGCCTTGGCGAGCGCGCGCTGGACCACGGCCTCGAACACGTCGGGGATCTCCTGCTCGGGCACGACCAGCCGCGGGGACACGGCCTCCTCGTACATCTGCTTCTTGAGCACCGAGATGAACGAGTCGCCGCGAAACGGCGGGCGGCCGGTGGTCAGCTCATACATCAGGATGCCGACCGCATAGACGGCCGAGCGACTGTCGGGTCGTCCGCCGCCGGCGATCTCCGGGGCCATGAATTCGGCGGCGCCGACGGGGGTGCCCTGCGACACGGCGAGGGTGCCCGCGGGGTTGCGATAGACGCTGGTCAGCGGGGTGACGCCGACGCCGAGCAGCTTGATGGTGTCGCGCGCGCGCTCGCCTTCGCTGCGGGACCGCTCGCCGGGCAGGCGCAGACAGGTCGCGGCGGTCAGGTCATTGTGGATGACGCCGCGCTCGGCGGCGATGATGAGTCCGTCGCAGATCTGGTTGGCGAAGGCGGCGACGTCGGCCCACGGCATCGGGCCCTCGCTGCGCAGCGCGCTCGCGAGGGTCTCACCCTCGAGGTACTCCATCACGTAATACGTGAGGTGGTCGCTGGTGGTGCCGGCGCCGAGCACCTCGACGATGTGCTCGCTGCGCAGCCTGATGAGCTGCTGGGCCTCATACAAGAACTGGCGCGCGCGCGCGTCGGCGGGCGAGTAGCTCGGGCTGAGCACGCGGATGGCGACGCGGCGGCCGGTCGCGCGCTCCTCGGCGAGGTAGACGCGGGTCACCATGCCGCGGCTGAGGGCGCGAACAAGGCGGCAGCCGCCGAGCTCGCGACCGACGAGCTCGTCGGGGTCGCTCCAGAGGTCGAGGGGGAACGGCTCGCCGAGGTCGGCCGGCGCGGGCGCGAGGTTGACGTGCGGGGAGACCTGAGAGCCCCACTCGTCGTCGTTGTCGTCGTTGTCGTTTTCGTTTGAACGGCGAGCGTCGTGGGTGGCTTCGTCGTCGCGGGCGGGCGGGGCGACGGCGTCGGAGGGCTTGCGAACGATCGGCTGGGGCCAGGCGTCATCGTCGGCGAAGTCGTCGACCGCGATGATGCCGGAGGCCATCGAGGCGCCGGGTCGGGTGGCGATCCAGCCGCCGACGCTGCTGCTCTCGGCGTCGACGGTGTCCTCCTCGCCGGTCATGGGCGCGGGCGCGGCGGGCATCGCTGCGAGGAGCTGCTGGGGCGGGAGGTCCCAGGTGGCGTCGTCGTCGTCGTCGATGTTGGCGACGGGGATCGCAGCGGAGGGCTGGGGGCCGCGGGCATGGACCCAGCCGCTGGCGTCGTCGTCGTCCGAAGCGGGCTGGATCGGCGTGCGGGCCATCGATTCGGCGGCGTCGCGTAGGCGCCGGGCCGGGAACATCGCCGTCGACTCGTCGTCGGGCGGCGCGGTCTCCAGCGGGCGCCGCGAGTACGGCGCGTCGTCGTCGATCGGGAGCTCGAGCTCGTCGTCGGTCGGCAGCGCGGCGAAGGCCGGGTTGGCGGCCGCAGCACGCAGCTCATCGCGCGCGAACAGGCCGGTCGGGGCGTTGTCGCGGACCTCGGGGAAGATGCCGGTGTCGTCGTCGGTGACGCGGGACTGCTGGCCGTCGGCGAGGGTGTCGGCCGAGCGCTCGGAGTCGTCGCTAAACATGCGCGCGCGACCAGCCGCGGTCAGGTTGTTCGGGTTGCTGGTGGAGGCGCGGGCGGGCGCGTGGTAGCTGTCGTCATCCCAGGACGCGGGTCGGGCGACGGCGGGCTGGCGGTCGAGGTCGGCGAAGCTCCAGCGCGCGCCGGTGCCGGTGGCCGGGTCGCCTGGGCGCTCGGCGTCGTCGCGATCCTGCTCACGATCATGGGGCTCTCGATGATCACGAAATCCGGCGGCGGGCGCCTCACCGCGGAACTGGAGCGGTGCGTCGGCGGGGCGTCGGAAGTCGGAGCCGGAGGGCGAGGCGATGATGGCGTCGGTCATCGACTCGAGGTCATCGGGGTCGAGCTCATCGGCTTCATCGGGCTCGAGCTCCTCGGTTTCGTCGTCGAGGTTCTCCTCGGCGCTCGGGTCGTCCTCGGCGCGCACCTGACGAAACGGAAAGCTCTTCACGAGGTGAGACATGCGCGGCGGCAGTGCGATCTCACCGTCGTCAATGAAGCCGCGCTGGCTGGCACTCACGGGGATCGGTGGAGGTCCAGGGTGATGTCCAGGGTGGTGCTGCGGTCCACGCGTTGGCGCGGCGTGCATGGCGGGCTCGTCCGGCGCGGAGTCGAGCAGGTCGGCGTCGTCGATCGGCTCCTCGATGACTTCGTCGCCGTCGAGCAGCTCCGGTACGCTGCCGCGCTCGCCATCGAACTCCGGGGGCGCCGGCACCGGCCCGTCGTCGTCGTCGTCGTCGGCGAAATTGAAGGTATCTCCCGGCTTGCTCGGATGGGCCTCATCCCACTCGGAGCGGCCGTTGCCGGAGGGCGTCCGCTGCGAATTCGATCCCTTGCGCTTGTTGTCCACGGGCGGGCCGAGAGTCGCATAGCGCCCGTGGCAGGTCAAACTGGCGCACGTCGGCGCCCCGTGGTCCGCACGTGGTCCGGGGGCCCGGAGCGGGTCGTGGCGCGGCGTGCGGCGGCCGTGTGCGCCGAGGCACCGAGCGCGGCGCGAGCGGGGATCTCCGGGTCCACGGGGGGGCTGCGGGGGCCCTTTGGGCCAGTTGCGCGGGTCAGCGTGCGGGCTGCTTCGGCTCCTTGGCGGGCTTCGTGGGCTTCGTGGGCTTGCTAGGGGCCGCGGGGGTCGCAGCGAGCTGGCCCTGAAGGTCGGCGATCCGACGCTCGGTTTCGGCGAGCAGCTCGGGGGCGGTGACCGTGGCCTTGAACTGCTCGAACAGGACGATCGACCGCGCGATCTTGTCCGGGAGCTGGGCGAGCAGGATGGCCTGGTCGCGCAGCCACTCGTGCCGGGTCGGCTCGAGCGCGTAGGCCTTGCCCAGCGCGTCGGCGGCGTCGGCCACCCGGGTCGGGACGCCCTGCAGTGTCACCGCGAGCAGGTTGTAGTCGGCGCCGGTCGGCTTGGGGGTGCGGGTGATCATGCGCTCGTAGGCGGTGGCCGCATCGCCGTACATGCCCTTGTGATTGAGCGCGTCGCCGAGGCGGCGGTAGTAGTCGGCGGTCAACGCCGGGTCGTCGCCGGCGATCGCCTGCTTCAAGTAGTACTCGGCCTCGTAGCGGTGACGCGGCATCTTGACCAGCGCGGCCGCCAGCTCACCCTCGCAGCGGACGCTCTGCGGCAGCTTGTTGGCGCAGGTGCGCAGCGCCAGCGAGGCCTCGAGGTTGTCGTCGACCTTGCGCGCCGCCTCGGCCTTACCGAGCGCAGCGGCCAGCTCGTCGGGCGGCAACTGGGGCTCGCTGCGCGGCGGCGGCGGCTCCTTGTTGGGGTTGTTGAACGGCGAGGGGCCTGGAGGGGCCTCGCTCCTGGCCGGCACGCTGGGTTGGATCAGGTTCTTGGTGTCGGCCAGCTTGGATGGGGCCGGCGCGTCCGGGCCGGAGCAGGCCAGGAGGATGGAGGCGGGTGCGACGGCGGCGAGAAACCAGCCGACGGCGGGTGCAAGACGGAGCATGGTCCAGATTATACTCCCGTCCGTGACCGCTTCCTCCATCGACGACATCCCGCCCCGTCCGCTGACGGCGGTCTATCCGGGCTCCTTCGACCCGATCACGCGGGGTCACGTGGAGATCGTGGAGCGGGCGCTGCGGATCTTCGATCGGGTGGTGGTGGCGGTCGGCCGGCACCCGAGCAAGCCGGGATTTTTCGCGGTGGAGCAGCGCTGCGAGCTGATCTCGGCGAGCATCGCCCACCTGCCCCGGGCCAGCGCGGAGCACTTCGAGGGGCTGGTGATCGACTTTTGTCGGATCCGCAAAGCGTCGGCGATCTTGCGGGGCTTGCGGGCCCACGGGGACTTTGAACCGGAGTTTCAGATGGCGCTCGCCAACCGCGACCTCGCGCCGGAGATCGATACGGTCTTCATGATCCCGCAGCCGGCCCAGCAGTTCGTGTCGAGCTCGCTCATCCGTGAGATCGCCCACCACGGCGGTGATTTCGAGCGCTACGTCCCGGTCGCGGTCGCCGAGGCGATGCATCGCCGGCTCGCCCGAGGCCAGGCGTGAGCGACGACGTCGACCACAAAAATAAGGGTGGCCCGCTGGCGCGCGCCGCGAGCGGGCCGTGGCGAGGCGACGAGCACAAGTTGCAGGTGCTCGCGGCGCAGGAGGCCGGCCTCGCGCCGACCGAGGTCGCGGTCGATCTCTATACCGAGGGCTTCAAGGCCGGCTTGCAGGAGAAGGACCCGGCCGACGGCGCCATCGTGCTTCGCGGACGCACGGTGCTCAAGGCGGAGGAGCTCGAGCGCAGCCTGCGGCCGATGCTCCGCTTCCTCCGCGTCGGCCCCGACGCGGCGCGGGCCCGGGTGTTCGACGGCAAGTTCGAGCTTCGCATCGCGGCCCAGGCGGCCGAGGCCGGGGAAGCCGTGCAGGGGGCGGCGCGCGCGGTGCTGCTGATGTGGATGGCGGGCGGGTTGCTCGGCTGGTGGATGTTATCGGTGTCGCGGGTGGCGACATTTCTGGTGTGGGGCATGACGCTGTTGCTGGGCGCGTGGAGCTTGCGGCGCGGGCTGGTCAGCGGTCGGACGATGCTGGCGGCGCGCCTCGCGGTCGGCCTGGGCATGCTGGCGCACGAGCAGCAGTTGATCTTGCCGCCGGCGGACGGCGCCGACCGAGGAAGCGGGGCCGCGTGACTGCTCCCGATCCCGGGCTGTGTCGCGGCTGTCGGCACGCGCATGTGGTCGTCAGCGGGCGCGGCTCGTGCTTCTGGCGCTGCAAGGTGCACGACGTGGAGCCGGCCTGGCGGAAGTATCCGCCGCTGCCGGTGCTGCGCTGCGCTCGCTTCGCGCCGGGGGTGCCGGAGGGTGGTGCGGGTTCGGGAGGGCTTACGCCGCCGGCCGCGGGGGGGTAGATTTCGGGCGATGCTCGCCCGCTTCACGGTCTCTGGGTTTGTGCTCATGGTCATGGTCGCTGGTCTGCCGGCGGTCGCGCGGGCGGGCAACGGCACGCACCCGCGCACGCCGGTGTTGTGGGAGCCGGTGCCGGCGTGTCTGACGATCGTCGACCGCACGATCGACGCCAAGTTGACCTTCAACTACACGATCCCTTACGAGGATCTGCGGCCGGAGGACGCGATCGACGAGGTGGACAACAGCCGGCGGCACCAGTTCATCGGGTTTTGTCGGTGGCATAGCCCGCAGGAGCCGCTGGGCGGCTGGCTGTCGACCGCGGACGTCGACTATGCGACCGCGGCTGGCGTCGTCGACGTGGACAGCGTCAAGCCCGAGGACGTGCTCGAGGAGAACCCGGACTGGCAGCAATGTTTCACGCGGGTCACCGGGGACGACGAGCGTCGGCTGATCACCTTCGCGGAGGCGGACAAGCCGGTGGTGTGGGACACCACCGGACTGGCTGCGGGGCCGTACGTGATCTCGGGGTACACCTGGGAGCCGCAATTCAACATTTGGAGCGTGCGTCCGGGGGTCGTCAAGGTGATGGACGACCCGGATCCGACCAAGAACGGTCCGATGCTGGCGATCATGAATCGCAACGAGATCGTGTTCGCGGAGGATGTGCTGACGATCGCGGGCTGCGTCGACGCGATGGACGGCTCGACCATTACGGGCTACTGGGCGCTCACCAACGATGACACGCTCGACGTGCTGGAGTGGGTGAGCTTCGCCGCGGACGTCCCGGTCAGCGGTGAGAGCTTCGAGCTGCCGTTTGCGCCGCCGATGCCGACGGTCGGGGGGTCGATCGTGATCAAGATCGAGATCGTCGATCCGATGGACCGCTCTTACACCGCGCATATGCTCGATCTGGTCGACGTGCTGCCGGGCGGCGCGGGGGACAGCGGCGACTGCTCGGACAGCAGCATGAACTTCATCGGCATGCCAGATTGCCCGAACACCAGCGGTAGCAGCGAGGGCGACACGCCAACCACGGGCGACACGACGAGTGCGAGTGCGAGTGCGGGCATGACGGGCATGACGGGCATGACGGGCACGGCGTCGGACCCGAGCGGTGGCACGACGTCCGAGGCGAGCGAGAGCGGGATGTTGGAGCCTGGCGCCGGCGGCTGCGGCTGCGCGCAAGCGGGGGGTGGAGCGCCGGGGCTGCTGCTCGGGCCGTGGTTGTTGTGGATGGCGCTGCCACGCCGCCGGGCACGTTCGGGTGGTTGACGCGAGGTCGGCGCGCGGGCTTGCGAGGATCCACACTACCGGGCACCGCCCCCGGTTTCGCGGTCAGGGAGTACACTCCCGTGCCCCGCGCCGGGGCGCCCGCTGCTATGTCCGCAGACCGTCAAGAGTCGATTCCGGAGCTCATCTGTGCGCTGTGCCGGCAGTTCTACGATCTCGGCTGGGTCAGCGGCACCGGCGGTGGGATCAGCATTCGCGGCGCGGAGGGCATCTACATCGCCCCTTCGGGCGTGCAAAAGGAGCGGCTGCGGCCGGAGGACATCTTCCTGCTCGACGCCAACGAGCTCGACGACGTGAAGGTGGTGTGCGCGCCAGCGGACGGCTCGCTCAAGATCAGCGAGTGTCGCCCGTTGTTCTTCAACGCGTTTCGCCAGCGCGACGCGGGCGCGGTGATCCACAGCCACTCGATATGGTCGGTGCTCGCCTCGCGCATGTTCTCCGGCGAGTTCGTGTGTCAGGGCCTGGAGATGCAAAAGGGCCTGCGCGGCGTCGGCTGCTTCGACACCCTGCGCGTGCCGATCATCGCCAACACGGCGCGGGAGGCCGAGCTGACCGCGAGCATGGCGGCCGCGATCGACGGTTATCCGCAGGTCGACGCGGTGATGGTCGCCGGGCACGGCGTGTACGTGTGGGGCCAGACCTGGGCCCAGGCCAAGACCCAGGCCGAATGCTACGATTTTCTGTTTCGCGCGGTGGTCGAGGCGCACCGCCTCGGCATCCGCCTGACGACCGCGGCGCCCACGACTGCGCCCACGACTCAGAGCACGAATCCCATTTAAAGGAACCCGACGATGCACCTGTCCTGGCTTGAATCCGACGCGAGCACCCCGAGCGCTGCACCGATCACGACGGCCGACCTGACGGCGGCGGGCGTGTTGTATGAGCGCCTGGCGCTGGAGGATTACCAGGGCTCGCTCGAGCGGCTCAAGGCGGAGCGCGGGTACGTGACGCAGGACATCGTCGAGCTGCACCCGGAGATGCCGAATCTTCAGGTGGTGTGTGACAAGTTCAAGGACGAGCACTTGCACCGCGACGACGAGGTCCGCTTCGTGCTCGCGGGTGAGGGCATCTTCGACATCCGGGCGACGGACGGTCGCTGGATGCGGGTCCAGGTCGAGGCCGGCGACCTGATCGTCGTGCCGGCCGATCTCTATCATCGATTCTTTTTGACCGAGCGGCAGCAGATCCGCTGTGTGCGCCTGTTCAAGGACGCCGCCGGCTGGGTGCCCGAGTACCGCGTCGCGTGAGCGGCCCGGTCGTCACCCTGATCTTCCTACTTGATCATCCCTGATCATCACCAACGAGAGGCAAGTTAAGAGATGTCCGCAAGCACCGTGACGAAGATTCACCAGTCCCAAGACTTCAAGGTCGCCGACCTGTCCCTGGCCGAGTGGGGCCGCAAGGAGATCGAACTGGCCGAGAAGGAGATGCCGGGTCTGATGTCGCTGCGCACCAAGTTCGGCGCCGCCAAGCCGCTTCAGGGCGCGAAGATCGCCGGCTGCCTGCACATGACGATCCAGACGGCGGTCCTCATCGAGACCCTGACCGCGCTGGGCGCCGAGGTGCGCTGGTCGTCGTGCAACATCTTCTCGACCCAGGACCACGCCGCCGCCGCGATCGCGGCCACCGGCGTGCCGGTGTTCGCGTGGAAGGGTGAGACCGAGGAGGAGTACTGGTGGTGCGTCGAGCAGACCGTGCGCTGGCCCGACGGTAGCCCGCCGAACCTGATCCTCGACGACGGCGGCGACCTGACGCTGGTTTTGCACCGCCCGGAGCACGCGAAGATGCTCGAGGGTTGTTACGGCGTCAGCGAGGAGACCACGACTGGCGTGCATCGCCTGTATCAGATGGCCGAGCGCAGCGAGCTCAAGATCGCGGCGATCAACGTCAACGATTCGGTGACGAAGAGCAAGTTCGACAACCTCTACGGCTGCAAGGAGAGCCTCGCGGACGGCATCAAGCGCGCGACGGACATCATGATGGCCGGCAAGGTCGTCGTCGTCGCCGGTTACGGCGACGTCGGCAAGGGCTCCGCGGAGTCGATGCGCGGCTTTGGTTCACGCGTGATGGTCACCGAGGTCGACCCGATCTGCGCGCTGCAGGCCGCGATGGAGGGCTTCCAGGTCGTCACGATGGACGAGGCCTGCAAGCTCGGCGACATCTTCGTGACCGCCACCGGCTGCTGCGATGTCATCACCCTCGAGCACATGCGGCAGATGAAGGACGAGGCGATCGTCTGCAACATCGGCCACTTTGACAGCGAGATCGAGGTCGCCGCGCTGGTCGCCGACAAGACGATCAAGAAGATCAACGTCAAGCCGCAGGTCGACCGCTTCGTGTTCCCCGACGGCCACGCGATCATCCTGCTCGCCGATGGTCGCCTCGTGAACCTCGGCTGCGGCACCGGCCACCCGAGCTTCGTGATGTCGAACAGCTTCACGAACCAGGTGCTCGCGCAGCTCTCGCTTTACACCGAGAAGGACCGCTACGAGCGTGGCAAGGTCTACGTGCTGCCCAAGCACCTCGACGAGGAGGTGGCTCGCCTGCACCTCGACAAGCTCGGCGTGAAGTTGACGACCCTGAGCAGCAAGCAGGCCGAGTACCTCGGGCTCTCGCCGCAGGGGCCGTACAAGCCCGAGCACTACCGTTACTGACGTCGGATGACGGTCAGACGCCCGGTTTCTCCGGGTTGACGAGCGAGAGGCGGCCCCAGGAGGTCGCCCCTCGCATTTTCGCGCTGGTCAGGTGTCCGGCGATCGGCGATATGTTGCAGGGTATCGCCAATGCGGATCTGTGGGTTCTCTGGCGATATTATCCACGGCGGTATTGACGTGGCATTTGCTTTTGTGCACATTTCTCGCATGTCAAGATTCGAGTCGACATTTCTAAACGCGATCGCCAATGCTGAGAAGGACGTGCTGGTCGATCAGATCCGCGCAAACCCGCAGATGAGCCTGGCCGAGCTCGGCAAGCTCGCCACCGGCGAGCTCGCCAATCTGCTCAAGCTGATCACCGTCGCCGACCTGGTCGGCGCGGCTCGTGCCAGCCATGGCGGCGGCGCGGCGCATATCGGCGGCAAGGCGAGCGACGCGGGTCGCGGCGGGCCCAAGGGCGGCGTGGCGGCCAGCATCCGCGACAGCGGCCCGCGCGACACCGGCGGGCGCAAGAGCGAGGCGGCCGTGATGAACGCAGGCGCCGGCCGCAAGCCGAAGGCGGCGCAGACCGAGGTGGACACCCGCACGGGTGAGGGCCGCGCGATCTATGACGAGGCCGTCCTGGCGGCGCTGCGAGCCGCGTCTGGTCCGCAGTCGGCGTCCGGGCTGACCGCGGTCGCCGGCGGTTCGCCGCTGCAGATCCGCACCGCGCTGGCGCGGCTGATCGAGACCGGCACCGTGAATTGGTCGGGCCGCGCTCGCGGGACCCGTTACACGCCCGCGTGAAGCGGACGCGGGCCGGTGAGACTGCCAGCGGCGGTCTCGCGGTCTCGCAGTGTCGCAGTGCCGCGGTCTCATGGTGGACTGGACTCTCGCGGGTCGGTGAAACGCCGCCCGCGGGCATGAAACTCACGCCGAGGCGGCCGGCTGCGGGCATACCCAGGCCTGCGGCCGGCATGTCGGCGTGATAGGCAGGCCGGCGATGTCGGCCCGCGCCTCCCTTTCCCCGCGAGAGCTTCCTGCGACGGTGCTGGCGAAGATCGTCGATACGATCAAGACGCTGGCGATCGACGCCGTACAAAAGGCCAACTCGGGCCATCCTGGTATGCCGATGGGCGCCGCCGTGATGGGCAGCGTGCTCTGGGGGCAGTTCCTCGTCCACGACCCGAAGTCGCCGCAGTGGCCGGACCGCGACCGCTTCGTGCTCAGCGCGGGCCATGGTTCGATGCTGCTTTATGCGCTGCTGCACCTGAGCGGCTACGACCTGCCGATGGCCGAGCTGCAGCGGTTTCGCCAGTGGGACTCGAAGACGCCGGGGCACCCGGAGCACGGGCACACGGTCGGGGTCGAGGTGACGACGGGTCCGCTGGGTACTGGCTTCGCTGCGGGGGTCGGCATGGCGCTGGCGGAGCGGTTCCTGGCGGCGACCTACAACCGTCCGGGCCTCGAGATCGTCGATCACTTCACTTACGGTATTTGCAGCGACGGCGACCTGATGGAGGGCGTGGCTGCGGAGGCGGCGAGCTTCGCCGGGCACCTCGGGCTCGGCAAGCTGATCTTTCTCTACGACGATAACCTGATCTCGATCGACGGTCCGACCTCGCTCAGCTTCAGCGAGGATGTCGGCGCACGCTTCGTGGCGTATGGGTGGCATGTGCTGCGCGTCGACGGTCACGACGCGGCGGCGGTGGCGGCTGCGCTGGTCGAGGCGCGGGCGGCCGACGATCGTCCGAGCCTGATCTGCTGCCGGACGACGATCGCCGACGGCAGCCCGAACAAGGCCGGCAGCTCGGCCAGCCACGGCGCGCCGCTCGGCGCGGACGAGGTCACGGCGACCAAGCTGGCCCTCAAGTGGGAGCACGCGGAGCCGTTCCACGTGCCCGAGGCGGTGCGCCTGACCTTCGCGTCCCAGCAGCTCGAGCAGGCTGGCAAGCGCGAGGCGTGGGAGGCCCGCTTCAAGGCTTATCAGGAGGCTCACCCGGAGCTGGCGGCGCAGTACACCGCGCACCTGTTCGGGACGGTCCCGCAGGACATCCTGGCGAAGATCCCGAGCTTCGCGCCGGGTGGCGCCATGGCGACCCGCAAGGCCGGCGGCAAGATCCTGACGGCGCTGGTCGAGGCTCACCCGACGCTGCTCGGCGGCTCGGCCGACCTCGCGGGCTCGAACGGGGTCGAGATGTCAGTGCCGAGCCAGTCGCGCACGCAGCCCGGCGGGCGAGCGATCCACTTCGGCGTGCGCGAGCACGGCATGGCCGCGGTGTGCAACGGCCTCGCGCTGCACGGCGGCTTGCGGGTGTTCGACGCGACCTTCCTGGTGTTCTCGGACTTCCTGCGCGGGGCCCTGCGGCTGTGCGCGCTGATGAAGCTGCCGGTCGTACACGTGTTCACGCACGACAGCTTCTGGGTCGGAGAAGACGGCCCGACGCACCAGCCGATCGAGCAGTTGATGAGCATGCGGCTGATCCCCGGGCTGTACGTGGTGCGGCCGGGCGACGCGCGCGAGACGGCGGCGGCGTGGCGGCTGGCGCTGCAGCGCGGCCCTGGCGACGGTCCGACGGCGATCTTGTTGACGCGACAGGACTTGCCGACGCTGCCCGAGACGCGCGAGGCGATCGACGAGGGCGCGTATGTGTTGTGGGAGCCGGCCGGCGTGGCGACCGCCGATCTGGACGGGATCTTGATCGCGACCGGCTCGGAGCTGGCGACGACCTTGACCGCGGCGCGCGAGCTGGAGACGCAGGGCAAGCGCGTGCGTGTGGTCTCGATGCCGTGCTGGGAGGCGTTTCTGGCGCAGAGCGCCGAGTACCAGGACGAGGTGCT
>Ga0335394_10005718_pt1 | contig 14031 bp, 33 predicted proteins | sample MAT03_FD_205741 | JGI IMG/M metagenome (GOLD analysis project Ga0335394, IMG submission 205741) | Freshwater microbial communities from Lake Fryxell liftoff mats and glacier meltwater in Antarctica - MAT-03 (spades assembly) (version 2) ...
CGCAATGATCCCTATGGATACAACGTATGGAAGCGTTAAGTAGAGATCAGGAGTTACAGATACAGCGCGGGTATGCTCAGTATATCGCCGCAGTAAATAATGATCGCGCATGTGGATATAGTGATACACAGACAATTCGATATGATCAAGCAATACAGTTCATAGAAAGAACAGCAAACGTAAGTGCAGAAGTTATTTGTACCTATTTTGAACAACGCAGACGAGATTAGTAGTGTAAGTTACGAGCATCTAGTACGAACGAAGGATAAGCGCAAGATACGCCGCGAGCAGAAGGATAAGCGTAAAAAGAGTAAGCGCCGTAATAATGATGAAGATAACTACTCGTGACAGAGAGCGTATGGAGCATACGCACCATATCGCCGCACAAAGTTTGTGCAGGTATCGCATGGGCGCGATTATCTATCGTGGCGCAAAGCCCATTAGCGTTGGTATCAACATTATTAAATCACATCCAGAGCATAGTAATTATGGGCCGCACGTAGTTAGCATCCATTCGGAGCACAGAGCCATACTACGCGCAAGGGTAGACGTAACAGGGAGCACACTATACGTGGCGCGGGATGGTGGAACCACGAGCAAGCCATGTGCTTCCTGTAGGGCGTATATGCAGGAAGCCGGGATCGCTGTTGTAGTGTATATGGCCGCAAACACTATCACTAAAGAGCTTGTGTAGTAGGGCGTGCCGTAAGCCCTCTAGGAAGCCCTCTAAGCTCCTAAAAACAAAAAGGCATACTCAGATACCAAAAAGTATTTCAAGCGCTTAAAATGCCGTTTTATGCTTTGTTGCACCGCATAGCAAAGCCATGCGTGAAATTAAAGATCGTCAATAAAGCAAACGCTTATATCTATATCTGCGGCAAACTATAGATATATCGCCGCAAACAGTAATAAGGAATATATAGAATGAAATGGATAGTAAAAACAAAAGAAGAACAAGAAGATCTAGATAGACGCTATCCACCATATGAGATAACAGAAGATAATGCATGGCAGTGTATTAGTATTATGATTATGCACGGGCTTAACGTAGATATACAGTGTAGAAAAGATATTTGGTATAATACATCCTTCTTTTATGTGCAGATTAGAGACAATGCTACTGATAGATATGATAGTGAAGATGCAGATACGCTTAGTAAAGCGCTATCTTGTGCGTTTATAGGGTTTTGTAATCATGATAATGGGGCAATTCGCCGCGAAATACGAGATCTAGGGTAATAGGTATAAAGAATACTATATAGTAAACATGGTATAGGTTAGAAAAAGCATATAAACTTCCTTACCGAGCGGTAAAGATAGAGATCATGGCATAGCAATCACTATATATGGTAGTGTCATGCCACCAAAACCACTAAATATAGTGTTTGTATACGTAAACGTATGTATAAGCCAATCTGCATTCAAATGTAAGATCATACTGTTTAATGCATATGTAATCGCATAGACATGCCTATTAAACAGTAATAGATAGCCTATCTGAACAGTAGTGTAAAGAGTTTCGGTACAATCGATTAGCCAAAGTATGTTTTTTCACCATGCTTTTATATAACCCCTTACCCTTATGTTTCAGCACTGTTATGCCAAACATACGTAATCGTGTAGAGTAGAGTACCACAAATAAACTCTTTACACTTGCATTTTACAGCGGGATGTGATATACTTGTGGGGTGAAGCAAGCAGCCAAAGGGGAGTGCAGCACTATGGGAATCAAGTCAAATACACGCTATGACGTAGAACCAGATGGGATGGGGGATGGTGCGTGGGGCGCTATGAGCGCTACTGAAATGGAAGCACTCGCGCAGTGGATGGGTGAGCATGGGCCTAGTTTAACTTCACGGGATATGAGTTACTACACTCAACTGGCAAAAGGTTTCAAATGGGACTCACAGGCTAGAATTCAGATCCTAGATGGTGTTGCGGCGTGTAGAAAGAAATACGATCTGTAGACGTATCAGGTAATTATCAGGTTCAGAACGTCAAAGCTGTGCTATACTGTGTTCAGGGAGCAAACGACTAGCAGGAAACACCGTAATGAAAAACCTCAACATTGCCCGCCGCGAAAAGGTAACAGATCGTGCAAAGGCTGCTGCTACATATGTTAGCCTACAGCGCCAGCATGACTATTGCCTAGCTAATGCGCGTGTATGGCAGGATGAGGGCGAGCTAACCGTATCCGCAAATTGGATGCGTGATGCTGGTAAGATCGCTAAGAAGCTAATCAAGCACGCCGAAATGTTTGACAATGCCTAATCGTATCAGGTAATTATCAGGTTGGATGCGGCGATACTGTGTTATACTGTTCTCAGGAAGCAAACAGGGACACAGGAACTAGCACAAATGAACGCAGTTGAAAAATACATCTACAGCCAGTATGTACGCTGCGCAACCAAGCGCGGCTATACATTCAATCTGAGCATAGATGTATTTTTCGCTATTGCAGACGGCGCGTGTGTGTACTGTAAAACAGTAGCGAGCAACACAGCAACACGCGCCCGCAAGTCGGGCGATCTTGTACGCACGTATAACGGGGTAGATCGTGTCAACAGCGATCTACCATACACGGTAGGGAATTGTGTTTCATGTTGCAAGTTCTGTAATGCTGCTAAGAGCAACATGCCACTTGCAACATTTCTCGCTAGTGATTGGCTAGCCGCTCGTATACAGGAGTAGAGTAGTGTACACGCTTAAACAGATCGTAACACGCGGGGTATACAATCGCCCTTGGGCCGTTGTCAATTCAAGGGGAGTCATTGTAGAGATCCGCGAAAACTGCTATGCTATCTTTGCAACCCGCGAAGATGCGGCACAGTTTATTGTAGAGTATACGGCTATGGAAATACTACGCACAACAGTCCAGGAGTAACAGCTATGCACAGATTTACAGTAGACGGCCCGGATCAAACAGATGTTTATATTGACAACGTGTATAGCTATTCAATTGTCAATGGTACGGCTATGTGGCTGCGCGTATGCGATAGATTGGTTAGTTTACCGTGGATGATAGTCTTGTAAAAGCACATGCGCTCACCCTAGCGGCATATCCATTAGGATCTATCTGGCGTGTTAATAACGAGGTTCGCCATATTCGCGCCCTAGTAGACAATGATTATTTTGTTTGGCGCGTATGGAGCAAACACAAACAGCGCTGGTATTATTCCACAGACTATTGGTACAGGCTGTACCTTGACCTGCAAGCTGTCTAGGAAGCACTGAGCGCGACGATAAATAAAAAGCCTAGTCTGTATACCTATTTTTATTTATCGTCGCTTAGAAGCCCGCACAGCGTTTCCCATTTTGCCCCTTGACAGCATGTGTAGCGTGTGCTATACTGTTCTCAGGAAGCAAACGACTAGCAGAAAGTTACGTCAATGGCACGCAAGGTAGTATACACCGCAGAGCAGGTAGCAGAGATAGCACAGGCCCGCGAACTAGGTACCGCTGCTCGTGTCGCAGGCAAGTCGCCTGTGCCGTACCATAACGCTGCTATCGTCGCCATGATTAAGCCCAACGCGCCGCTAGGGACAAGCAATCATATATTTGATGCATACGCCACAGCATGGCACGCCGCAAACCTAAAGGCAGCATGGTAGATTATCCATACACACGAGACGAAATAAATTACGAGACATGGTACAACCAGTACATGAAACTACTGGCGCGTACCATGACGCGGGAAGCTATTGAGGCAGCGCTAGGCTACACAAAAGCCAAAGCGCACGAAGCCGGGTTGTATCATCTGCGAACTATTCAGAATTCAGGCTCTAACCTGGCGAATAGTTCACAGCGGGCTAAGGGAAGAAATGCAATAGAACATATGGGCGAGTATAGAATCGCCCTTCGTGGTGCGCTAGAGATTTATGATCTATTCCCTGAGCATACCCTAGAAGCCCTCTAGGAAGCCTTGTGCGCTACAGTAGCCGCGTAGTGGTACGCCAGCTAGGGTACATGCTTAGAAGCCCGCACAGACAGCCTAGCACAATAAAACCCCTAACCGTAACTGGTTAGGGGTTTCTTTTTGGTGTGGTCTAGTTCTTTGCTGTCGCCTGATCTTCGTTTTGAGTGAGCGTGATGTGAAATGAAACTTTGCGCGCAGTGGCCTTATACTGGCCGTTGGTGAAGTGAGCATTGATCGTATACTCGCCATTGTCGGCGCGATACAGGTACCCACCATTGCGCTTCTGTATATCGCGCAGTTCACAGAGCATCACGTATGGGATTGTACCAGCAAACGCGCCAATTAGGTAACAGCCATGCTTGTCACTAAAGTCTGTCACCTTGACGCGCTCGATCATCCAATTGATCGCATTGTTGCCCGTCTTAACCGTGGTGAGATTGATCATTATGGTAAGTCCCTGTGTGCTACTACGCTTGCTTCCTAAGACAATAATAGCATACTCTCACCAGTTCTAACCTGATAATTACCTGATATAGAAAACGTGTAAGGTTTAGGCTTTACACGTTTTTTCAATATACGTCATTGGGCCTAGACAAGCGCCGCCCTGATCTGTCATCACGTTGTAGCTTACTGTAGCAGGGTATGGATTTGTCATCCGGTACCCTACTGTCTCGACAGACACCATACGCGCCCCACAGTAGTAGTAATCTCCTACTATGTTTCCGTTTGTGGCAATCGCTAGTTCCCATAGCTGATACAGGTACATTGTCGTAATTCCTATCTAGATGTTGCGGCGGTTCTTGATAATGGCCTTGTTTGCGTTGCGCTGGTTCTTGGAGTTGAACTTCTTCGCGCTGTTCTTCTTGCCCTCGATGCGCTTGATGAGTTTCATTGGGGTTGACTTTCTGCTACTACGCTTGCTTCCTGTTTGTATAATAGCACCCCAACACATTTCTGTCAATAGGCCCAACCTGATAAACACCTGAGAGAAAAAGCGTGTAAGGTATAGAACAAACATGCTGTATTGACTGTAAGGCGTCTAGGAAGCGTTCTAAGCGATTGAAGATCGTTCGTGGTAGATTGTATGGTTAGGCGGGCTAACGTGGCTTAGAAGCCCGCGCATGTGCCAAAGAATTAAATAGGGTACCTGAGATACCCGAATAGAATAAAACAGCGTAGCATGCCTGTTAGGTACATGCTACGCCGCATAACAAAGCCATGCGCTGATTTAATTCTCGTCTATGGTGTAAGTCCAGTTATGCACAGGCAGATCAGTATTGTTGTCATACTGATCAAGATAATTCTCCGCCGACTCTACCGTCTGAAACCAACCATCTGCTGAACTCTGTGTATTGTCACTATAGAGCGAGACAATACTAAAGCCGTCTGTGCCGATTGCGTTCACCACCGCGAACCCCAACAGTATAGCGTTAGACCGTGCCATGATTATTTCTCCCATGATACTTGATACTCGCCCATGCGCCGACGGATGTTAACCTTGTGCGTGTTACCCTGGTACGAACCATCGCGTACCAGTTTGTTTAGTACCGCGCTCACCTGACTGCGCGAAACCATAGCTTGCACGCCCATAAAGTATAACTTTTGGTTAACCTGCTGATGCATGAAATTAGCCGTGAAAGTTTCGCCGTTCGTTAGTTCCATCTGGTGTAGGATGCGGATGATGTGTGACTTAACCTGCATTGTTGTTTGCTCCTATGCTCGTTTGCTTCCTGTTTGTATAATAGCACAGGTCTAACGTTCTGAACCTGATAGGAACCTGATACGTTAGACCGCTTGCTACTGAATTACCCTCTCATATCGTTAAACTCAGCGCCCTTGCTCGCGGCGAAATGCCGCATGGTGCTGTCAATGGTGTGGCCGTGCGCCCGCATCGTAACCAGTGTAATGTTTGCGGGCCGAAACGCCCTTGCTACCCATGCCAGTGTGTACACATCCTGATGTACGCTGCACTGCGTAGCTACATTGTAGAGTGTGACACGAAACCTAGTACCCTCGTCATCCCAATTCTCAACAGTCATGTGGTATGTGGCGCTTGCGTCGGGAGTGAACATTGTCGTAATTCCTGCTACTACGCTTAACCCTCTAGCGCTAGTATAACACACCTAGCGCTATATCAACCTGATAATTACCTGATACGTTAATCCAGTTGCGAGTAGCGAGAATTGATCTTCGCACTCCCATAGGTAACGCGGATAGCATCAAGGCTTTTACCTGTCGCCTTATGGCCGCTTGTGCTAGTGGGCGTATAGAACCATGCTTGCTTGCCAGCGGAGTAGTTATAGCCGCTTGCTTTCAGCGTAGCACGGGTAGCAGGCTCATCCCTGAGCGCTACACCACTAATCCAGATAAACACGCCGCACAGTTCTGCCGTAAGATCATCCCGCGAGTAGATACCATTATCCAGTAGCCAATCGATAGCATGGGCGAGGGCTTCTGCAAACAGATCGGTATAGGTATCACGGTAGTAGTTTGCGCTTTGTGGGCGCGACTCTGTTTTAGCATTGCGAACCTCAACCATTGCAGCGCGGGCATAGGCAACCGAGAATGCAGAGTTAATATCCTGCATAATGCGGGTAGCATCAGGTGAGTCGTTAATATCGGGATGCCACAGGCGTACTAGTGCTTTGTACGCCTTTTTGATTTCGTCGGCGCTCATGTTTGCGGTAAACCAATTAGCCATGATGTGCTACTCCTATGTGCTGCGCTATTCCTTACCTGAGACTATAATACCACAGGTTTAACAGTTCTAACCTGATAGGAACCTGATATTTTTACTACTCCTCTATGACGCTCCAAACTTTTGTGAGCTTGTTAACGCGGTGCATTTTGCCCCACATCAGCGCTTCTGTCACTGGTACGAAGCGCAGGCGCTTGTATACCGTAGCGTCAATCAAACTCTCTAGCGCTACACTCTGCGGATACACCATACCATCACGAGTTTTAAACTCGCCGTTGACAACCGCAGTAACCTTGCAAACGCCGATACCGGCGTACGTCACCACATCCCCAACATCAGCATATTGAAACTCTGATGTACGCTTGACGCCTTTCTTATTCGGCGTAGCAAGTACAACACCCTTACCCTGACAACCAAAGCACATGGTACCGTGCATCAGGTTGAAACTGTACTGCCCACTACCACCGCACCGCCCGCATGTCTTTGTCTGTAGCATTGTCGTTTGCTCCTATGCTTGTTTGCTTCCTGTTTGTATAATACCACAGGTTTACCAGTTTCAACCTGATAATTACCTGAGAGAAATACCGTGTAAGTTAGCACAAGTGGGCTGTAAAGAGTTATCAGATAGGGCAAGTGTAAAGCGTTATGCCTCTTTTTGCCTGTTTACCCCTTAGTGTTATTTTGAAATTAAGCATAGCAGTGCGGTAAAAAGAGGGGGCTTTGTGGGAAGCTCTGTAAACTCCTACAATGGCATGGCCTATACGATTGTATACGTCCCCTGATCGCTCATGAAATACCGCATAGCAAAGCCTTTTGTCAATGCTACACTAACTCTACTTTGCTGTATTATGTAAATCTAAAATACGCCAAACGGGCTTTTTGGGGCGTAAAGGCTACAGTTGCTATTTGAGCATGGGCTAACGAGAAGTTTAGCCTAGCCTAAAAGTATTTTGTGCTTGTGCTTATACGCGGGTAGGATTATTGCAGATGAAACAATGAACACATCGAAGTATTTTTACTTGACGGTTAGGATTGTTTTTGCCGCAATGATACGCACACCAAACTAAGATCCTACTGGCGCTGTTTTTGCCTGTATGCGATCTTAATTGAAATAGTTTTATTTCTAGTTAGGATAGTTTGCCGCGCAATAATGCACATGCCAAACTAAGATCTCACTGGGTATTTTTTAGCGTAGCATGGATCTTAATCACGCAGCGTTTGTATTGAGCATAGATAGTTAACAGCACAAACTATTAGCGCATAAAAATAATCCCCTGTAGCTAAATGTGCTACAGGGGAAATGCTTTTCTTTTCTTTTATTTCCTACTCCAAAATACTTTCCTTTACGCGCCGATGTTTACATAATAACCGGCGTTGCGCAACACCACCGTCTTTCCATTATCATCTGCGTTATCGTGCATCTTCACCACAGTCGGCCCGCCCGCCATAAACTCAACCGCCCGCTTGACGCGCATCATACGCATGACGGCGCGTAGCACCTGAGCGTCATTGGTCAAGCCGTGCATATCCTTGCTATCGGCGCAAAGAACAATGCCACCCTTCCAATTCTCCATGTTCGCCGTGATGATGTGAAACATGCGCCGATAGCTACTAGCAAGGTTCTTGTCATTCACGGTGGTTGCTCCTCTAGTCGTTTACTTCCTGAGAACAGTGTACCGCGCATTGGTAAATCTGTCAAGTGACAGAAAACTTATGCCGCGCTATTGTAGAAAGACAGTAGACGCTCACACCGCGCTACAGCGAGCATGATTTTGTCAGCATCAGGCGCAAACCCCATGCGCCGTAGCTTAGTAGCTGTGCTTCGCCCAATAACAGCCCGCTTTGCAAACTCACGTAGTATAGCATCACGTACATGTGTTTCGGCAGTGTTATACATCCCAACCATGTAATCAATCGTGTACTCATCCATGACGGCTACCCCTGCTATACTGCTTGCTTCCTGAGAACAGTATATATCTTCTGGCGCGGCGTGTCAAGTGACAAAAAGTTTATGCTTGACGCCAACGGGGGAAGCCCATATATGCAGGAACCCAACGCCAGACCCCACCACTATCAAAAACGCGCATGACTAGCCCTACTTTTTCTCGGTGTAGTAGCCTATCAGACACCGTAGAACATGCAAAATGGCCGGGCTGAACCTCTAACGAGCAGTCAGGGCAACCACACGGCGCTGAGAGTGTGTACTCTGTACCTTCATCCATTGTCGTTTCTCCTGTGTTTACTTCCTGAGAACAGTATACTGTATCTGGCGCGGCGTGTCAAGTGACAAAAAACTTATGCTTGACTAGAGCCCTAGCCGCTCGGTTACAATGCACTCAAAGGCGCTACGTGTAGCAGCGTGCATCTTTGTACCGTTATCTGCTGAGTACAGCGCTATGGCTTTATCATACCCCATCGTACCCACAGGGTTTACGTCAAGCAACAGACACATATAGAGCGCGTTTAGTTCCATGTCGGTAAGCTGCGCGGTGGTCATGCGGGTTGCGGCGTAAATGATAGCATCCATGTTCATTCGTGTAATTCCTTATAGATAAAATTAAGCGCTGTAAGCCATTCTAAGGAAACGGGGTATCAGTGTACCAGATTGTTTCTACCGTAGCTTAGAATGGCGCGGATGGGCCTTACAGGGGCTTCTTGAATAGCTCCAAGAATGCGAGTGCTGAGTACATCTCGCCCTTGTGCTTAATACTTACGCGAGATATATCGGTACAGTTGTATAGCCAATCTATACACTCGCGTGTACTGATACGCTCAAATAACACTACGCCGTCAACATAGATTGTATTTCCCACTACAGATTACTCCTGTATTCATCTGCGGCTCTAGCCCAACCCATCTCATACGCTTTAATAAAGAGTTCTGCTTCCTTGGTTGCGAGCATACGAGTTATTTTCCTAACCTCGTAACGCTCTGCCCAAAGATCAATCTTCTTATATTCAAGGTATGCGCTTTCTGCATATTCCAAGTACCGCATTGGTATACGAATATCCATGCTTAGTTCTCAATTCCACCGCCGTAGCGGAAATGCTTCACCACTTCACCCGTTACGCTATCCACAAGATAGACGCCGCACGCAGGCTTGCGCCCACGCTTACTACCGTGTGCTGCAATCATCCCGCTCCAAACCTCGTATGCAAGTGATTCCGGCGCAATCACATTCCCGCCGCTATACAGTTTCAGATCCGTATAGACAACGATAGACTCATTAAGCGCATAGCACAAGCGCCCGATGCTTTCCGCAGTTCCATAGATATACATCTCAGGGTGGCTGTAGAACATAACCCCTAACGTGTTGTCATACGTTGTCAGTAGCTTACCATTGACGTTGTGCATTGTCGTAATTCCTGCTATACTGCTTCCCTCGCTGAAAACAGTATAGCATACATTCGCCGCCGCGAACCTGAGAATTAACTGATATAATACCCATACAGAACGTCAATGCTGATCCGCATAATATCAGCATAGGTGTGATCTAGCGCTAGGCCCAATGCCGCACTATACTGCATACCATCGCAATTATCATCCCAACAGGACTCATCAATATACAGTATATCCGCCGCGCTATCGTAATAGCCCACAGCAGATAACTCACCTGCATCAGCACCATGATACAACGTACTAATTGCACCATACACATCAGTGTTAGTCACCGTGTAAAGCGAACAATATCGCCAATAGATAGCATAATACATAACGTTACTCCTTAAACGGCCAATGTAGGATATCAGGATACAAGATGTTTAGCTCATCACACCTAGACTGTGCCGCATCCTTTGTACGATATACAGCGTCCTCTCTACCTCCCCACCCCGTTTCCCTACTACACCACGCAATGTACCACATAGCCTGTTTACTCCCATGCTCTTTCTGCAATAGCCCATTCATCATTACAACCTTTACCCATAAACGCTGCTACCTCGTGACGATATGCGCGTTTCATATGACTTCTGGCATGGCGCTCATTGCGTGCAAAGATAGCGCGAGTATACCCCACAGCCTTACGCTCTCCCCCTATCTTAAAGGCGTACCATTGCCAGGAAGCGTAATACCGTTTCCGCGCTTCCATCTCGTCTAGACTGCGCTGGATACACTCAGCGCACCAGTTGTATGCATCTTCACTAGGGCTACAGTATAGACAGTGTACCATGATAACTCCTGATTAATTCATTAGGGTACCTGAGATACCCGAAACACCTAGAACGCCTTAGAATGCCGTTTTGTGCTTACACACATGGCTCTGCTATGCCATGCGTCAACTTAATTCTAGACGTAACGGGCATTCACGGACACAACGTCTACTGCCACCACCATAGCACTGTTATGCGCTGCAATGGCATTAGCCTTGTGAAAGTCACAGGTGTGTTGGGGCATATGCCCCCACGCATCCCTAGAGAAATCGTACCATACAGATGTGTTGTATATGGTGGTACGCACCACCGCGAACATGGTAACGGTGCTAGCAATCACAAGCGGATCGTTCATTGTCATAAGCTCCTAATACTACTAACCCTTATCAATGCGCCCGTTATCATCGAACCGAGCATTGATGTACTGCCGCTTGAACGCGGCGAAGTTAGGCCACACCGTGTACGAACCAGACGTGTTGCCCTCACTATCCCATCCGTCCCCATCACGCATGGGGTTATCATCAGCTATAAAGTAGGCATCCATGGGTGCTTCACCCACACCACAGTACATCGGCGTGTACATGGCGACTCTCATCCACTGCATCTCATTGCGCTTTGCCATTGTCGTAATTCCTTATTGCTCGCTTGCTTCCTGAGAACAGTATACCGCGCATAGCTCATGCTGTCAAGTGACAAAATATTCATCTATGGGGTAAGGGTACAGGGGGCCGGAAAATACGTCTACACGGTCTAGGGTGAGAGGCATGACCCATGTATACAAAAATCAAAATGGGAATGCTTTATAAAAATGCACGTAAAATAAAAAAACGATACCAGATATGTTTAGTATCTGGTATCGTCGTCTACAGACTATCCTTTAGTGCTTGCTTTGCTTGCTTGTACGCATCCTCTATGCTTGTGTCAACAAAGCATTTAATCAGTACAGGAATACCTACACCATGTACAGATACGTCAATGGTTCGATACTCAGTTACTTGCGTGGCGAAACTACATGGCGCAAATGTAACCTTTGCCTCTACCTTTTCAAATTCGCCATTACGTGCGTATAAGCGCCAAATATCACCGCTTTCCTCTCCCTCGCCGTCTACCGTAATTAGCGTTAATGGAAACTGCTTTGACACCTGTGCAATATGATCTTCGTGATCATACCACTTTGCGTTAGTGTTACCATCTTCAAACTCATAGCCTGAGATTTCTGCCAGTGCTGTACAAACAAGGCTCGTTATAATTGCGTTTGAGTCTGTCGTAATGGTAAAGTCTGTGTAGTATCCCATAATTGTTATTCCTTTAGTACATTGTCTGGTATGCTATGCGGGCAACTAACATAGCCCGCTTTAATGCCTGTAGTGCATCAGTAGCCGCGCTGCGATTATCATACCTAGCATCCCCGGCGTTTGCTCCATACACGCGCTCTAGTTCTGTGTGCCATGCTTGATCAGCAGCGCACCATGCATTACGTAGTGTGATACGATGGATATACTGATCAAGTGCAAGTTCCACGTCGGCATACGTCATATCACTATGCACCGCATGCCCGTCAACAGTACCATCATACTTGCGCGTGGTGTAATTGTACTCGATGCGCTTGATCATGATTACATTGCCCTCAGTTTCATGTAGCCCGCCTGCGAACCATAGAACGGCAGTAGATCGCCGTTCATCTCTACCATGCCACAGTAGGGTAAGCCATTCTCGGTTTCACGAAACGTCGGCGTTACCAAAGCGTGCTGTAGTGGCGCAACGGTTAACACTCCCTTGTCATGGCTGATTACCTTGACTCTGCCCATGTCCCGCCCCACCCACACAACCTCGTAAGTCAAGCCGACTGTGCGCGAAACCTCTAGCTGATTTAGGCACGAGCCCGCCATGAGATTTAGGGCTAGGGCGGGTAGATTAGCTGGCCTGCCACGAGTCATTGTCATGCGCTTTCTGCTGTATCATGTACTCCCTGCACACAAGATAGCGCAGGGAGTACATATTGTCAAGTGACAAAAAAGTTATGCAGGGATGTGGTAGAACCAGCGAGCAAACCTTGACGGGAACCGGGCAACTCCGCCCCGCTTGCCATAAATCTTTGTCATGGGCTTGCTCCTAATTGGCGCGAACTAGCCGCGCCCCTGGTAAAAGCGCCGCGATAAACTGTGCTTCTTGCTCCCCAAACGTATCAGCGTTAAAGTTGCCCTCTACCCAATCTCCCCATGCAGCCCAGTACTCTACTTTTCCCTTGTGCAATCGCATAATCCAGTAGCGCATGACAGTTTCCTTTATACGCCGTAAATTGCTACAGGCTCATCATACTCTAGTTCTTCTGCATCGTCTACTAACATTTCGTTAGAACCTTCAAATGTATTTGGTACGAGGGTGAGTAGTTCCTCAGCATCCTCTACTGTGAAGAACGTTACATGAAGATTTCCATACGCGGTAGTACACGCTGCAAAGCATGGATAAGACGGCGGAGCGCCGACTGTAGACGTATTGTACCCTACACTCAGCGGGTTACGCATGAGGTACACACCATCACCAAACTGCCGATACTCATTGCGTAAAGACTTCCAATCATCCAAACCTAGTAGCACATTCATTTGTCAAAACTCCTTTATTCATAAGTACCCGATGAAACCACTATACCACATGGCAGCGCTCAATACAAGACAGCGCTTAGTTTACGATAACGGGTAGGTGGACTTGTTGACACGGCGCACCTAATCGGCGGAGTGTTTCACACCCTACCCTGTTAGCGCGATATGCTACCTCAGGATCGCACATAATATCAATGGTATCACAAAACGCTGGTGGGTACAGATCAAAGAGATTATAAAGCATGTTTCCTACAGATTTTATTACCTGTGCGTCTGTAAACCCATCGCCGTAGATTGCGTAATTTCTCAGGTGAATATTACTTGGTGGGGTTATTTCTGTAACGCCGTACACAATAATAATTTGGTGTAGGTTTGGCTGCTCTGGTAGTAGATACTGATCCCATGTGCGTGTGATGTATACATTAGGATCATAGTATGCCGTTCCGCCCGCGATCTCATAGGTGTATTTCGTTGGGGCGCGATCATACCACCATTGATAACTGTTGAGTATTTTCTCAGTCCATTCGCCACTTGACGTAGGAGTAAGCATGCTACCGTCTGTATAGATCGTAACTACACGAATAGTAATGGTATCACGCGAATTACTTTGTACTATTGGCGAGAATGCTAAAAGCACCACACTACACAAGATTACGATCTTTAAGAGCG
>Ga0335394_10005721_pt1 | contig 14029 bp, 14 predicted proteins | sample MAT03_FD_205741 | JGI IMG/M metagenome (GOLD analysis project Ga0335394, IMG submission 205741) | Freshwater microbial communities from Lake Fryxell liftoff mats and glacier meltwater in Antarctica - MAT-03 (spades assembly) (version 2) ...
TTTTCGAGCTGCGGTCTGTCGCCCAGCTGGGTGGCATGGCTGACGATGTTGGCGCCGATGCGGTTCAGGAAGCCGAAACCCTTGTTGCCGATGGCTACCGCCTGGATGCTGCCGCCGGCGACCTGCACTTCGCGCATCTTGTTGGTGACGGCGCGCAGCACGTTGGTGTTCAGGCCGCCGCACAGGCCCTTGTCGGTGGTGACGATGATGAAGCCCACGGCCTTCGTCGCGCCGCCCGCCTTCGTCACGTCCCGCATGTAGGGCGACTGGTACTCGGGGTTGGCCTGCGACAGATGCGCCGTGATGTTGCGGATCTTGTCGGCATAGGGCCGCGCCGAGCGCATGCGCTCTTGCGCCTTGCGCATCTTTGATGCGGCGACCATTTCCATGGCCTTGGTGATCTTCCTGGTGTTCTCCACCGACTTGATCTTGACGCGTATCTCTTTGCCCACCGCCATGGTTCGGACTCCTCAGCTCAGGGTCAGGTCGGGCTCAGGCGAAGCTCTTCTTGAATGCCGCAATGGCATCCGCGAGTTCGGCTTCCGCGCCCTTGTCCATCGCCTTGTCGTTTTCCAGCTTGGCCAGCAAGGCGGCATGGCTGCTCTTCAGGTGCTGGTGCAGGCCGTGCTCGAAGCCGAGCACCTTCTTCACGTCGATGTCGTCGAGGTAGCCCTTGTTGACCGCGAACAGCGTGGCCGCCATCAGGCTGATCGGCAGCGGGCTGTACTGCGCTTGCTTGAGCAACTCGGTCACGCGCGCGCCGCGGTCGAGCTGCTTGCGCGTGGCCGCGTCCAGGTCGGACGCAAACTGCGCAAACGCCGCCAGTTCACGGTACTGCGCCAGGTCGGTACGGATGCCGCCCGACAGGCTCTTGATCAATTTGGTCTGCGCTGCACCACCGACGCGCGACACCGAGATGCCGGCGTTGATGGCGGGGCGGACGCCGGCGTTGAACAACGACGTTTCAAGAAAGATCTGGCCGTCGGTGATCGAGATCACGTTGGTCGGCACGAAGGCCGAGACGTCGCCGGCCTGCGTTTCGATGATGGGCAGCGCCGTCAGCGAACCGGTCTTGCCCTTGACTTCGCCCTTGGTGAAGGCTTCGACATAGTCGGCATTCACGCGCGCCGCTCTTTCGAGCAGGCGCGAGTGCAGGTAGAACACGTCGCCGGGGTAGGCCTCGCGGCCCGGCGGGCGACGCAGCAGCAGCGACACCTGACGGTAGGCCACGGCCTGCTTGGACAAGTCGTCATAGACGATCAGCGCGTCCTGCCCGCGGTCGCGGAAGTATTCGCCCATGGTGCAGCCCGAATAGGCCGACACGTATTGCATGGCCGCCGATTCAGAAGCCGAAGCCGCCACGACGATGGTGTAGTCCATCGCGCCAGTGGCTTCGAGCGAGCGCACCACGTTCTTGATCGAACTGGCCTTCTGCCCGATTGCGACGTAAACGCAGGTCATGTTCTGACCCTTCTGGTTGATGATCGTGTCGATCGCCACCGCGGTCTTGCCGGTCTGGCGGTCGCCGATGATCAGTTCGCGCTGACCGCGGCCCACGGGCACCATCGCGTCGATGGACTTGAGGCCGGTCTGCACCGGCTGGTCGACGCTCTTGCGCGCGATCACGCCCGGCGCGACCTTCTCGATCACGTCGGTCATCTTGGCGTTGATCGGGCCCTTGCCGTCGATCGGCTGGCCGAGCGCGTTGACGACGCGGCCGATGAGCTCAGGGCCCACGGGCACAGACAGGATGTTGCCCGTGCACTTGACGATGTCGCCTTCGCTGATGTGTTCGTACTCGCCCAGGATCACGGCGCCGACCGAGTCGCGCTCGAGATTCAGCGCCAGGCCGAAAGTGGGCTGGCCGCTGGCGGTGGCGGGGAATTCCAGCATCTCGCCGGCCATCGCGTCACTCAGGCCGTGCACACGCACGATGCCGTCCGTGACGGACACGACCGTGCCCTGGTTCTTGATGTCAGCGGTTGCGCCAAGGCCTTCGATGCGGCTCTTGATCAGCTCGGAAATTTCTGCGGGGTTCAATTGCATGGTGTTCTCCTGGAACGTGGGTGCCGACGGCGCTGGTCAGCGGAGCCCGGCGCGAGAGCCCTGGTGGGCTCAGGCGGTCAATGCAGTTTTCATGCGGTCCAGGCGCGCCCTGACCGAGGTGTCGAGCACCTCGTCGCCCACCTCGACACGAATGCCGCCGATGAGTGCCGCGTCGACCACGACGGTGATGTCCAGCTTGCGAGCAAAACGCTTCTCGAGCACGACGCGCAACTCTTCGAGTTGCGCGTCTGTCACGGCAAAGGCACTGGCGACGAGCGCTTGCGAAATGCCCGACCGCGCATCCATCAGGGCTTGCGCCTGCAGGGCCATTTCAGGCAGCGCTGCCAAACGTCCGTTGTCGATGACGGTACGCAACAGGTTCTGTACTGGCGTGGATAGTGCCCTGCCCGTGGCCGCGCTGATCAGGTCAAAGACCTGTTCAGACGTGGCCCTGGGATGCGAGGCAAAGCTGCGCAGCTCGGGCTCTGCCGACACCTGCGCAACGGCATTCAGCTGTGCGATGGCGGTCGCATCTGCGCCTGCAGATACCAGGGCTTCAGCGTAGGGCCGGGCGATGGTGGCAAGTTCGGCCATGGCTCAGAGCTCGGTCTTCAAACGCGACAACAGCTCGGCATGGACCTGAGTGTTGACTTCGCGATGCAAGATCTGCTCTGCGCCCTTCACGGCCAGCACCGCCACCTGGTCACGCAGTGCTTCACGCGCGGCCACGAGTTGCTGTTCAACGTCGGCCTTGGCGGCGGCCATGATCTTGGCGGCCTCTTCATTGGCGCGACGCTTGCCGTCCTCGACCAGACCGGCAGCCATGCGCTCGGCATCGGCGATGCGCTTGGTGCTTTCTTCACGCGTGGCAGCAAGCTGCTGCTCGACGCGCTGATTGGCGTTGCTCAGCTCCAGCTTGGCACGATCGGCGGCGGCCAGGCCGTCGGCGACCTTGTGGGCCCGTTCGTCCAGGGCTTTGGTGATCGGCGGCCAGATGAAGCGCGCCGTGAACCAAGCCAGGAACAGGAACGGAATCCACTGGATGAACAGACTGGCATTGATGTTCACAGCGGGACTCCCTGATAGGCGGGGTGATCGTCTGTGATCAAGTCAGAACGAAGGGATTGGCGAAGGCGAACAGCAGCGCGATGGCCACGCCGATGAGGAAGGCGGCGTCGATCAGGCCGGCCAGAATGAACATCTTGGTTTGCAGCTCGTTCATCAGCTCAGGCTGACGCGCTGAAGCTTCCAGGAACTTGCCGCCCATCAGGGCGATGCCGATCGATGCGCCGATAGCGCCCAGGCCAACGATGATGCCGCAAGCCAAAGCGACGAAGCCGAGGACGTTTTCCATTTGTGATGCTCCTGAGGGTGAGTGAAAAGAGAGGGTTGAAGAAACGGGAAGTGAAACGGACAGGCGCTCAGTGCTTGTCGTGCGCCTGCCCGATGTAGATCAGGGTCAGCATCATGAAGATGAAGGCTTGCAGCACGATGATGAGGACGTGGAACAAGGTCCAGACGATGCCGGCGATGACATGGCCGAAAGCCAGGCCGATGCCGGTAGCGCTCAAGGCCCAGGCGCCGCCCATCAGTGCGATGAGCATGAAGACCAGCTCACCAGCGAACATGTTGCCGAACAGCCGCATGCCATGCGAGATCGTCTTGGCGGCGAACTCGATCATCTGCATGAGGAAGTTGAAGGGCCACAGCAGCGGATGGTTGCCGAAAGGCGCGCTGATCAGCTCATGCCCCCAGCCGCCCAGGCCCTTGATCTTCACGCTGTAGTAGATGCACAAGAGCAACACCATCGTGCTGATGCTCAGGGTGGTGGAAAGGTCGGCCGTGGCCACGACCCGCAAGTAGTCCTTGAAGCCCAGAGCGGGGCCGGCAACCGTCCAGATCTGCGGCAGCAAGTCCACCGGCACCATATCCATGAAGTTCATCAAAAAGATCCAGACGAACACGATGAGCGCCAGCGGGCCGACGAAGCGGCGGCTCTGTTCGTTGTGGATCACGCTCTTGGCCTGGTTGTCCACCAGTTCGACCAGCATCTCGACGGCAGCCTGCCAGCGGCCAGGCACGCCTGAGGTGGCATGACGCGCACCCGTCCATAGCAGCAGCAGCGCCACCAAACCCAGCACACTGGAAACGACGATCGAGTCCAGATTGAACAGACTGAAGTCGACGATGCTTTTTTGCCTCACGCTCTCGAATGCAAAGTCCTTCTGCAGGTGCTGCAGGTGGTGGACGATGTACTCGCTAGCGGTTGGACCTTGTCCCTCGGCTGCTGCCATGTACGTTCCTGTCGATCAGTTCTTCTTCGAACCGCGCCACAGCAGCGCGACCCAATAACACTTCAAGCACAGCACCAGTCCCGCCAGCAAGGCCGGCCAACTCAAGGGCTGCACGATTTGCGGTGCCAGCATCAGCATGGCGACCGAAACCGCGATCTTCACCATCTCCCACACCATGAATCTGACAACGCTGGCGCTGGGCGACATGCTGGACAGACGGCTGGTCATGCCGCGCGCCATCAGCGCACCGGGCACCACCGCGGTGGCCGCGCCGTAAAGCGCGGACCACGCCACCGATTGCCTGCCGGTCATCCACCCCGCGACCAGCGCCACCACCACCCCCACTACCACCTGCACAGCCACCACCCGCCAAGGCGACAGCGTCGGGTTGCGGTCTCTGAGGGCCAGCGCTTCCTTGCGGGTCAGCGCCCGGGCGGCGGGGATCGACTCGGCGCCGTCGTCCTCAACCCAGCGGCCGACGCGTTGCTTGCGTTCGGTCATCAGATTGAAGAGTTGCAGGCAGCAAAGCCTCGGAATTATACGAAGAGTTGCAGGACATGCCGGGATATCCCTTACACCGGCGCTGCCTGGGGCCGGCGCGCGGCGTCAACTGCGGCGTGGCAACAACAGCGGCCGCCGCGCCCGATCAGCGAAACTCGCGCCCTGCGCAAAGTGGGCCGCCAGACGGAACCGCCGCGTGCCCCGCACACTCGAATGCCGACCATGCGCCTGCTCAACGGTACGTCCGCCCGCCTGTCCATCCAGCTAATCTGCCTGCTCGCCGCTGCCTGGCTGGTGTCGCCGCCGGCCGCGCTGGCAGCCGGCGTCATGGTCACCACGCCGCAGGTGCGCGCCGAACTGGTGGCGCATGCACCCGAGGGCGTGGCCGCCGGCAAGCCGCTGATGCTGGGTCTGAAGATCGAGCATCAGCCGAAGTGGCACACCTATTGGAAGAACCCGGGCGACTCGGGCCTGCCGACGACTCTGGACTGGACCTTGCCTGCGGGCTTTGCCGCCGGCGCGATCGAGTGGCCCACACCGCAGCGCCTGCCGCTCGGGCCGCTGATGAACTACGGCTTCGAGGGCACGCTGCTGCTGCCCGTGCGGCTGACGGTGCCGGCTGATTTCGCCGGCGATGCGTTGCGTGTGTCGCTGCGCGCCGAGTGGCTGGTGTGCAAGGACGTCTGCATCCCCGAGTCGGGCGAGTTCGTGATGGATGTGCCGGCGCGCGCGGCCAGCGCGCTGAACGGTGCGCTGTTTGCCGCCGCCGAGGCAGCGCGCCCGCGCGAAGCGCCCGGCGCAAGGGCAGAAGCCCGCATCGAGAACGGCGCGCTGGCGCTGCGCGTGGCCGGCCTGCCGGCGGCATGGGCCGGACGGCAACTCGCCTTCCTGCCCGAAGACGGCGGCGTGATCGCCAACGCCGCCACACCCGCCGTGCAGTGGCAAGGCGCCCAGTGGAGCGCCCGCCTGCCGCTGGACGAGCAGCGCAGCGCCAGCCCAGAACGCATGACCGCCGTGCTGACCACGCCCGGCGAGCCGGCGGGCCTGCGCGTGAGCTTCGCGGTGCAGGGGCCGTGGCCCACCGTCGCGCCGTTGCCGGCGCTCGCGGCGGTGCAGCCCGCGCCAGCATCCACCACGCCACCGATGGGCCTGGCGCTGGCGCTGCTGCTGGCGCTGGCCGGCGGGGCGCTGCTGAATCTGATGCCCTGCGTGTTTCCGGTGCTGTCGCTCAAGGTGCTGGGCTTCGCGCGGCATGCGCACGACCGCCGCGCCGTGTTCGCCGGCGGGCTGGCCTACACGCTGGGCGTGGTGCTGTCGTTCGTCGCGCTGGCCGCGCTGATGCTGGCGCTGCGCGCCAGCGGCGAGCAACTCGGCTGGGGCTTTCAGCTGCAGTCGCCGGCATTCGTCGCCGCACTGGCGGCGTTGTTCACATTGATCGGCCTGAACCTCGCCGGGCTGTTCGAGGTTGGCAGCGTGCTGCCGGCTTCTTGGGCGTCGGCACGCGCACGCCATCCGCTGGCAGATTCGGCGTTGACGGGCGTGTTGGCGGTCGCAGTGGCCTCGCCGTGCACCGCGCCGTTCATGGGCGCGTCGCTGGGGCTGGCGGTCACGCTGCCCACGGCCCAGGCGCTGGCAATTTTCGGCGCGTTGGGCCTGGGCATGGCGCTGCCTTACCTGGCAGCCAGCGCCTGGCCGCAGCTGGCGCGTGCACTGCCGCGGCCGGGGCCGTGGTTGGCCACCTTCAGGTCGCTGATGGCCTTCCCGATGTTCGCCACAGTGGTCTGGCTGATCTGGGTGGTCGGCCAGCAGGTGGGCATCGACGGCGCCGCGGCGCTGCTGGCCACGCTGGTGGCGCTGGCCTTCGTCGCGTGGGCGCTGGGCAACCCGTCGTTGGGGCTTCGTGCGCGCACCGGGCTGGGCACGTTGGCGCTGCTGGTGCTGGGCGCCTCGCTGGTCTGGGCGCTGCCTTCGCTGCGCAGCGACGCACAGGCTGCGCCGACCGTCGGGTCGGCGAGCGGATCGACCAGCAGCAGCGCCGACGCCCGCTGGCAGCCCTGGTCGGCCGCCCGCGTGGCCGAGGCCACAGCAGCCGGGCGGCCGGTGTTCGTCGATTTCACCGCCGCCTGGTGCGTGACCTGCCAGTTCAACAAGCGCACCGTGCTCGCCGATGCCCGCGTGCTGGCCGATTTCGACGCCCGCCGCGTGCTGCTTTTGCGCGCCGACTGGACCCGGCGCGACGCCGACATCAGCGCAGAACTTTCGCGGCTGGGGCGCAGCGGGGTGCCCGTCTACGCGCTCTATGCCCCTGCTGGCGGGTCAACATCGGGCGCGGCGTCGGCAGCGCCGCGCATCCTGGCCGAAATTCTCGGCGTTGACGAAGTACGCGCGGCGCTCGCCGCCCTGCCCTGATTGCCCCTTCCCCTGCACTGAACCACACGGAGTCCCCATGAAGCACGCTTTGCTCACCGCTGCCTTGTTCACCTCATTGGCACTGGCTTCGGCCAGCGCGCTGGCCAACGCCACCGTCGGCCAGCCTGCGCCGGCCTTCAGCGCCGTCGACACCAGCGGCAAGACCGTCTCGCTGGCCGACTTCAAGGGCCGTCACGTGGTGCTGGAGTGGGTGAACCCGGGCTGCCCGTTCGTGCGCAAGCACTACGACAGCGCCAACATGCAGGCCACGCAGAAGGGCGCCACCGACAAGGGCGTGGTCTGGCTGGCCATCAACACCACGGCCACCGACGCCGGCGACTACCTGAAGCCGGCGGCGATGGCCGAGTGGATGAGCAAGCAGCGCGCCGCTGCCAGCGCGACGCTGATGGACAGCGACGGCAAGGTCGGCCGCGCCTACGGTGCGCGCACCACGCCGCACATGTACGTGATCAACGCCAAGGGCACGCTGGTCTATGCCGGCGCCATCGACAGCAAGGCCAGCGCGAACCCGGCCGACATCCCCAGCTCGACCAACCACATCAACGTCGCGCTGGCCGAGTCGCTGGCCGGCAAGCCGGTCAGCGTGGCCAGCACGCGGCCCTACGGCTGCTCGGTCAAGTACTCGTCGATGTGATCTGACGGCCCGGGTACCGAGGTCTCGGCCGTTTTCACGGCCGTTTTCACGGTAGTCGCCGGTATCGCTGCGCCAGAAGCGCGAACGCCTGGGCCGAGGCGGCGGCGTCGAAAGTCGGGCCGATTTCCTCGGCCAGGATCGACGCTACCGGCTCGGCCAGCGACTCGGCTGCCGCGGCATCCAGAAACAGCAGACGGCAACGGCGGGCCAGCGCGTCTTCCACGGTGCGCGCCATCTCATGGCGCACGGCAAAGCGCAGCATCGCCTCGGTCAGCACGGGGCGGCCTGATTCGGGGTCGTGCCAGAGCACACGTTCGGCACCCGGCAGCGCACGCACCGCATCGGCTTCGCTGCCGTACAGGTGCAGCCCAGCGGGCTCGCCCAGCGGGCGGCCGGGCGCCGCGCCCAGCAGCGGCAGCCGCTCGGTCACGCCGGCCGGCCGGCGCGGCAGCAGGCCGTGCGCCATGCAGCGGTCGAGCACGTCCTCGGCCATCGCGCGGTAGGTGGTCCATTTGCCGCCGGTGACGGTGACCAGTCCACTGCGGCCGACCAGCACGACGTGCTCGCGCGACAGCGCCTTGGTCGCGCCGCGGTCGCCGTCGCCGCCGCCCTCACCCGCGTGCGGACGCACCAGCGGCCGCAGCCCGACCCAGACCGAGCGCACATCGGCCCGCTGCGGCACGCGCGTCAGCACGCGGGCGGCCTCGCGCAGGATGAACTCGACCTCTTCGGCAAAGGGCTCGGGTTCGCGCGCCAGGTCGCGCCGCGGCGTATCGGTGGTGCCCAGCACGGTCTTGCCCAGCCAGGGCACAGCGAAAAGCACGCGGCCGTCGGCGGTCTTGGGCACCAGCAGCGCGTGGGTGCCGGGCAGGAAGACGCGGTCCACCACCAGGTGCACCCCTTGGCTGGGCGCCACCAGCGGCAGGCTGGCGGGGGCAGCGGCGGACGCCGCTGCGGGGGCATCCATGTCGCGCAGCGCGTCGACCCAGACGCCGGTCGCGTTGACCACGCACCGCGCACGCACGGTGAAACGCCCGCCGCTCTCGCCGCTCTCGGCGTCGCTCGCGTGCACGCCGGCGACCCGGCCGCCTTCAAGCAGCAGCCCGCTCACCGGGCAATGGTTGAGCAGCACAGCGCCGCGCGCGGCGGCGGTGCGCGCCAGCAACACGGCCAGTCGCGCGTCGTCGAACTGCCCATCCCAGTACTTGACGCCGCCCCACAGGCCCTGCGCGCGCAGGCCCGGCAGCAGTTCACGCGTACGCCGCGCGCTCAACCACTCGGTGGCGCCCAACCCGCGTGCGCCAGCCAGCGCGTCGTAGGCCTTCAGGCCGATGCCGTAGAAGCCGCGCTCCCACCAGTGGTAGCCGGGCATCACGAAGGGCAGCGGCTGCACCACGTGCGGCGCGTTGGCCAGCATCGAACCACGCTCTCGCAGCGCCTCGCGCACCAGGCCGAGATTACCCTGCGCCAGATAGCGCACGCCGCCGTGCGCCAGCTTGGTGGCGCGCGACGAGGTGCCGCTGGCGAAGTCGTGCGATTCCAGCAGCGCCACCGTCAGGCCGCGCGCTGCGGCGTCAAGTGCCACCCCCAGGCCGGTGGCGCCACCACCGACCACCAGCAGATCGAACACGCAGTCCTCGCGCAGGAGCCGCAGCAGCGCGGCGCGCTCGAGCAGTGCCGCAGCCTGGGTCGGCCCGCTCACGCCCGCGCGAAGTTCAGCGGCAGCCCGGGCACCGCCACGCGCAGCCGCAGCACGCAGCCGGCCAGCGGCTGCGCCGCCAGCTCGGCCGCCGGGCGGCCCTGACGTGCGGTGGTGATGTACAGCGTGCGCAGGTCGGCGTCGCCGAAGCAGGGCATCGTCGGGCAGCACACCGGCAGCATCACGCTTTGAAGTTCGAGACCGTCACGGCCCAGCCGCACGAGGCGGCTGCCTTCATACATCGCCACCCAGTAGGCGCCCTCGCAGTCGACCGCGGCGCCATCGGGCCGGCCGCCATAGGCACCGGGGCCCTGCAGCGGCTGCGCTTCGGCGCGCGGCGCGAACTGCGCAAACACGCGGCCGCGCGACAGGCTGCCGGTGACGATGTCGAAGTCGAAGGCGCGCACCACGTGGGCGCGCGTGTCGGCCCAGTACAGCGTGCGGCCGTCGGGGCTCCAGGCCAGGCCGTTGCTGGTGCCGATGTCGCCGGCGATGCGCACCGCACTCGGCCCGTCCCAGCGGTACAGCGCGGCGGCGTTGCCGCGCTGCTCGTCGATCGTGCCCACCCACAGGCGGCCCGCGGCGTCGGCCTTGCCGTCGTTGAAGCGCAGGTGCTCTGGCGCATAGGGTGCGGCCGCCAGCTGCGTGCGCTCGCCTTTGCGGGGGTCGAAACGGAACAGCCCGTCACGCATCGCCAGCAAGAGCTGCCCGCCGGGCAGCGGCGCGGCGCAGCCGGGTTCGCTGTCGAGCGGCCAGTGGGTGTGGACAGCGCTGGCCGGATGCCAGCGGTGCAGGCCGCGGCCGGGGATGTCGCACCAGTACAGCGCGGCTTCGTCCGGGTGCCAGAAGGGCGACTCGCCGAGCAGTGCCGGCGGCGTGCCTGGCGGCAGCGGCAGCGCCTCGACGGGGCCGCTGACCACCGTCATGCGGTGCTCACCTCCAGCCGCATCCAGGCCTCGAAGCGCTGACCGGGCATCAGCGTGCGCAGACCATGTTGCGCCGGCTCGGCCATGTGGATGGCGTTGCTGACGTGGCTCACGGGCTCGACGCAGAAGTAGTCCTTCTGCGGCGGCGTGTAGACCACCAGGTAAGGCAGCGAGGAGCTCAGGCGCAGCGAGAGCCGCTCGTCGCGCAGCCGGGCGGCACCGCTCCAGCCCTCGAAGCAGTGGTCGAAGTCCATGTGCGCGATGTCGCCGTCGATGCCCGGCTGCGGCACGCGGCGCGTCGGCAGGCCGGTGGCGTCGCTCTCCCAGCGGTCTGAGAGTTCGATGTGCAGCCGGCTGCGCGCGCGCTTGGGAAAGTACGGGTGCCAGCCCAGGCCGGCCGGCTGCGCCAGCGTGGCGGTGTTGGTGAAGCAGGCATGCACCTCCAGCGCATCGGGTGTCAGCACGAAGCGCTGTTCGCACTCGAAGGCGAAGGGCCAGTCTTCGTCGGGCGTATGCCGGTAGACCAGTTCGGCATGGTCGGCGGCGGTGGCCTGCACCGCCCAGGGCCTCAGCCAGCCGACGCCATGCACCGAGTGCGGGTTGTCGTCGAAGTTCGGGGCGGTGGTGTACTCATGCCCGTGGAAGCGGAAGTGCCGGTAGCCGAGCCGGTTGGAGTAGGGCACCAGCGGATAGCAGGCCGCCTGGCGCGACGCCGTCAGAGCCGACGGATCACTGCTGCGCAGCACCGCCAGGGTGTCATGCCACAGACCGGCGATGGCGCCGCCCAGATCGGGGCGCAGGACCAGACGCAGTGCGCCGGCGCTCAGTTGCAGCTCGTTCGGAAGACTCATGCGGGACAACCTTGTTCTGGGACGGTCACGCGGCAACAGCGCCGCAGGTTCAGTTCGGTGGCGCGGCCGGGGGCCTCACCAGCGGGTCGAGGCCTCACCCAGCGCTGCCTTCAGGTAGTGTGCGCCCGGGATCGGGTTGAAGTAGTAGGGCGGCACCTCCTCGAAGCCGAGTGCGCTGTAGAGACCGCGTGCGGTTTCCATGTCGTCCAGCGTATCGAGCAGCATCACGGCATGGCCGGCCTGCAGCGCACGCTCCATCAGCGCCTGCGCCAGCAGGCGGCCCAGGCCAAGGCCGCGAAAGGCCGGGCGTACGAACAGCCGCTTCATCTCGCAGGCGGGGCCGTCGTCGGCATCGGCAAAGGGCCGCATCGCGCCGCAACCGGCCACCGCGCCGTCGATCAGCGCCAGCAGCAGCGCCCCCTTGGGCGGCGCGTACTCGCCAGGCAGACCCGCCAGTTCGGCCTCGAAGCCCTGGAAGCGCAGGTCGATGCCCAGCCGCTCGGCGTACTCGACAAAAGCCTCGCGCACCCGCTGCAGGTGCTGCGGCGTGTGCGCCTCGACCAGCTGGAACTCGGGTGCGGGCAACTCAGTCTCCGAGACCAGAAACCCACCAGACCAGCGCCACGCAGGCGGCGGCCAGCACCGCCGCCAGCAGACGCTGGCGCCCGCTGTCGGCCGAAGGCGGCGTGCCCGGCGGCAGCGCCTTGTCGCCGTGCAGCATGGGGCCGATCAGATCGGTCTTGCGCCCGAAGTGGTAGAAAAGGATCGCCGCCACGTGCAGCCCGACCAGCGCGAAGATCAGCCATTGGCCCCAGGTCTTGTGCCAGCCGTTGGCCGCGATGCCGGTGGCGGTGCTGACAAAGCGGTTCAGCGGGCCGACGCTGGCGATCTCGTCGTCAGACACCAGGCCCGTGGCGACCTGCACGCACAGCACCGCCAGCAGCGCAAACACCGACAACGCGCCTATCGGGCTGTGGCCGACCTCGACCAGTTCGCCCTGCCGCCGGTGGCCGCGCAGGTAGCGCAGCACGGTGGCCGGCGCGTAGACGAAGCTGGCAAAGCGTGACCAGCGCCCGCCGACAAAACCCCACAGGATGCGAAAAGTTAGCAGCCCGAGCGCGAAGAGGCCGAAGCGAAAGTGCCAGACCATCGCGTTGCCGCCGATCTTGGCGCTGACCACCGAGGCCACCAGGCTGGCCGCCAGCAGCCAGTGAAACAACCGGGTCGGCAGGTCCCAGACCCGGGTGGGCACGGCGGCGGCAGATTGCGGGGCCGAAGCGGCAGGGGGAAGCGGCATGGATGGTGCGCGGGCAGATGGTGCGCAACCATACCGCGACTGCGCGCCGATGCCACGCGCTGCTTACACTCCGCCCGGCTCCCTCGGCACACCGCCAGCCGCTGCGGGCCACCACCGACCACCCGGCCCTCAACCACCACGGAGCCCCCGCATGAAACTTTCGATCGCTTCCGCCGCCCTCGCCGCCGCCCTGCTCACCACCTTGCCCGCCACGGCGCAATTCCAGCGGCCCGAGCAGGCCATCAAGTACCGGCAAAGCGTGATGGTCCTGCAAGGCACGCACCTGGGGCGCATGTTCGCGATGGCCAACGGCCGCGTGCCGTTCGACGCCAAGGTGGCACTGGAGAACGCGGTGCTGCTCGATGTCATCGACCAGTTGCCCTTCGCCGCCTTTGGCGAGGGCACCGACAAGGGCGGCAATACGCGCGCCAAACCCGAGATCTGGACCGAGCGCGCCAAGTTCGACGCCATGGCCGCCAAGCTGCAGGAAGAAACCGCCAAGCTGGTCGTTGCCGCACGCACCGGTCAGCTCGATCCGTTCAAGGCCGCGGTCGGCGCCGTGGGCCAAAGCTGCAACGCCTGCCACGACGCCTACCAGCGCCCGGCGAACTGATCGGCAGGCTGGATCAGCCCGCCGCGGCTGGCGCGCCAAAGCCCAGCACCACGCGGCGGGTCGAGGCGCTCTTCTTCTCGATCCTGGTGACGAACATGGGCCCGATCTCGGCCGTGTTGCCCACATGTGTGCCGCCGCAGGGCTGCAGATCGACGCCCTCGATCTCGAGCACCCGGATGCGGCCCAGGCCGCGCGGCGGCTGCACGCTCATGCTGCGCACCAGGCCCGGGTTGGCGTCGAGTTCGTCCTCGCTGATCCAGCGGTGGCTCACGGCGTGCGCGCCGGCCACCAGCCGCGCCAGCCCGGCGTTCAGCGCCTCCTTGTCCAGCGGCTCGGTCATGTGGAAGTCCAGCCGAGCGTAGCCAGCGGTGATCGAGCAGCCGTCCACCGGGTGCGGGATCAGCGCGCACAGCAGATGGGTGGCGGTATGAAATCGCATGTGCGCCTGGCGCCGCACGCGGTCGATCGCCGCACGCACGTGCGCGCCTGCGGCGAGCCCGGTCAGGTCAGCCCCGGGCACCGGCACGTGGGCGATCGCGCCGGCCACCAGCTTGCTCTTGCGCGTGTCGGCGATGGCCACTTCGCGCCCGTCGTCCAGGCGCAGCACGCCGGCGTCGCCGGCCTGCCCGCCGCCTAGCGGATAGAAGACCGTGCGATCGAGCAGCACGCCCTCGTCGTTGACGGCCAGCACCAGGGCATCGCAGGTCTCGAGCGTGGCGTCTTCGCGGAACAGTTCTT
>Ga0335394_10005722_pt1 | contig 14027 bp, 17 predicted proteins | sample MAT03_FD_205741 | JGI IMG/M metagenome (GOLD analysis project Ga0335394, IMG submission 205741) | Freshwater microbial communities from Lake Fryxell liftoff mats and glacier meltwater in Antarctica - MAT-03 (spades assembly) (version 2) ...
TTTTCAATAGCCGCTATGATACTGTCTGGCGGCTATTTTGTCAAGTAAATTTGCAAAAAAATATCAAAAAGCATTTAACATTTAATTGCCTCATTTAAAAAGTGTACGTCTGAAAAGTCCCAAATTAAATTTGGGACTGGGAAATGTCGGATATTTGTATATTCCAATGATTTCTTTGTCGTAGTAGGTTTCTTTACAGGAAACTATACCGATGAACATTAAATAATGTTATATTTTTTTTTATTTTTTCGTTTGTTTTAAGTCCAAAGTTCTTTTACCTTCTTCGCGTGCTGTCGAGAAGAATATTTTTATCTACTCAAAACTACAACAGTTTTCAATTTGATTAACCGCTTTTTGTAACTTTGCCCCATAAACCAATTTTACCCGTTCAAAACAATGGCCAAAGTACCCGTCAATAAACACCAGCCCGTTTACCAAACTCCCTCTTCGCCGATGTCGGTAAAGACCAAACGTTTTTCGTTGAACAAAAAGAAGTACATCAATATTGCCTTTCGGCAGCAATGGGAAGCCCAGAAAATGTGGTTGCTGCTCCCGCTGGGGCTGCTGCTGCTCAATGCTGTTTTGGGCGTTACGGGCGTTTATCCAAACTACTGGGTCTATATCTTGGTGGTTGTGGCCACGGGTTTGTACATCGGCTTTTGGTACGTTCAGTTTATGGGCGTTACGCAGTTGGAGCAGTACAAACAACTCTTCGATAAGTACATATACGAGATTGACAGCCGCCAAATTTTGGTGAAAGTAAACGCCAAAGAAAGCGGAGTAATGCCCTGGGATCAGATTAAGTCGGCCATCAAAGCCAAAGATGGTAGCTATTTGTTGAACATCACCCGTGGGCAATTTTTGCATTTTCCCGCCGAGGTCTTCAACTCCGAGCACGACGTTCGGTTGTTTGAGCGCATTTTGAAACAAAAAAATCTATTGGAAGTCGAAAACGTAAAAAAGTAGCAGCAGCTTCAAAAAAAGGCGCGCCTTTTAAAGCAGTTATTTTTTTCGCTACTCGCTACTCAATGCTGACTATTTGTAGTTTATTGCTTTGGCATTTTAAAAATAGCCTCGTCCACCGTTGGATTCAATTCTACTTTGGTAACGGTGGTGGTCATGGTGCCCATTTGGTCGTTTTTCAATTCGGTAGTAAACGGGAAAGCCACACCATCAACCATTTTATAGTTTGAGATGCGGGTTTCGACATCGATACCAGCCACGCTGACCACCGACTTAACGATGTAGTAGGTAGCGGCATCAACGTAGTTTACCGACGAGAAGCCATCTTTGGTAGTCATTTTCATCTTGAAAACATCACTTGAATCAAGTTTTTCTTTGCCCATCAGTTCAAACGTTGTTCCTTTTTCTTTGTAATTGAGCAGCCCCCCCGAAATATCCAACTGTCCCAGCATTGGTTTGGCTTGGTCGGCGGGCAGTTCGGTTGGCGTAGTAATCCCCATCGGCGGGGCAAGGGTCCAGGCGGTGTTGCCATCTACGGCCTGGACTATTTCTTGGCCCATGGCCGACACGTCAATGCGAAGGCCGCGATTTTGCACAATGACGGTTTTTACGGGTAGCTCCATGCCCATTACCGACATATTGGACTCCATTTTCATCGATTTGATAGCCGCCAGTTTTTCGGCACCGCCACGGGCTTCTATCATTTTGGTTACAATTTCATCGGCAGTTTGGGCTTTTACAGCTACCAACGAAGCGGCGGCAAAGACCAAGGAAAGCATTAATTTTCTCATTGTTTTTGATTTTTTGGGTTGTTGATACTTTGTAAAACTCACAATTGGGCAGAAAATTGCGACTAACTTTGAAATTAACCAAACTATTGCGGCACACTTTACACCAAAGCGGATTTATAGAGGATAAACGGTTTGTTTTTACTTTATATTTTGCACAAAGTGCGCAATGTCGCTTTCGAGGTTTTGGCTTTTTTCTAATGCCCGAATAAACGCACTGCCAATAATAGCCCCGCTGGCGTGTTGGCAGGCTTGCTCGAAGGTGTGGCGGTCGTTGATACCAAAACCAATCAGGCGCGGATTGCGGAGCTGCATGGCGTTGATACGCGCAAAGTAGGCCTCCATGGCGTGCGTTATGCCCGTTTGTGCGCCCGTTACGCTGGCCGACGACACCATATAAATAAAACCATTGCTGCGCTGGTCTATTTGGCGAATACGCGCCTCGGAGGTTTGCGGCGTAATCAAGAAGATATTGAGCAAGCCGTATCGGTCAAAAATGTCCTTGTATTCGTTTATGTAAACATCAAATGGCATGTCGGGCAGTATCAAGCCATCAACTCCTACCTCTTGGCAAGATTGGCAGAAGTGCGCAACGCCATACTGCATAACGGGGTTGATGTAGCCCATCAGCAATACAGGTAAGGAAATTTCTTGGCGCATCTCGCGGAGTTGTTCAAACAGCAGTTTTACGCTCATGCCATTCAAAAGGGCTTTTTGATTGCTATCTTGAATGGTTTCGCCGTCGGCTACGGGGTCAGAGTAGGGCATACCAATTTCTACCAAGTCGGCTCCCGCTGCTTGCAGTGCCCGCAATACCCGTAACGTGTCGTTTAAAGCAGGGAAACCCGCCGTAAAGTACACGTTCAAGTTGCGCTCGGGTTGTTTCTGAAACAAGTCAATAATTCGATTCAAAGTACAGACAAAAAAGTGAAAAATTTTAAGTTACTGGCAATAAGGCAGTTACTCAATTGGGCTGACTCTCGGGTAGAAACACCCGACAGCACGGGAATTTTTCGGTTAGTTTTCGGTAATATAATCAAGTACCAATACTTTGTCTAAATACGGCCCGAGTACTTTTCCGAAGGCTTTGTGGTCGGGGTGGGGCAAATAAACGGCGCGGTCGGCTTCGTTCTTGAAAGTCAAAAAGAAGCAGTGCGTAAAGCCTTGGTTTAGGTTTTCGGGGCTGTTGTTGGTACCCCATTCGTAACCCGCTATTTCTTTGATTTGGGTGGGTAATTTACGAAATGCGGCCTCTACTTCTTTGACCTGCTCGGGCGTGGCACCGTCTTTAAATTTGAACATCACGACGTGGCGTAGCATTTTGGATTTTTGGTTTTTTTTCTGAGAAAAAGCCGCATTACCCACCGTGAGCAACGCCAATAATACAAGGAAAAAAGATACGTTTTTCATTCTGACATTGGGGGTTTTAAAGATAAAAAAGAAGCACAAAATATAAATTTCAAGGAGTTCAGCTCAAATAAACGCCCGCCGCTGAACCTGTCAATATCACCTGTACGTGTTCGTTGAGGGTGGTACTAACGGTGTAGCCCACGTAGTCGGCTGAAATAGGGAATGAATGATGAGCGCGGTTGATCATCACCGCCACTTGTACTTTTTTGAGGGTTACGCCCAACAAAGGCGAAAGACTATAAGCCAGTGTGCGCCCGGTATTTAGTACATCGTCCACCACCACAATCACCTTACCCATCATTTGCATTTTTTCTATGCCAAAGTCCACGGGGTTGGCGTGCGGCTCTTCTTTGTTTAGTTGTACTTGCAGCAGTAATACTTTGAGAGGCGATATCTGCTCCAGTTCTGCTCTTAATAAAATAGCCAGTTGGTAGCCTTCGCCTACAATGCCTGCCAGCACGATTTCAGACTCCGTAAAGTTGCGCTCATACATCTCAAACGCAATTCTTTTGATGCGTTGGTTGGTTTGTTGAGCGTTCAAAACGGGCTTTCGGTTTTCGTTAATCATTAAAAATCAGTATTTTATAGTATTTCTACTAATATATTTTTTGTCTTTTATTTTTCAATTATTGACTTTGGCACAGTTTTGGCAAATTAATTATATATAATCAATTTATCCAAATCTTGTTATGTTAATTCTCCGAAAAATAATTACTCCTGTCGTTTTCATGGGCTTATTGAGCAGTTTTATTGTCCCCACCAGCCCACGCGACGTGGAAATTGCCGGAAAAATCAAAAGTTCTATTCGGACGGGCAACGCCCAAAGTTTATCAGAACATTTTGAAAAAAACCTTGAACTCGTCATTGATACTGAAAAAGTATCGTTTAGCAATGTACGCACCGAGCAAGCGAGCGTAATCTTAAAAACTTTTTTCAAGAAGCACCCCCCGAAAGATTTCAAGTACGTTTTTCAAGGAACTACCTCGAAAGTACGCTACTGCACAGCTACTTACCAAGACATAACGGGTGGCATGTTTCAAGTGTATATTTTGATGCGCATCACCGAAAAAGATTACCGAATCAATACTTTGCACTTCAAGAAAGAATAAGCAATGCAGACTCATTTGATTTCAAAAGCACCATCTTTGAACCCTTTGTTGGCTTTGGCCGACGACACCGTGATTTTCATAGAAAAACCGCCTACTCCCTGCTGCCGTGTAAACGGAATCTTGACCCCGCCACTGTCTTTTGCTTCTTTGTAATCCAAAAAAGTAACGTTCATCATTCCACCACCGCGCTGCCCTGGATCGCCAGTGCCAGGTTGTCTGTCGCCGTTGGGGCGGCCTTCCATACTTCCCATTCTCCTAATTTTCAGGCCACTGGTTACGTCAAAAAACTCTGTCCACTTTTTTCCTTCAAGGGTTACAAATTCTACCTTCCAGGCTTCTTTGCCGGCGGCAGTATCTTTGCCCACCACATTTTTTTGAATTTTATATTGCTCATACAGCAACTCGGGAAATAACGCCCCCTGCAAAATTTGCGCGGTTGCCTCGGTTCCTTCGGCTACGTTGCTCTGCTGGTTGCCCATCATATTTCGCATGCTGGCTACTTTGAGGCCGTTGGAAGTAGTGCGGTTTACTTCTTGCCCAAAAGCGTAGGCTACCGACATAAATTTATTGGGCTTCTTTTGTTTGGCCTCCATTTCGAGCGTAAAGGCCTGCCCGTTGCGCTGCGATTCGCCCGTCATGCTGAGGGTCAAATCTTCTATTTTGGCCACGGCCTCTTTGCCACCAATGGCTGCGAGGTACTTGTCAATAAGCTGGTCGGCAGTAGGAATATCTTGGGCAACGGCTGCCTGGCGGGCGACCAACATAAAAAAAACGGAGAAAAAACAACTTTTCATAGCCACAAAAAGGTTATAGGAACAATGGGCAAAAATATACAAAAAAAACGACTTGTTGTGTCAAACCAAAGTACTTTCTGGAACGACGGCAAGATAACGCCATTGCAAAAAATCGAAAACGCGCTGCTGCAACGGCACGCGCTGCACCTTTACGTCAAGCGCGACGACCTGCTGCACCCGCAAGTATCGGGCAATAAATGGCGCAAACTCAAATACAATTTTTTGGAAGCCCAAAAACTGGGCTTCCAAAGCCTTTTGACCTTTGGGGGGGCCTATTCCAATCACATTGCTGCCACCGCCGCCGCTGGCAAAGCCTTGGGAATGCAGACCATTGGCGTTGTTCGTGGCCAGGAGCTTACGCCCCACGCCAATCCGACGTTGGCGTTGGCACAAGCCAACGGCATGAAACTCATTTTTGTAACCCGAGAAGCCTATCAGGACAAAAATGCGCTGGCCCAAATCTATGGTCAAAACTGCTACCTAATACCCGAAGGTGGCAGCAACGCCCTGGCCGTAAAGGGCGTGGCAGAGGTAGTATCTGAAATAACCACCCAACTCACCTACGCCCCCACTTACCTCGCCACCGCCGTTGGCACGGGTGGCACTTTTGCGGGGCTTTGCGGGGGTGCACAGCAGTTGCGTACCCAAGTTTTGGGGTTTGCCGCACTCAAAAACGGGCAATATTTGCTTCCCCAAATTCAAAACTGGGCAGAGGACGCATTTAAAGAAAATCCTTCTGATGCTATCTTTTGGGACGCTTGCGGACAGGGATACGGCAAAACTACCCCCGACTTGCGGCAGTTTGTGCGCGACTTTGAGCAGCAAACGGGTATTTTGCTCGACCCCGTCTATACGGCTAAGATGTTTTTTAAACTTTATCAACTCATTGAAAGCAGCTCCTATTTCGGTGCCAACGCCACCATCGTAGCCCTGCACACGGGCGGCTTACAAGGACGAACGCCGAATTTGCTCTAAAATATATCAAACGTCGTTTATGTTTTATCGTTCTATATCCCCTATTTTTGGGGTAAATTCCACCTGTTATCTATGATTGATTTCTGGCAGCCTTGGGTATTTTTTCAAACCGTTTTTTATTTTTTCTTAGGCATTTTTGGACGCTACGTGGCCATTGCTTTGCTGTTTCAGTATTTGTTTAAAATAAAATACCAAACCCACTTTGCCCACCGCCAAGTAAACACCAAACTGCGCCGAAGCCATCAAAACTGGCGCGAAATTGGCTATTCGGCCCTCACTTCGGTTATTTTTGCATGTGTAAGTGCGGGCTTGGTGGCAGCCTGGCAAAAAGGTTGGACGCAGGTTTACATCCACTTTGACCAATACCCGTTGGTTTGGCTTCCCGCAAGTGTGGTGCTGGTGCTGGCGCTGCACGAAACCTACTACTATTGGCTGCACCGCCTCATGCACCAGCCATGGGTCTATAAATGGGTGCACAAGTCGCACCACGATAGCATCACTACCTCGGCTTGGACTTCCTTTTCTTTTCATCCTATCGAGAGTATTTTGCAGTCGGTTGTATTGCCATTTTTGCTGTTTATTGTTCCCGTTCACTACGCAGCGGTGGGTGTTATCTTGCTCATTATGACCATCACCAGTGTTATCAATCACCTCAATACGGAGATTTACCCGCAAGGTTTTCACCAGCATTGGTTCGGAAAATGGTGGATTGGGGCCACGCACCACAGCTTGCATCATTCGCAGTTTCGGTATAATTATGGCCTCTATTTCAGGTTTTGGGACAAATTGATGCGCACCGAAAGCCCTGATTTTCAGCGTTTATTTGAAAAAAAGACCCAAAAGTAAGCTGCCCAATTGAACAGCGTTAGTTATTTTAACAATAATAGTAATGGCCCTAAATTCGCAGTCGCCTGTGCTGGCACAAGTACCACAGCGCATTGTGTCGTTGGTACCGTCGCAAACGGAGCTGTTGTTTGATTTGGGGTTAGACGAACAAATTGTGGGCGTTACCAAATTCTGCGTTTATCCAGCCGAAAAAGTAAAACTAAAAACCAAAATTGGCGGCACAAAAAACTTTGACCTAACGGCCATCGCGGCGCTCAAACCCGACCTGGTCATTGGCAACAAAGAAGAAAACTACCAAGCGGGCATCGAAGCCTTGCGGGCGCGCTATCGCGTGTGGCTGACAGATATTGTAACGCTCGAAGATGCCCTTCAAATGATTGAAGAGGTGGGGGCGTTGGTGGGTTTTGCAGCGTCGGCACAGCTACTATCTGCCCACATTCAAAACGCCTTTGCCCAACTTATCCCCGCTCCTACTCCACTGCCACGCGTGGCTTATTTTATTTGGCGAAAACCCTACATGGTAGCTGCCAGTGGCACATTTATTGACCAAATGCTGCAAATAGCTGGTTTCCAGAATGTTTTCAGTGCATTAAACCGCTACCCAGCAATATCCGTTCAGCAACTGCAAGCCGTAAGTCCCGACTTGATTTTCTTGTCGTCGGAGCCGTATCCTTTTCGTCAAAAACATTTTGCCGAGTTGCAGGCCATTTGCCCCAACGCCCGCGTACAATTGATAGACGGCGAACTATTCAGCTGGTACGGCAGTCGTTTGCAATATTCGGCGGCGTATTTTCGCGCATTGAGGCAACAGTTTTGACGTTGTAACTTTATCCCAGTGCTTCTATTTCTTCTACTGCGGCTTCCCAGTCGGTGGTAGCTTTTTCCAATTGGTTCTTTGTATCTTCGTAATATCGCTTCAATTCTTTCAATTTGGCGGGGTCATTAAAAACCGACGCATCGGCCAGTTTGGCTTCAGTTTCGGCCTTTCGTTTTTCTAAGTCGCTAATTTTCTGCTCAACATCGGCCACTCGTTTTTCCAGTTGTTTGCGCACTTGAAAATTGTTTTCTTTGGGCGGTGTGGCCGCCGCCGCAGGTTTGGTGCTTTGTACGTTGGCGTGCTTAGAGAGTTCTATTTTTTCGGGCGTTTTCGCGCTGCTACTTCCGCGATCTTCAAGCCACGTTTCGTACTCGGCGTAGTCGCCTGGATAGCCTTTTACTTGGTGGTCTTCGATGTACCAAATTTTATTGGCAATAGATTCTACAAAATAACGGTCGTGCGAGACCACTACAAACGAGCCTTCGTACTGCTGCAAGGCTTGAATCAAAATATTGACCGACTGCATATCCAAGTGGTTGGTGGGCTCGTCGAGTAGCAAAAAATTAGCCTCCGACACGAGTACCTTGGCCAAGGCTACCCGCGATTTTTCGCCACCCGAAAGCACTTTTATTTTCTTAAAAACATCTTCGCCTGTAAACAAAAAGCAGCCCAAGATGGTCCGACATTCGGTTTCGCTTTTGGTTGAATTGGCGTATTTGAGTTCTTCCAAAATGGTATGCTCCACGTTCAACGACTCCAACTGGTGCTGGGCATAAAACGTAAACTTGACATTGTGGCCCAGTCGCCGCGTGCCGTTTATTTCTTCGGTACCCGCAATAACGCGCAGCAGCGTGGACTTGCCCTTGCCGTTGGCACCGATAAGCGCCACTTTATCGCCGCGCTCCATCGAAATATCGGTATGCGACAATATGACCTTCTCGCCGTAGGCTTTGGAAGTGTCTTCCAACTGAAACACGTGGCGGCCAGGCTGCGTCGAAAATTGAAACTTGAAGTGCACCTTGGCGTTTTCGTCCACTACGGCATCTACGCGGTCCATTTTTTCGAGTAGCTTTACCCTACTTTGGGCTTGCTTGGCTTTGGTAGCTTTGGCCTTAAAACGCTCAATAAAACGCTCAGTTTGCCTAATTTTAGCCTGTTGGTTTTCATACGCCCCGCGCTGAATGTCATTGCGGAGGGCTTTTTCTTCTAAATAAAACGAATAATTGCCCCCGTAATAGTTCAATTTTTGGTTGGCTACTTCTACGGTTACGTCAATGGTATTGTCCAAAAACTGGCGGTCGTGCGAGACCACAATTACCGCTCCTTCATAATTTTGAATGTATTTTTCAACCCACTGAATGGAGGGCAAATCGAGGTGGTTGGTAGGCTCATCGAGCATGAGCAGCGCGGGCTTTTGTAGCAGCAACTTGGCCAGTATTACGCGCATGCGCCAGCCGCCCGAAAACAGCCGCAGCGGGCGGTGCAAATCGTCGGTACTAAAACCCAGCCCCTCCAAAATTTCTTCGGCCTTCGACTGAATGGTGTAGCCATCAAGGGCTTCAAATTCTTCTTGCACGCGCGCAAGGCGGTCAATGAGCGCGTCGTGGTAGTTGAGTTCCATTTCGTTCAAAATCTCGTCCATTTGGCGTTGTAGCTCGTTGGCACGCTCAAAGGCTTGCATGGCCACGGCCAAAATAGAGTCGTCGGTTTGGTACGACAGCAAGTCTTGGTTCAAAAAGCCGATGGTACAATCGCCCGATTTGGAGATTGAGCCGCCGTCGGGTTGGTATTCGCCGTGCAACATGCGCAGCAGCGTGGACTTGCCCGTGCCGTTGAGGCCAATGAGGCCAATTTTTTCTTTGGGCTTAATATGAAGCGACGCACCGTCGTACAGCGCACGGTCGCCCAAATAATACGATAAGTTGGTAATTGAAATCATGCCGCAAAGTTAGCGTTTCGCAGCGTACAATTTGTATATTTGCCCGTCAAGCTATCAGAAATGACGCACATAAATTTTTCTTTACGCCCAGTTGAGGTGTCCAATTATGCCCAGCACCCTTGTAGCGTGTTGGTTTTTGAAGACCAACCCCACAGCTTGCATGGCTTCAAAATACCCTGGACAGCGTGGCTCTTCAATACGCCCGAATATGCTCATTATCAGGCCAAAAACTACAAAACATACACCTTTGTCCTCACCGATTTGGCCCAAACCCAGGCGTTGTCTTTCTTTCATTTATTTGTGTCCAAATTGCCCCAAGTATCCCCCAGTATAGCCACCAGCCCTGCCCGCGCGTCGTTTGGCTCGTTTGAGATGCAAGCCCAATTGCCATTCCAAAAACTTGATTATTTTATCAGTAAAATCATTCAATTTGTCAAAAGTCAAGGAATTGACGGCTTACAAATCAAACAATTTCCCGATTGTTACGCCCCTGCGGCCGCCCAGCTCATGGCCGACGCGCTCGGTCAAAATGGCTTTGAGGTAGTATTTCAAGCACAAAACCAGCACCTTGACGTATCAAACTTGCCCTTTGAAGCACACTTGCACCCCTCCGAAAAACGCCGTTTGCGCAAGTGCCTGCGCGCGGGCTTTGGGTTTGAAGAATGGCCAAATCCTGATTTGCCCACTGCGTTCGGTTTTATCGAACAAAACCGCCGCGACTTGGGCTACCCCATGACCTTCGACTTTGCCACAATGGCCGAATGGTTCGCGCTATTCCCCGACAATTACCGCGTATTTTGCGTCAAAGACCAGCACCAAATCGCCGCGCTCACGCTGGCTGTGCGCTTGGGCAGCGGTGTTTTGTACAATTTTTGCCCCGCCGACCGCCTCCAATACCGCTCTTACAGTCCCACGGTGCTGCTCAACGCGGGACTCTATCACTATTGTCAGCAAAATCAGCTTGGTATATTAGATTTGGGCGTTTCGACCGACACCAACGGGCAGCAAAAAGCGAGCTTGGTGCGCTTTAAACGCAATCTGGGCGCGCAAACGAGCCAGAAAGTAGTTTTCAAGAGTACATTCTAAACCCAGAACTGCGCAAAAAAAGCGACGGTAGTGGTAGCCCGTTTTTGGCGAAGCTATGGCGGCATTTGGGATTAAACAAAACAATGTTTTCTTCCACAGTTTGCGAACCCAAAGAAAGTTTTGCAATTTTAGAGCAGTTTATTGCTAACCACCAAACCCCCTTTTCAGTATGAATATCCTCCATTATGTTTTGTGTGGTGCGCTTGCCTTGTCGGTAGGCGCGGCCCAAGCCCAGAAAAAAGGCAAAACGTCCCCGCCTCCGCCGCCCGTGCCCCAGCTCGATTTGAGCAAACCCGAAGACGCGCAAAAAGCCAATCGCAAGATTACATCAAGCCTCAAAGACGGCGAAAGTTGCTACTATTACTGGCAAGGTAACGTATTTAGCCGCGTGCCTGGCGAAAAAGACCGTTTGCTCTTTACGTATATTGCCATGAACACCCGCGCCAGCGCTACCACCTCCGACCCCGCCAAAGGCTACGGCTGGCGGCACGTCTCGCGCGAATTGTTGTTTTATCAAGACCCCAAAACGGGCGAAATCTTAAAAACTTGGAAAAATCCTTGGACGGGCCAAGAAGTGGACGTGTTGCACATTGCCAACGACCCCGTAAATGGACGCGGGCCGAGCTATGCCATGGGCAACGACGGCAAAACACCCTACAAGCTGAGTGGCTTTGAAAAAGACGGCTACTGGTTTCAGTTGAACGAAGTACCGTTGTTTTACAGCAACCCGCTGGGCGGCGAATACCAAGACGAAGTAGGTGGCACGTACCAAGCCATGGAGATTTTTCAGACCATTACGCCGATGAACGAACTTTTAGATGCCAATAAAGACAAAACCGAAAATAGCCTCATTGCCTGGACGCGGGTTTCCAAGTGGTTGCCGTGGTTTAAGATGGGCGATAAAGTAGGCCAAATGATTTTTACGGGCATTGGCAAAAAAGTAAAATCGTTTGACGACTACCCCGAAGCCTTGAAAAACGAAATAAAGGCCAACTATCCCATTTACGTAGCCGCCCCACCCACCGACGATACGCGCCCCAACGAAACCTCTTGGACGTACTACAAGAAAATAGCTGCCGACAAAAAGAAAGGAAAATAACAACATTTTTGGCCCACAAAAAACGCTTCTGGCTCGACGCAGCCCGAAGCGTTTTTTGTGGAAATTAAAAAAATCGGCTAAAATAGCCTCAACAGCCATATCCGAGGCTAACCAGCATACTTTATGTGATGAATTTTTTGCTAAAACCCGACAATGCTACTTTAATAGCCACAATTTTTATCAATAAAGCAGGATGTTTTCTGAGCATTTCGCTTGGTTGTGGGTCTATTTCTTTGAAAAGTGCTGGTATGGCATAGTGCCGAAACGCTTCAATATTGGCGGCCATTTCTACGATTTCTTGTCGTAAAGCGAGCGTACTTATTACCAGTTGCTCGGCTTTTTCAAAACTCAGTTCATTTTTCTGCACTTTTTTGAGCGGCTCACAAAAAAACGAACCACAGACGTTTGGCCTTGGTTGGTCATATACCGAGCAACAGCCTTTTAGTAAATGACAGGGTAATTGAAAATACAGCTTGTCGTCGGTATGGATAAATGTGCTTAATCCAAAACTTTGTGCCAATGCTTCGTCAGCCTCGTCTTTAATGTCGGCTTTGCTGAAAAGCGTTCCGTCGCAACACATTCCGCATTTAATGCAAATATTTGAAAGACTTGTCATGTTTTTTATATCGTTGTTAAAAGACCTTACAAAGGTAAATGCTGTTTTGCTTTAAGCGACGGTTCGGCCAATAAACAAAACACAAATATAGAAATGAGTTGGTACGAAAATACCTTTTTAGTTAAAAAAAAGGAGTTACCGATTGTATGGTTATACAAAAATAATTTTTACTTTTGTATCTTCATTAACAACGTTAAACCCGCTCAATGCCCTACCAATACCAAGCCTACGGAATCCCCGTGGTATCAGACATAGAACTGCCCGCATTATCTGGTATTGATGGCGATTTAGACGCAAAACCCCTATTTGTTACCCAAGGCGTAGTAGGTGATGTACTACAAAACACCCCCCTTCAACAAAATGCCATTAGCACTTTTAATGCGCATGAACTTCGGTACGAGTTGCCCCACGTAGCCCGCTATTATGTAGCCAATGGCGAGCAAGTTATCGTTGAGCCATTTTGTGATAATTGGCACGAAATACTGCTTTATTTTTATTCCAATTGCTTGGCAGCCATTTTGTTTCAACGTAATCTGATTCCGTTTCATGTGTCGGGAGTTTTTGTAGAAACTAACAAAGTATTGCTTTTTGCTGCCCCTTCTCGAACCGGCAAATCTACCACCGCCCTCATGTTACAACAGCGAGGCTACGCACCTTTTACCGACGACACGGCGGTGTTGAGCGTAAAAAACGGCCACTGCTACGCCCAAGCATCTTACCCCATGATACGGCTTTGGCAAAATACCATTGAAAAACAGACAATTTTAGCGGAAGTAAACAAAAAAACGCTTTGGGCTGATTCAGAAATCAAAAAATATGGGTTTCATTTTCATGAGCAATTTAACACCCAAAAAGTACAAGTAATGGGCGTTGTATTTTTGGAAGAAGCAGGCACAGGAATAACCATCAAACGCCTCACACCCCTCCAAAATATACAACTGCTGGGCAATAATATTTACCGTGGCCAATGGCTGAATGGTATGAAAAAAGGCAAGTTACAGTTTAACCACCTCACGTCAATTGCTAAGGTCGTGCCAGCCTACAAAGCCACCCGCCCCAAAGACAAAGCCACTTTTGAGGATTTTGCAGCAGCGATTGAGAAAGAAATTATTTGGTCGTTGAGTTATTATACAAATTAGCACGAAGGAACGCCCAGTAAGAGACACCCTTTGAGTAACTTCAATTTCTTTGTGAACCTTAGTGGCATAGTATGAATTATTACACAAAGCACACAAAGAAATTAAAGTTACTTAAAGAAAAAATACATTATGAACGAAAACGAAATATCGAATAAAATCATTGGTTGTGCCATTGAAGTTCATAAACAATTAGGGCCAGGTTTATTGGAATCGGCCTACCAAGAATGTTTATCTTACGAGCTTAAATTGGCAAACCTCCATGTTGAAAGAGAAAAACCAATGCCCATCATTATATAAAGAAATAAAACTCGACCACGGATATAAGTAGTTAAGTATAAATAAACGACACTTTTTTTAGAAATATGGCTAATTTTGCTTCATGTTACATATATCAGATCTTCCTTTGGAAGAAAAACAGACTTTAGAATCAGGAAAGCAAAATGGGA
>Ga0335394_10005723_pt1 | contig 14025 bp, 10 predicted proteins | sample MAT03_FD_205741 | JGI IMG/M metagenome (GOLD analysis project Ga0335394, IMG submission 205741) | Freshwater microbial communities from Lake Fryxell liftoff mats and glacier meltwater in Antarctica - MAT-03 (spades assembly) (version 2) ...
CGGTCTCGTCGAAGAATTCCTCTGGCCGGTAGCTCTTCAGCCACTGTTCGAGGATGCCGACGTGCCCCTCCTGGTCCATGTCGCCCATCGGCACCTGGTGCGACCGCCACGACCCCTCCACCACCTTGCCGTCTATCACCGTCGGGTGCGTCGTCCACCCCTTCGGCGTCCGCAGGACGATCACCGGCCAGACCGGCCGCGTCACCGGGCCGCCGCTTCGCGCCTGCGTCCAGATGTCGCGGATGCGGGCGACGCAGGTGTCCATCACCTCGGCCATCCGCTGGTGGACCGGCAGCGGGTCGGCCCCCTCGACGAAGTGCGGCTCGTACCCGTGCCCGCGAAAGAAGGCGACCAGTTCGTCGTGCGGCAGCTTCGCCAGCACCGTCGGGTTGGCGATCTTGTACCCGTTCAGGTGGAGGATCGGTAGGACCGCCCCGTCGCGGGCCGGGTTGAGGAACTTGTTGCTGTGCCAACTGGTGGCGAGCGGCCCCGTCTCCGCCTCGCCGTCCCCGACGACGCACGCGACGATCAGGTCCGGGTTGTCGAACGCCGCTCCGAAGGCGTGACTGAGCGCGTACCCGAGTTCGCCGCCCTCGTGGATGCTGCCGGGCGTTTCGGGGGCGACGTGCGACGGGATGCCGCCGGGGAAGCTGAACTGCTTGAACAACTTCTTCAGCCCGGCCGCGTCACGGGTGATCTCCGGATACACTTCGGTGTACACGCCTTCCAGGTACACGTTCGCCACAATCCCCGGCCCGCCGTGCCCCGGCCCCGTGATGTACAGAACGTTCAGGTCATCCCGCTTGATGACGCGGTTCAGGTGGACGTAGGCCAGGTTCAGCCCCGGCGTCGTCCCCCAGTGGCCGAGCAACCGCGGCTTGACGTGCTTGCGCTCCAGCGGTTCCCGGAGCAGCGGGTTGTCGAGTAGGTAGATTTGGCCGACCGACAGGTAGTTGGCCGCGCGCCAGTAGGCGTCAATCCAGGACAACTCCTCGGGCGAGAGGGAGCCTTCGGGCGTCGTCGTGGAATGAGAGACAGATTTCATTGCGATACTCCTTTGCGATACGAGGCACCCTGCAACACGTGCCCGACCAGCCGCTTCTCGACTTCGACGATCAGGTACACCGCCAACCCGAATACCAGGATCGCCGCCCAGGCGGTCCCCCCGATCGGGGCCGTGCCGAACAATCGGTTCATCGGCGGGGCGTAGGTGAACGCCATCTGGAGGGCGATCGTCCCGATCGCCCCACCGATGACTGCCGGGTTGGTGAACAGCCCGATCCGGAACATGGACCGGGTGAGCGACCGGCAGTTGAACAGGTAGAAGAGTTGCCCGATCACGAACACGTTCACGGCCACGGTCCGGGCTTCCGCCACCTTGCCCCCTAACCACAGAGCCCACTGGAATAGACCGAACGCCCCGATGAGAAGCAGCATACTGACCAGCCCGATCCGCTTCATGAGCGGCATGCTCAGCAGCCGGGCGTACGGATCCCGTGGCGGGCGGGCCATGATCCCGCCCTCCTTGGGCTCGAACGCCAACATCAGCCCGAGCGCGACGGCCGTGAGCATGTTGATCCACAGGATCTGGACCGGGGAGATCGGCAGCGTGGTCCCGAGTAATACGGCGAGCAGGATGACCAGCCCTTCGCCGATGTTGGTCGGCAGCGTCCAGACGATGAACTTGGTCAGGTTGTCGAACACCCCGCGGCCTTCCTCGACCGCGGCCTCGATAGTGGCGAAGTTGTCGTCCGTCAGCACCATGTCGGCGGATTCCCGGGCGACGTCGGTGCCGCCCCGCCCCATCGCCACCCCGATGTCGGCCTGTTTGAGGGCCGGGGCGTCGTTCACCCCGTCGCCGGTCATGGCGACGACGTGCCCGTGCGCCTGGAGGGCCTTGACCAATCGTAGTTTCTGCTCCGGTGCGACCCGGGCGAACACCGCCACACGGTCGGCGAGGGCCGGCAACTCGGCATCCGGGCACGCCGCCAACTCCGCTCCGGTCACCACAGCCGGCCCACCTTCCGCACCATTCAGGCCGAGTTGGCTGGCGATGGCCGCAGCGGTCAGGGCGTGATCGCCGGTGATCATCTTGACCCGCACGCCGGCGGCCTGGCAGGCCCGGACGGCGCTGATCGCCTCGGGGCGGGGCGGGTCGATCATCGCTTGAAGGCCGAGGAATGCGAGGCCCGCCCCAACGTCCGAGTGTTGGATCGCGGTCGTCTCGTCCGGCACGACTTTGTGCGAGAGTGCGAGAACGCGGAGGCCACGGCCGGCGAGGTCGGCGACGGCCGCGTGAACCGTCTCCGGCGCGAGCGGTACGGAGTGCCCGGCCGAATCGAACGCCCGGTCGCACCGCCGCAGGATCGCCTCGACGGACCCCTTCACGTACACGACGCGGGGCAGGCCGGCACCCCGGTCGTGCAAGGTGGCCATGTACTGGTACTCGGACTCGAACGGGATGGCGTCGATCCGCGGCCACTCTTCTCGCAAGACGGTTCCGTCCAGACCCGCCTTCGCGGCGGCCACCACGAGCGCCCCCTCGGTCGGGTCGCCCTGGATGTCCCACCCGTCCTCCGCGCGGGCCAACGTGGCATCGTTACAGAGCAACCCCGCCCGGAGGCATTCGAGCAGCGCCACCCGGCCGTGGAGGTCAGTAGTCGAGACCGGTCGCCCATCGGGCATCGGGCCGCGCACCACCCCCTCGGGGGCGTAGCCGACCCCCGACACCTCGAACGTCTCGCCGCCCGCCACAATCGCCGTCACGGTCATCTGATTCTGGGTCAGCGTGCCGGTCTTGTCCGAACAAATGACGGTCGTGCTGCCCAGCGTCTCGACGGCCGGGAGTTTGCGCACCACCGCCCGCCGCCTGGCCATCCGCGTGACCCCGATGGCCAGGACGATGGTGACCGCGGCCGGCAACCCCTCCGGGATGGCAGCCACGGCCAAGGCTACGGACGCCATGAACATTTCGGACGCCGGCAGGCCGCGGGCCAGGCCGATGGCGAAGTTGATCGCCGACAGCCCGAGGATGAGGATCAACAGCACCTTGCTGAACTGGGCGATCCGGCGGGTGAGGGGGGTGGCCAGGTTGTCGGCCGTCGCGATGAGCTGCGAGATTCGCCCGACCTCGGTGCGTTCGCCGGTCGCCGCCACCACCCCGGTGCCCCCGCCGTAGGTCACGAGCGTCGTCGCGTACGCCATGTTCGACCGGTCGGCGAGCGGGGTCGCGGAAGGGAGCGGGTCGGATTGCTTCTCGGACGGGACCGACTCGCCGGTCAGGGCGGCTTCGGCGATGCGGAGGTCGCGGACGCGGAGCAGGCGCAGGTCCGCCGGCACCTTATCGCCGGACTGCAACACGACCACGTCGCCGGGCACCAGTTCCGCAGCGGGCAACCGCAGACGGCGGCCGTCGCGGATCACCGTGGCCTCGGTGACCAGGGTGCGGGCCAGGGCTTCGATTGCGGTCAAGGCTTTGGCTTCTTGGATGAACCCGATCACCGCGTTCACCAGCACCACGCCGACGATCACCGCCGAATCTACAAACTCTCCGAGGGCGAGTGTCACCGCGCCGGCGGCCAGAAGGATGTACACGAGTGGCTGGTGGAACTGGAGGAGGAACCGGACGAGCGGTCCGTACCCGCGCTTCGTGGTGAGCCGGTTCGGCCCGTACCGGGCTAGACGGGTGGCGGCTTGGTCCGCGGATAATCCGTGGTCCGGGTCGGTCTCCAACGCCGTCGTCGCCTTGCCGTCAGGAAGTTCGTGCCACGCCTCATCCGGCTGCTCGTCCATTCGACCACTCCGATATCAGTTGCAATTCCGCCCGCTCTCCCCACGCCCGCCTGGCGAGGTGAGTGGGCAGTTCCAGCCAGACGATTCCTCGCAGTGCGGAACGCCTTCGCGTAGACCGGCCTTGTGATCGAACGGCTGGCTGGGGCAGCAGCACGTCTTGTGCCGCCGAGTGAGCGGGCCGCACGACGCCAACAGCATCCCGAAAACCCGAGTCGCCCGACGCGCACGGACGGGCATCGCCCCGATCCTCCTGTCAGGAAGCTGGCAAGTTTGTTTCCACCCTGGCGGTTTGCGTCCGGTCGCACCCGCCCTTCCACGCAATCGAACGGCGTACGCGGCCGTGGTCCCTGGGATTTGCACGCATACCCAGCCGGGATCGCTCGGCACGGGATGTGCGTTGACCCGCTCGACCACCGGGTTCGAGTCGTCAATCGCGCGCCCTGTTCGGGAAGCCGATGCTTCTCGCGCCGTGCGATCCCGGTACGGTCCGCCGCCACTGAGAAACCACCGATGCCTCTCATCTTCGAAACACTCGGCGTTCTCGGGATCGTCGGCATCCTCCTGGGGATTGTCGCGCTTTACTTCCTGAGCTGTATCCGCGTTCTCGACGAGTACGAACGGGGGGTGGTCTTCCGCCTCGGGCGGGTGATCGAGACGCCCAAGGGGCCGGGGCTGATTATGGTCTTCTGGCCGGTCGATCGGATGGAGCGGGTGAGCCTGCGGACGCGGGTCCAGGACGTGCCGCCGCAGGACGTGATCACAAAGGACAACGTCTCGGTTAAGGTCAACGCGGTGGTGTACTCCCGGGTGACCGACCCGTCGAAAGCCGTCCTCCAGGTCGAGAACTACCTGTACGCCACCAGCGAAGTGTCGCAAACGACGCTACGGAGCATTGTGGGCCAGGCGGAACTCGACGAGCTGTTGTCCGGCCGCGACAAGATCAACCGCCGCCTCCAGGAGGTCATCGACCAGCAGACGGACCCGTGGGGGATCAAGGTGTCGATGGTGGAGGTGAAGCACGTCGATCTGCCCGAGTCGATGCAGCGGGCGATGGCGCGGCAGGCCGAGAGCGAGCGGGAGCGGCGGGCCAAGGTGATCCACGCCGAGGGCGAGTCCCAGGCCGCGGGCAAGTTGCGGGAGGCGGCCGAGACTCTCGAAGGGCACCCGATGGCGATGCAGATGCGGTTCCTCCAGACCCTGGCCGACATCGGTGCCGAGAACAGCACCACGATCGTGTTCCCCGTCCCGATCGACCTGTTCAGCGTGTTCCAGCAGGCGGTCGGAGCGAAGGTCGATGCCAAGTCGGCGACCGCAAACCAGCAGGCTGCCGCGGCAAACGGGGACGCCAAGCCGGCGGCGGTGAACCGCCTGCTGGAACCGGTGTGTCGGTAAGGGGCACCGCGACTTTCGGGCGTGGGGCTTCACACGCCAAACGAGTACGGAGCCCGGACCGCAACTGGAGTACCAGGCGAGCACCGAACTCATCAATGGCAAAGGGTCGGAAATGAAAACGGCGCTCTTCAACGCCCATGTCTATGACCGGGAATCGTTCGGCGAGGCCAACCAACAGGCGGGCCACGAATTGCATTTCCTGGACGTCACGCTCTCGGAGCGCACCGCCACGCTCGCCGCCGGCTGTCCGGCCGTGTGTACGTTCGTGAACGATCGACTCGACGCCCGCGTGCTCGACACGCTCCACGCCGGGGGGACACGCCTGCTGGCGTTGCGGTCGGCCGGGTTCAATCACGTCGATCTCGAAGCCGCCGAACGCCTCGGGTTAACGGTAGCCCGCGTCCCGGCGTATTCGCCGCACGCGGTGGCCGAGCACACCGTCGCTCTGATGATGACGCTGAATCGGAAAATCCACCGGGCCTACAACCGCGTCCGCGAACAGAACTTCGCCCTCGACGGGTTAATGGGGTTCGACTTTCACGGCAAGACCGTCGGCATCGTCGGCACCGGTCGGATCGGTGCAGTCGTGGCCAAGATCGTGACCGGGTTCGGGTGCCGCGTGCTGGCGGCCGACCCGGTGGCGAACCCCGACTGCGTCGCCCTCGGAGTGGAATACACGACGGTCCGCGAGTTGCTCGCCCGTGCGGACATCGTGACCCTGCACTGCCCGCTGATGCCCGCGACCCGACACCTGATCGACGCCGACGCGGTAGCGTCGATGAAGCCGGGCGTCATGCTCGTCAACACCAGTCGCGGGGCGGTCATCGACACAAAGGCGGTGATCCTGGCCCTCAAGTCCGGTCGGATCGGCGCGTTGGCCCTGGACGTGTACGAGGAGGAAGGCGACCTGTTCTTCCGCAACCTGTCGGAACAGGTTCTGACGGACGACGTGTTCGCCCGGCTGCTGACGTTCCCCAACGTGCTCATCACGGCGCACCAGGCGTTCTTCACCCGCGAGGCGGTGCGGAACATCGCGGAGACCACCGTCGCCAACATCACGGGGTTCGAGCGAGGGACGATCAACCCCGAAAATCTGGTCACAAGGGCGAAGTGGTCGCCCGGCGTAACGCCCGTCTCTCCGTCGGCCTGAAACAGCGGTGGTGCGAAAAACTTGGACGACGCGACCTTCGCGCCGTCCGCTCGCGTTACGAGGAATCGGCCGATGTCGGATACCAATCCACACGCAGCCAGGGATGCCTCCACAGGCGGACGGGCCGGCAAGATCCGCAGCCACTCGGACCTTTTCTACTGGTGGCCGGTGTAGGTGGTCGGGTACGGTCGGCAGAACGGGTCAAGTTCGGGTCGAATTTGATGGGGGCACTCGATGACGTTTCACCGCATCCTGCACCCGACCGACTTCTCCGCCGCCTCGTCGTCCGCCCTGGCGGTCGCGTGTTCGCTGGCCGCCGAAATCGGTGCCGAGGTGCTCGCCCTCCACGTGTCCCCGCTGACCGCGGTCGTCCGCTCGTCCGGCGTCTCACTTGTCACCGCAGACAACACGGACGAGTTGAAGGTCCAACTCCATCGCATCGTCTCACCCGTGGCCGGAGTGCGACTCTCGCACCGGCTCGAGCACGGGGAATCGGACGTGATGATCCCACACGTGGCCGCGACGAGTGCGGTCGGTCTGATCGTCATGGGGACGCACGGCCGAACCGGGCTGCTCGACCGGCTGTTGCTCGGGAGCGTCGCCGAGAAGGTCGTCCGCGCCGCCCGGTGCCCGGTGATGACGGTCCCCGCGAATTGGGTTCCGCCCAACGGCGCGGTCGGAGAGATCAATGAAGCCGACTGACACACCCGAGGTTGCCCGGCGAGTCGTCCTCGCCGCCCGGACCGCCGACGATGTGGTGACGCCAAACTCGGTGTCGATCCAAGCCCGATTGACAGTTCACGCAGCCGCGGCGGTGCTGACGGACCACGAGATCAACGCGCGAAGTGATCGTTACCCAGCCCGATGAATGCCCCGACCGGTTGTCCATCCGGATCGACCGAGCAGACGCAGTCCCGATGTGAACATGGAATTCCTTCAAACCCAGTTCTATCAGTTCACGGCCATCCTCGCCCTGGCGGCAGTCGCCGGGGCGGTCGGGTTGTTCCTGCGCCAGCCTCTCATCGTCATGTTCATCGCAGTCGGAATCGGGGTCGGACCGGCCGGGCTGGGAATCACCCGGTCGGGCGCGGGGATCGACCTGTTCGCCCGGATGGGGATCGCCGTCCTCTTGTTCCTGGTCGGGCTCCGACTGGACATTCACGCCATCCGCAGCACCGGCCCGGTCGCACTGGCGACCGGCCTCGGCCAGGTCGTGTTCACCTCCGTCGTCGGCTTCGTGATCTGCCTCGGTCTCGGAATGGGTGTCGTCCCGGCGATCTACGTGGCCGTCGCGCTCACGTTTTCGAGCACCATCATCATCGTCAAGCTCCTCTCGGACAAGCGGGAGATCGACGCCCTGCACGGGAGGATCGCGGTCGGGTTCTTGATCGTTCAGGACATCGTCGTCGTCCTGGTCATGATCGCGTTGTCGGCGTTCGGGGCGGCCGGGCAGGTGGCCAATCCGGTTACCGCCGGGCTGCTCATTGCGGTGAAGGGCGTCCTGTTTCTGGCCGCAATCGGGCTGATGATGCGGTACGTCTTGCCGCGCCTCACGGGGTGGCTGGCCCGGTCTCAGGAACTCCTCATCCTGTTCTCGATTGCCTGGGCCATGCTCCTGGCGAGCCTCGGCGACACTCTCGGGTTCAGCAAGGAGGTGGGAGCGTTCCTCGCGGGCGTGTCCCTCGCGTCCACCCCCTTCCGCGAGTCCATCGGCGGGCGGTTGGTGAGCCTGCGGGATTTCCTGCTGCTGTTCTTCTTCATCGAGTTGGGGGCCGGCCTCGACCTCTCCTTGATCGGCGAACAGGTTCTCCCGGCGGCTGCGCTGTCAGTGTTCGTGCTGGTCGGCAACCCGCTCATCGTGATGGCAATCATGGGGTACATGGGTTATCGGAAGCGGACCGGGTTCCTGGCCGGGCTGACGGTCGCCCAGATCAGCGAGTTCTCCCTCATCCTCGGCGCACTCGGCGTGAGCCTCGGCCACATCACCCCGGCGACGATGGGCCTGATCACCCTCGTCGGGCTGGTGACCATTGGCCTGTCCACGTACCTGATCCTGTACTCGCACCCGATTTACGAGCGGCTCGCCAGATGGCTGTCCGTGTTCGAGCGGAAGGTGCCTCACCGCGAGCGGCAGGGTGAGGCGGCCTCGGCGGGGGTGGAGTACGTCCTGTTCGGGCTCGGGCGGTTCGGGCACAATCTGGCTCGGTCCCTCCGCCACCACGGGGCGGCGGTCTTGGGGGTGGACTTCGACCCCGATGTCGTCGCGGCTTGGCACCGGCGCGGGCACGCGGCCCAGTACGGCGACGCCGAGGATCCCGAACTCGCCGCCTCTCTCCCGCTGGCCGACGCCCGGTGGGTCGTCTGCACGGCTCCGCGGCGGGAAACGAACCTGGCGGTCCTCCGGGCTGTGAAGGAACACGGGTACGCTGGAAAAGTCGCGCTGACTGCTCACCACGCCGACGACGCCGAGGTGCTCCGGGCGGTCGGGGCGGACCTTGTCCTAATGCCGTTCGTCGAGGCGGCCAAGGATGCTGCCGCGGTCCTGATCGCCGCGTCCGGCGGTTCGCTCCCACCCGCGGTCGCCCCGATCGAACACTCGCGGGCGGACCCCTCTCCCCTCACCGACGCTACCGGAGGTGCAACGTGACGTTCCATTCTATTCTCGTCCCGCTCGACGGGTCGCAGTTCGGCGAGTACGCACTGCCCCACGCCCTGGGCCTCGCCCGCCGGGCCAACGCCCGGCTCGAACTCGCGCACGCCCGGGAGCCGGTCAGCGCCTTCGATGTGCCGGCCGGAAGCACCCCGGAGGAGGAGGACCGGCGTGCGACCGAGCAGGCTCTCGAGTACCTGGCCGACGCCGCGCGGCGCGTGAAGGCCGCCTCTCCGTCGGTCGCGGTGACGACGACATTGCTCCACGGGGAGGCCACTGACGCGCTGCACAAGTATCCCGGCGTGCCCCGACCCGACACCGTTTTTCTGACCACCACGCTGCTCCGGGGGTCGGTCGCCGACGCGCTGTGTGAGTACACCACGGAGGCCCGGCCCGATCTGATCGTCCTGACCACGCACGGCCGCGGGCCGCTCAGCCGCTTCTGGCTCGGCAGCGTCGCCACCGATCTCATTCAGCGTGCACCCGCCCCGGTGCTGCTCGTACGGCCGAAGGAATCTCCGCCGGACCTGGCCGCGGACCTCGCCCCGCGGCGCATCCTGATCCCGCTCGATGGCTCCCCGTTCGGCGAGCAGATCATCCCGCTGGCCGTGGCGGCGGGCGGGCTGGCGGGGGCCGAGTACCGGCTGTTGCGGGTCGTTCCCCCCGTCATCAGCAGCAGCAACGGGATCGGGCTCGGCGACCTGAAAGCCGATAGCCCGACCGTGGCTGATCAACTCCGGGCCGAGGCGAGTGGGTACCTGGTGGGGCTGGCTGTTCGCGTCCCGGGGTTGAGCGCCGCCGCGGCACACGTCACGGTGGACTGGCCGCCGGCGGTGGCGATCCTGGCCGACGCCGGGGCGAACGGCATCGACCTCATCGCCCTGGAGACCCGCGGGCGGAGCGGGCTCGCCAAGCTGTTACTGGGAAGCGTGGCGGACAAGGTCGTACGCGGGGCGACTGTTCCGGTACTGCTGCGGCGTCCAACTGGCGGTTGAGGTATCCGGAGTGTGCCTACTACCTACACACAGAGTCGTCTCAAACACAAAGAGTCCAAGCCCATGAGAAAACTGCATTCGATCCTGCTGGCTACCGACTTCCGGCCCGCCAGCGATGAGGCGGCGAAGGTGGCCGTTCAACTCATAACCGCCTTCGACTCACGCGTCACGGTCTTGCACGTGCTCGAACCCATGCCGCACTGGCAGGTCGCGGAACACATTCAGCGAAACGTGGCCGCGGAGCAGTTGCGGGAGTTGGTCGGCCGGTTGACCGAGAAGGTCGCGATCGCGGACTCGTTCGTCGTGACGGGGCCGCCGGCCGACACCATCGTGCAGAAGGCGAACGATATCGACGCCGACCTGATCCTGATCGGGGCCGGGGAGCGGTCCCGGTTCGACCGCTTCTCCATGGGACCCGTCGCCACGGCGGTTCTTGAGCACGCCCCCCAGCCCGTGCTAGCCGTCCGACCGGGCGAGCCCGCAATCCGGTTCCGGAAGATCCTCTGCCCCGTCGATCAGTCCGGGGCGTCCGCGCGGGGACTTCGCAATGCCATTCGGCTCGCCCGAGCGCACGGCGGGGAACTCGTTATCCTTACCGTGGTGCCGGAGGTGAGTTGGCTGAGCGCGGCGGTGGAAACCGGGCAACTCACCGGCGCGAAGGCCGAGTACGAGAACAAGTGGCGGGAGGAGTTCGAGCGATTCCTGGTGGGAATCCCGACCCACGACGTGACGGCGACGAAGGATGTCCGTCACGGCTCTCCCCACCAGCAAATCGTCGCCGCCGCGAGAGACCACCAGGCGGATGTGATCGTCATGGGCGCGACGGGGCGAACGGGCCTGGTTCGTGTTCTGCTCGGCAGCACGACCCGTCGCCTGCTGGAGCAACTCCCCTGCTCGATCCTGACGGTCAAGGATGAGGACGCAGTGGAGGAGAAGTTCGACGCAGAACTACGGCTGATCCACCGTTTGATGGACGAAGGACGCGAACTGCTCGCCTCCGGTGGCCACGAAGCGGCGCTGGCCAAGTTCCGACAGGTACTCAGCTACAACCCGTTCCACGCGGAGGCGATTACGGGGCAGGCGGAGGCCCACGAGAAACTCGGGCACCACGACCTCGCCGACTACTACCGCCGCCGGGTCCAGAGCCTCGAAGCCTACCTTCCCCGATGACTCGGGGATTTTGGCACACGAGTCGGGCCGGAACTCTGGCGATCGCCGTCGTTGCCCGTCGTTGCGGGGCTGAGTACCGCACGAGTGGTCCATTCTTTCGACCTGGAGGCTCCGAGGTGATGGGTAGAATTGTCCTGGGGTCGTCCGCGGGGCGACTGTTCCGGTACTCCTCCAACGCCCGTCCGGCGGTTGACGGGGGGACTGAGTACATGAAGTATTGCTGAAGTGGCGTTCGATTCGCCGCCGAAAACCACCCTATGGACACTTTCCATGCCGATATGCTGGCGTTGTCGGTCACGCCCGGCATCCTGATCTCGGCATGTGGAGTGGTATCAACGGCTCTTTATAACCGTATGGGTGTAATTCTGGCTCGAATCCGATCATATCATCAAAGAAAGATCGAGTTGCTGAGTAATCATCATCAGCACGAACACGAAGTTGTTGATCCACAATCTCTGCTCGACTTGATCGACTCGCAGATCGTGGCAGTCACTGCCAAAGCCAAGATGGTCCGGAATGGGCTGTACTGCCTGTTGGCGGCAATTATCGCCTTCCTGCTCTGCTCTGTTTTTGCAGGAATAGCGATGTTGTACGACTGGTTCGGTCTGGTCGCTCTCGCATCGTGCCTTGTTGCCGTTTGCCTTTTCATCACCGGGCTTGGGTGGGCATTACGCGAAGTGACATGTGCGATATCTCCGTTGGAAGAAGAAACCGCCTACCTGCACGTCCTCAGCTCGCGGCATTCATTGAAGACGCAAGAGAGGACCAAGCTGAAGATTGCGGAATGAAGCAAGGCTCTGCCGTATTGCGGAATAGCGTTTACGGCCTGTTCCCGACCAACAGCACTGCGGTGCCCCGCTCTCACCCACGCTGGCAAACGTCGCCCGGTTCGAGCGAGGGGAGTCCTGCCCGAACCGATTCGGCTCCTGATGTCGCGTCATCCCTTGGGGATTAGTCGGCGGGTAACGGTTATGGCGGGTTCAACCCGCAGGCCGAGGGCCGAGATTTTGGCCCGGAGTGTGGGGCGGGCGATGCCGAGGAGGACCGACGCCCGCGAGAGGTTACCGTTCGTGAACCGCAGCGCCTCGGCGATGACCTCCCGCTCGACCACCGCGAGCAACTCGGTGTGCAGGTCGGTCGGGTCGTTGCCGAGACGGTCCCGAGCGTACCGTCGGACCGCGTTCGCGACTGCCTCGGCTGGCTCCGCGGCCGAAGTCTCAGTCGGGCAAGCGGTCGTGCGGAACTCGGCCGGCAGGTTGTCCACCGTCAGCGTCGGTCCGACCGCCCGCACCAGCGATTGTTTCACCACGCTGTGCAACTGACGGACGTTCCCGGACCACCGGTACGACGCGAGCCGTTCGAGGGCCGCCGGGGCGATCCCCGTGACCGTCTTGCCGAATTCCGGTCCGTGCCGGCGGAGGAAGTGGGAGACGAGCGGCGGAATGTCGTCGGGCCGCTCGCGGAGCGGCGGCAGCCGGATCGGGCACACGTTCAGCCGGTAGAACAGGTCCTCCCGAAACTCGCCGCTGACCATCATCGTTTCGAGGTCGCGGTTGGTCGCCGCGACGATCCGCACGTCGGTGCGGACTGCTTCCGACCCGCCGACCCGCTCGAACCGCCCGTCCTGGAGTACCCGCAGGATCTTCGCCTGGGTGAGCGGGGTCATGTCCCCGACCTCGTCCAGGAACAGGGTGCCGCCGTGGGCCTGCTCGAACTTCCCGACCCGCTTGCGGTCGGCCCCGGTGAACGACCCCTTCTCGTGGCCGAACAGTTCGCTTTCCAGCAGCGTTTCCGGGATCGCCGCACAGTTCACGGCCAGGAACGGCTTGTCGGCCCGGTTGCTGTAATGGTAGATGGCCCGGGCGACCATTTCCTTGCCGGTCCCGGTCTCCCCGCGGATGAGAACGCTGGCGTCGGACGGCGCGACCCGGCCGATGGTCTTGAACACCTCCTGCATGACGGGCGAGTGGCCGACGAACAGGTCCGTCCGGTCCCCCGTCGGGTCGGCGTCGTCGCCCGACAGGACCGCCGGGACGCGCATGAGCCGGCCGACCTCGAACGCCCGCTCGACGACGGCGGTGAGTACGTCCGGGTCGAGCGGCTTGAGGAGGTAGTCGTACGCACCCTGGCGCATGGCCTCGATGGCCGTCTCGGCCGTCCCGTGTCCGGTCATCAGAACGACTGGCACTTTCGGGTCGATGGCCCGCAGCCGGGCGAGGACATCGAGACCGGACAAATCGGGCAGCCGGATGTCGGACAGCACCGCGTCGGGCCGGACCCGCTCGAACTCGGCCAGCCCCGCGGTGGCGGTGAGAGCAGGGAGGACAGTGACGCCGTCCCCCGCGAACGCCAGGCCGAGGCATTCGAGTACGAGCCGGTCGTCGTCGATTACCAACAGCGTTGGCATCCGGTGGATCGTCCGTGTTGCCGGGGTCAGTCGCAGAATGCAAAATTGATTAACGAGGATATGTTATCCGGCCACCCACCCGGAGCAAGCGACCGTCAGCGTCCGCGGGCGATCGCGGTTGCGATAGCCTGGAGCAGTTCCTCGTCGGTGAAGGGCTTCTGGAGGAAGCCGGCGGCCCCGGAGGCGACCGCCTCGGCGATCCGACCGCTCGGGCGGAGGCCGCTCGCGGCCAGGATGACGAGGTCCGGGCGGATGGCCCGCAACTCGGCCATCACCGCCGGTCCGTCCTTCACCGGCATCATCATGTCGAGCACGACCGCGGCGACCCGGTCCGCGTTCTGCTGGAACACCGCCAACGCCTCGTCGCCGCCCCCGGCGGACAGAACCCGATACCCGCCCGCCTCCAGCACGATTCGGGCGGTCGAGAGGATTGCCGCCTCGTCGTCCACCACCAAGATCAACTCGCCAC
>Ga0335394_10005724_pt1 | contig 14025 bp, 11 predicted proteins | sample MAT03_FD_205741 | JGI IMG/M metagenome (GOLD analysis project Ga0335394, IMG submission 205741) | Freshwater microbial communities from Lake Fryxell liftoff mats and glacier meltwater in Antarctica - MAT-03 (spades assembly) (version 2) ...
CTTGATCACCGCTTCTGCAGGGCGCTTCTCCGTCCCGGATTTCTGTCTTATCTTATGAGGAACCGGCTTCGCTCCTTTCAAAGGCTACGATGAACCAGAAATCCTCCGCTCTCCGGTCGAGCAGGTCTGGCAATATCTGCGCGCCAACTACCTCTCCAACCGCGTCTTCGACAACTTCGAAGCCATCATCGACGCCGCCTGCGACGCATGGCGAAAACTCATCGCCCAGCCGCAGCAGATCACATCAATCGGAATGCGGACCTGGGCGCATGAGGGTCATTTGTGAAGGCCGTTGGTATCAGTCCCAGTATTGGACGCGAAAATCCCCGCTGAGGGGGCCATTATTGCAAGCGATTTTACAGGCATTCTTCGCAGCAAGAGATCGGCACCACTCGACGCGTGGATCGACGACGCGATCGACTCCGAACTCATTCCGATCATGCGGCTCGCCCGTGTTTTGCGCAGAGACATCGATGCCGTCAACAACGCCATCGATCTGCCTTGGAGCAACGGACAGGCCGAAGGCCAGATCAACCGGCTCAAGACCCTCAAGCGCGCAATGTACGGCAGGGCAGGCCCTGAACTGCTGAGGGCACGAATGCTGCCACCGCGCCACACAAAGTGAGGAAGAACCTTATTCAGTGCCAACCAACAGTTCGGTCAAGGCCGGCCCGATCGGCAGCCAGTTATGCTGTGAACTGGCTTGCGATTATGTGATCAGCTACCCTGAGCGCTTGCGCTGCGATTGTCAGGGCTGGGTTTACGGCCGCCGAGGTCGGCATGAAGCTCGCGTCTACCACGAACAGGTTGCGATGGTCGTGGGACCGGCAGAACGGGTCGAGGGCCGACCGCGCCGGGTCGCTACCCATACAAACCGTGCCGCACTGATGCGAGGTGGTGGTTCGATCAACCAGCCAGGTAAGCACGACCGGAAAGCCGATCGCCCGGAACGAGCGTTTCATCTCCCGAACCAACCGCTCGTGGGCGGTCATGTTGCTCCGCCTCCATTGCAGAACGATTTGGTCCCCATCGACCGTCACCCGACTCTCGGGGTCGGGGAGATCTTCGCTCTGCGCCAAGAAATCGACAGAGTGGCGCGAGAGGAGGTCGAGCAAGGCAAGCGGCGTGCGCTTGGCGACAGACTTCATCACAGCGCCGGACACCCGGCCGAAGAGCTGGATATTGCCGAGCGGGGGCCGTCCCTTGCCGTCGGCCAGATAGAAGTCGTTGAGGCCGAACGTCTTCTGGTGAACCGCGTCGTTCCGGAAGCGCGGATTGAGAGCGATCATCGCCGTGGAATTGTGATTCATGAAATTGCGGCCGACCATATCCGAACGGTTGGCCAATCCGTTCGGGCGAGCGTCGTCGCGCGAGGCTAGGAGCAATGCCGCAGACTTGATCGCCCCGGCCGAGACGATGACGAACTTCGGCGTCAGCCGTTTTAGCTCGCCATTCTGCTGATACTCGATAGCAACTATCGTGCCGTCCGGCCCGGCGATCAGCCGTCGGACGTCAGCATCGGGCTCGAGTGTAATGTCCGGATCCTTGAGCGCTGTCTCCAGCGCACAGGTCTCGGCGTCCATCTTGCCGGTACGGGTGTCGGGGTAACAATCCCACGGGGTTCTGCCGCGGGTCAGCCAGGCGTCTCTGTCGACGCCCAGGGGCAGCGCCGCCGGGTGGAGGCCGACGGATCTGAGCCGCTCCCGCACGTTCGATAGAGCAGGCTCGTCCGGAACCGCAGGGTACGCATAGGGCCTCGAGTGATAAGGCTCCGTCGGATCGTCGCCGATTTCGCCGCGGACCCGATACAGCATCTCCGCACGGCTATAGAAGGGCTCGATCTCTTCGTAAGGGAATGGCCATGCGGGAGAGAGGCCCCCCTCATGCTCCATCTCGAGGAAATCCTCGGCGCGATAGCGGATGAGCACGGCGCCGTAGAACTTCGAGTTTCCCCCGATGTAGTAGTGGTTGCCGGGTCGAAACCAGCTGCCGTCCGCAGCATCGCGCCAGCGCTCGTTGGTCCGGAAATGACCGCGCTCAAAGATCGCCCTCGGATCGCGGGTTTCGGGAGAATCTAGGAGCTGACGCCCTTTTTCCAGAATGACAATCTTCGCACCGGAGCCAGCTAGGCCCGCGGCCAATGTCGCGCCCCCGATGCCGGAACCTATGATCACGATATCAGGTGACACGGTCTCTGGTTTCCCTTCGAAAGGCAAGGTCAGTGCAGCCCGCGTTCGATCGCGCGCAGGTACTCGATCGCGCGCCGCGCCTGGTGGTCCGGATCAACCGATCGCGACGCGAAGCCGATCTCCATGGCTAGATAGCCGGCGTAGTTTCGATCCTTCAGGGCCTGGAGCAGGGCGCGCCAGTCGATCGGACCGTCGGCGGGCGGTCCGCGGTCGACATCGGCGCAGTGGACGTGGACGAGCTGGTCGCCGAGGGTTTGCACATAGTCGGCACTGGGCTCCTTCCGGTACATGGCGTGAAAGGTGTCGAACATCGCCTTCACATTGGGCTGGCTGACGTCGCGGATCATCCTGAGGGCGTCATCAGCGGTCTCGACGAGGTTGCTATCCGCCGGAGTTGGCTCGACGGCGATGACGACGCCGCGCGAGGCCGCGTGGCGCGCCACTGCCTCGAGACAGTCGGCGCTCCACTTCCAGCCCTCGTCGCTAGAGACGCCGAAGATCGTCCATCCGGCCACGTAAAGCACTAACCCGGCACCGAGGTCATGGGCGAGATCAACGACCTCCATGTAATGCGAACGCGCGAAGGCCCGCTCCTCGGGGAGGACCGAGGCGGCATTGGCCCCGGGCCCGCCGCCGGGTGGTGGCAGGAGGCTCGAGACAACGATGCCCTCGCGTTCCATCAGCCCCCGGAGGTCCTTCCGCCGCTCCGCCGAGAGATAGGGCGGCCAGGCGTGCGGCGCGGCACAGCCGATCTCGATGGCGTCGTAGCCGATCGCCGCCAAGCGGCGCACCGTTTCGTCGAGCGTGTAGGCCGGGAGCCAGGTTGGAAAGGACCCGTAGGCCCAAGTATTGAATGAATACCTCACAGAATCCTCCCTTATTTGTTCTTGTCACTTCTGCGACTTTGGTGCCGCTGCGGTCGTTCAGCGGGCGAAGATCAGCACCAGGCTTGACCCTCCCTCGATCGGGTCTTTCGGCCGCTCGCATTCCTCCGAAGTAAAGCGGGTAGCCTACACGCACGCCAAAGCCAGGGCCGCCCGCAATCGTTTCGCAATCGGCCGCCGGGAGTGCCAATCGGCGCGTTGGTATCGCCCAGACACGAACGCGGCCCGCTTGGTGCTGCCGGTCGAGCCACACCGTCGACCCACGGACCCCGTAGACTCGACAAATCCCGTAACCGGAGCACTCGGTGAAGCCGGAGCATCGTTCCTCACGCGGTCGAAAGCGCTGCGGCGCGCCTTGCTCGAAGGTCGTCCTGCACCGCTTCTCTCATTAGTTCGTGAACACTACCAATTAGGCAATCGAAGTCAAGACGCGTGGGCGGCGGCGGTTTCGCCCGGGGAACCCTAGGTCGCGATTTCCTCGATCATTGTCGTGTCGAACATCGCCCGGTGCATATACGCCGCAGCGCCGATGGCGCAACTGTCGACGAGCTGCGCCGTCGTAAGGCGGGCGCGTGGATAGCCCGCGATCAGGGCCTCCGAAAGATACGACTGGACGAACTCCTGGCACGCCTCGAAGAATTCCGCCATGTCCCCGGCGATCACGATCACGTCCGGATCATAGGCGTAAACCACCGACAGGAGGCCGTAGGCCATCGACTTCGCCCACTTCATCGAGAGGAAGAGCGCGGCGGGATCACGCGCCCGCTGGGCAGCGACGAGCTGCTTGAGCGAGGCTTCGCTGCCGGTCTGAAGACGATACGCGCTCAGCAGCGAATCCTTGTCCGCGATCCTGTCCCAGGTCACCGGTAGCGGGCTCGTCTCGCCAACTTCCCGCGTGTCGAGAAAAATGTGCCCCATCTCGCCAGCGAGACCATGGGCACCCCGGACGATCCTGCCATCAGAGACGAAGCCGCAACCGACGCCGCCGCTGACGGAAACCAGCGCGACCTGCTGGTGGCGAAGCGACTTGTTCAGGTACCACTCGCCGAAAGCCCAGAGATTGGCGTCATTGTCGACGATGGTCGGCCACGGGAAGAGCGCCCGTAGCTGGTCGCTCGCCCGGAAATTGCTCCAGCCCAAATGGGGAGCATGCAGGAGGACGCCGTTGGTATCGACGAATCCCGGCAAACCCACACCCATGCCTTTGATCACGGAGTCGGGCGGCAGTTGCTTGGTGAGTTCTTTGACCATGCCCTGCAGTTGGGCGAACGTCCGCTTGGGCGTAGCGCCTTCGGCGAGCGGCCGCGTGACAAGCCCGACCTGCTTGGCCGAGAGGTCGAGCGCCGTCACCTTCAGCGTCCCGACGGCGATCTCCGCGCCAAGAAAGAGGGCGCCGCTGGCGTTGAGCCCAATCATGATACCTGGACGTCCGACACGGCTCGGGGGCGCCTCAAGGTCATGCTCGACGATAAGCTTGTCGGCGAGCAGGCTGCCTACGACGCTGGTGAGCGTCGATTTGGTCAGCCGAAGGTCCCGCGCCACCTCGGCGCGCGACATCAACGGATTCTCCAGGAGGGTCTGGAGGACGCGAATCCGATTTATCTTTCGGGCGATTGAGGAGGTGGCCATGATGTCTGAAGCGGAAGACGCGAAACGCGCGGCCCTGAGTCTACGTAACTTGCCGTCGGTTAGTCAAGGTTAGGGTTTCCAGCCATGCGGGCCGATCCCGTCGCAGTGAATCGGGCGCCTCGCCCGCCGCGTCACGCTGGGCGCTCGCCGGAACGCAGTTTGGAGTGGCTTGACATCCGAACGGTCGGATTGGTATTGATCGTGAACTAATGGGAGGATTTGATGCCGAAGAACCAGAAGGTTCGCGGAACCGGGGTGTTCGTACAGCGGGGGAGGGGCGGTTTCGCCAATCGCTCCATGCGCCCCCTCGTCAAGCTTGCCACCGCGATCATGGACGGAGCCCGTCTGGAGGGACGAAGGGACTCGCCGTGATTCCGGCCCAGATCGAGGAGTCTTCGGGTTCCGGATCGCGAGCCTGGCCGACCTCGACACCGAACTCGAAGGGAATCGTCATGCAGACCATCAGGGGACCCGGTTTGCTCATTGCCCAACTCGCCGACGACCGAGCGCCATTCAACACTCTTCCGGGCATAGCGAAGTGGGCGGCTGACCTCGGCTATCGCGGCCTGCAGCTGCCGAGCCTAGACACCCGGTTCATTGACGTTGCGCAGTGCGCTCAAAGCCAAGCCTACGCAGATGAGATCGTCGGGACGATGTCGGCCGTTGGGTTGGAAGTCACTGAACTCGCGACGGCCCTCGAAGGCCAGCTGGTCGCCGTTCATCCCGCCTATGACCGGATGTTTGACGCGTTTGCGCCGCTCGAGGTGCGCGGGAATCCGAAGGCACGTCAAGAGTGGGCGGTTGAGAGGCTGAAGCTAGCGGCCAAGGCGTCGCGGCGGCTGGGTCTGAAGGCGGCCCAGTGCTTCACGGGCTCGCTCGCGTGGCCCTATGTCTATCCGTGGCCACAGCGGCCGACGGGCATGGTCGAGGAAGTATTCGCTGAACAGGCCCGGCGTTGGAAGCCGATCCTCGACGCCTTCGACGAAGCCGGTGTCGATATCGCCTTTGAGCTACACCCGGGGCAGGACGTGTTCGACGGCGATACGTTCGAGCAGTTTCTATCTGCGGTCGACAACCATCCGCGCTGCAAAATCAATTACGACGCCAGCCACTTCATCAAGCAGGGTCTGGACTACGTCGAGTTCATCGACGTTTACCACACCCACATCAAGGCCTTTCACGTTAAGGACGCGGAGTTTCGACCGACCGGTAGGCAGGGTTTCTATTCAGGTTACCGGCCCTGGCTGAAGCGCGCGGCACGCGATCGATCTCTCGGCGACGGACAGGTCGACTTCCACCAAATCTTTTCCAAGTTGACCGAGTACGATTTCATGGGGTGGGCCGTCTATGAATGGGAGGACTGCCTCAGGCGTCCGGAGGACGCGGCCGCCCAAGGCGCACCGTTCATCGCCTCCCACATTATTTCGGTCACCGACAAGACGTTCGACGACTTCGCTTCGACCGGCGCCTCGATAGAGGAGGTCCGCGAGATTCTTGGAATCAAGTGACCATTCGCCGACGCCCACGGGGGAGTGACAGCGCGCGACTCTGTCCCGCCCAAATGAACAACGGAACGGCAGATGAAGAACTGAAGAGCGACTGCCACAGATGCTGTGAGTGTTGATGGAGATCGCCAACGACCTCGGCAGAAGGTCGCCTCGCATCGAACGCAAAGGGAGCGAAACGATTGAAGGACATCATACGTTGGGGTGTGCTCGGCGCGAAATCCTGGATCGCGCGCGAAGCCGTGATGCCGGCGATCCAGAAATCGAATAACGGACGATTGGCGGCGGTGGCGAGCCGCGATCCGGCTTCGATCAGGGATGCCGGCAATGGTGTCCGTGTTCTGACCTACGAGCAGCTCGTCGCCGCCGACTCCGTCGACGCGATCTACATTCCACTGCCCAACTCCCTTCATTTCGAGTGGGCCAAGCGCGCCGCCGAGGAAGGCAAGTCCGTTCTCTGCGAGAAGCCACTCGCAATCAACGCCCAGGAGGCGGAGGCGCTCGCTGACATCTTCGAGAGATGCGGCACGGGGCTGATGGAAGGCTTTATGTATCGCTTCCATCCGCAACATCGACGGGTGCGCGAGCTCATCGATGCCGGCGCGATCGGCGACATCCGGGAAGTGCGTGCTCACCTTTCCGTTGATCTCATGAATCCAGCGGACCCGGACAATGTGCGGTTCAAAGCGGAGCTGGGTGGCGGCGCGCTGCTCGATATGGGCTGCTACTGTGTGAGCGCTGCCCGCATGCTTCTCGACGACGAACCATCGGCCGTGAGCGGATGGTGGCGCATCGACGATCGGTTCGGCATTGATGTGGCGGCGGCTGGCATTCTCGAGTTCCCGCGCGGCCGCGTGGCGACGGTAAGTTGCTCCTTCAACGCCAACGGAAATGGCTTCTACACGGTCATCGGGCGAGACGGCATGATCGAGGTGCCCCGGGCACTGATCCTCGGTGCCGGTACGCGTCTTGGCGAGGCAATCATCATCGTCGTCGACGCTGATGGCCACCGGCGAGAGGAAAACCTGCCGGCCATCAACCAGTACCAGGCGCTAGTCGAGGCGTTCGCGGGCGCGCTCCTTTCGAATGGGCCAATGCCGATTCCATTGTCGGACTCGATCAACAATGCAAGGGCACTGGACGCCTTCGCCCTGTCAGCGGCGGAAGGGCGCCGAGTGACGATCTCCCCGTTCGCCAAGGGTGATGGCTAGGGCTTGGAACAGACGCGAGCCGGAGCGGCTCTCAGGACATCGGCGACGGGCGCGGCTCCTGCGATCGCCTGCACGCCATTCTTCGACGGGAGGAAAGCGAAAGTGTCGGCATCTCCAGTTCCTTCGAACTTGCGGTTCTCGCATCTGCTAGCACCGTTCCGGATCCGCTCAATCCAACTTCGAAATCGAATGGTGTTCCAGCCGCACTACACGGCCCTTGGGACATCGGAGGGCATGCCGACCGAGGACCTGGTGGCCTATCACGCAGAGCGCGCCCTTGGTGGCGTCGCGCTGATCGTAACCGAAAGCCAGGCCATTCACCCGACCGGCAAGATGTCTCGGCGCTTCATCAACGCCTGGGATCCCGCCGTCATTCCCGGATTGCGGAAAGTCACCGAGGCTGTCCACGCGCAGGGCGCAAAAATTTTCAGCCAGCTAACGCACGGCGGCCACACCTCGCTCGAGCGGCCGCCCCATATCATGTGGGCACCCACCCAGATGCCCGAGCCGTCAACCCACTTCACCACGAAGGCGATGGACGCGGACGACATCAGCGCCGTGATCGCAGGCTTCGCCGCAAGTGCGCGGAATGCCATAGATGCGGGTTATGACGGCATCGAGATAAAGATCGCCCATGACGGGCTGCTGCGCTCGTTCGCGTCGCCATACTTCAACCGGCGGACCGACGACTATGGCGGCACATTCGAGAATCGCATGCGCCTCTCATACGAGGTACTCGCATCCATCAAGGGTGCGATCGGGGCAGAGACGCCACTTGGCGTCCGCATCTGCCTCGATGAATTCACGGCCTTCGGCTACGATCTCGAATACGGGCTGCAGATGGTCGCCGCGCTCGAAGCGACCGGCTTAGTCGATTATTTTAATGCCGACGCCGGCTCGTTCTCGAGTTTCTGGATGGAGATTCCGCCAGCAGCCGTGAAGGCGACCGAATTCGACCGGATCAACCGCGCCCTGAAGCACGCCTCGCGGCTGCCGGTGATCGCCTTCGGCAGAATCACACCGGTTCAACGCGGCGAAGACCTTCTCGCGGCGGGAGATGCCGACCTGATCGGCTGGGCTCGACAACTCATCTCGGACCCACAGACGCCGAACAAGATCATGGCGGGCCGGCCGGACCTGATCCGATCTTGTATCGCTTGCAACGATGCCTGCACGTACCAAACCTCGCAGGAGAAGGCGATTCGCTGCGTTCACAATCCAAGCGCCGGCCGGGAGCGAAACTTCAACGAACGAATCCTGGCGGTGGCATCGCGCCCGCGGAAAGTGGTGGTGGTCGGCGGCGGGCCGTCGGGCCTCAAGGCGGCGGAGATCGCCGCGCGTCGCGGCCACCGGGTTACGCTCCTGGAACAGAGCTCGGAACTCGGCGGACAGGTGAACCTCGCGGCGCGACAGCCTGAGCGCGCCGTGGTCGGCGAGGTGACCGCCCATCTCGAGGCTCAGCTCGGAGAGTTCGGCGTCGAGGTCCGACGCGAGGTCACGGCAACGCCGGAGGTGCTGCGCGGACTGGGTGCCGACGCCATTGTGATCGCGACCGGATCCGAACCGAACCTGCCGCGGGGTAGCCGCGCCGACACCTCCCGGTCACACGCGCTGGGTCTCCACGTCGAGCCCGATATCGAGGGGCTGCATCTGCCTTTCGTCGTCTCATCCGACGAAGTCATGTCGGGTGCCGTAGCGCCGCGCGGCAGGGTGGTCGTCATCGACGGCAACGGCCACTGGGAGGCGGCTGGCACCGCCGAATACCTGACCGACCTCGGTTGCCAGGTGGAGGTTTTCGCCTCGAGCGGCATGGTCGGCGAGGATCTGGACGGCGGTTCACGCACACTGTTCCATCGTCGCGCTGCCATCAAGGGCATGCGGCTCCGTACGGGCTGCATCCTCCTCGAAGTCGCTGAGGGGCGGGTCAAGATCGGCGCTGCCTTCAGCGCTGGGAACGACGCCGGATGGGGCAAGTACGTGCTGATCCCGAGTGACGAGAGCTGGATCGAGGACGTGGACTGGGTCGTCCCCGTGATCGGGCGGCGGTCACGCCAGGATCTCTTCCTCAACCTCAAGTCCTCGCCCGAGTTCGAGAGCGTCGACATCCATCGGGTCGGCGACTGCGTCGCGCCCCGGCTCATCCAGAGCGTCATCACGGAAGCGTTCGATTTTGCGCGCTTGATGTGAGTGCGCCGAGACCACCAAAAAGCGACCAATCCTCGGGGGAGGGAGATCGAAACGATGCCTCTGCGAGACCTATTGTGCCGCAAACGGGCGCGCTGCACCGCTCCTAAAGGGCAGGTCGTCGGCCCGGCCGGGTCACGCGGAGCCGGCGCCGTCGATCACCACGAAGGCGCCGGTCATGAAGCTGCTCTCGTCGGAGGCAAGGTAGGCGCAGAGCCCGGCCATCTCCTCCGGCGTCCCGAGCCGACCCATCGGTTGACGCGCGATGAACGCGGCTCGGGCGGCCACGGGATCGGCGAAGGCGTGGATGCGGTCCTCCAGCGATGGGGACGCCGTGGTGCCGGGGCAAATGGCGTTGCATCGGATGCCCTTGCCTACGAAGTCGATGGCCACCGACTTGGTGAGGCCCAGCACCGCGGCCTTGGACGCCGAATAGGCCGCCCGGAAAGGCACGGCTTTGATCGACGACGCGGGCGAGGCGATGTTGATGATGCTGCCGCCGCCGTGCCGCAGCATGGTCGGCAGCGCGAGGCGGGTGGCGTGGAAGTACGAGTCGACACAGTTTACGAGCACGTCCAGCCGGTTGAGGCCGGACATTGCCTCCGCCAGCGCGACGGGATCCGTGGCATCGAACTTCAAGGTACGCATCGACAGGTCGCCAATCCCCGAAACATAGATGTCCTTGATGTCGACGGCGACGACTTGGGCGCCCTCGCGTGCCAGTCGCACCGCGCAGGCGCGGCCGATACCTTGGGCGGCGCCCGTGACGAGGGCCTGCTTTCCGGCAAGGCGGCCGGGCGCAAAATAATCCGACATCTCACACTGCAGAACGACAATCCATGGGCGCCGGGCCATGAGCGCCGCGCGCCGACGCAGGCTGCGGGATCCGAGCGGTGGGGTACTCGTCCTGCAGTCGCGTGCGATATCCGCGCTGGTGTCATCTGTCAAATCATCGCTTCATCTAGCAACACACAGAGCGAATTTCGATTGCGACCGGGTCGATGATTGGGACTCACGAAATGTCAATGCTTGGACTGACGGTCGGGCGGATGGCGGGATAGGCGCGTGGTCGGGCCGCTTGGCGCGATCAGCAACGGAGGGAGACGGAAATGACGATTGGCAAGGACGCAACGACACTGCGGTCGCGCGCTTGGTTCGACAATCCCGACAATCCGGGGATGACGGCGGCGTATATCGAGCGCTACCTCAACTACGGCCTTACGCGGGGGGAGCTGCAGTCGGGCAAGCCAATTATCGGCATCGCCCAGACCGGTTCGGACCTCTCTCCCTGCAATCGCCATCACCTCGAGCTCGCGAAGCGGGTTCGCGACGGGATCACGGCGGCGGGTGGTCTGTGCATGGAGTTTCCCGTCCACCCGATTCAGGAGAGTGGTAAGCGGCCAACCGCAGCTCTTGACCGCAACCTCGCCTACCTCGCCTTGGTCGAGGTGCTCTACGGCTATCCTCTCGACGGCGTCGTGCTAACCACGGGCTGCGACAAGACTACGCCGGCGTGCCTGATGGCAGCGGCGACGGTTGACCTGCCTGCCATCGTCCTATCCGGCGGACCGATGCTGAACGGTTGGTGGAAAGGGGAGAGGACCGGGTCAGGCACGATCGTCTGGGACTCGCGGCAGCGATATGCCGCGGGCGAGATCGACTATCCGACATTCATGGAACTGGTGGCATCGTCGGCCCCTTCGGTCGGCCACTGCAACACCATGGGCACGGCCTCAACCATGAACTCGATCGCTGAAGCACTGGGGATGAGCCTTCCCGGGTGCGCGGCGATCCCTGCACCCTATCGCGAGCGTGGCCAGATTGCTTACGAGACGGGAAAACGTGCTGTTGAGATAGTGTGGGAGGATTTGAAACCGTCGGACATCCTGACGCTCGAAGCCTTCAAAAACGCGATTGTCGTCAACTCGGCAATTGGCGGCTCGACCAACGCGCCGATCCATGTCAATGCGATCGCTCGTCACGTCGGTGTCGCGCTCTCGCTCGAGGACTGGCAGCAGGTCGGTCACCGGGTTCCACTCCTGGTCAACTTGCAGCCGGCTGGGAAGTATCTCGGCGAGGAGTATCACCGTGCCGGGGGCGTACCTGCGGTGATCCACGAGCTTATGAAGCTCGGCCTCATCCACGAGCAAGCGAGAACGGTCAACGGCAAGACGATCGGCGAGAATTGCGGCGACCGCGAAGCGCTCGACACGGACGTCATTCGCAAGTTCGACAATGCGCTAGTCGAGGACGCCGGCTTCATCGTGCTCAATGGTAACATGTTCGATTCGGCGTTGATGAAGGTCAGCGCGATCTCCGCGGAATTCCGTGACCGCTATTTGTCCAACCCGGACGATCCCAACGCCTTCGAGGGACGCGCCATCGTCTTCGAAGGACCCGAAGACTATCACCGTCGAATCGATGACGCGTCCCTCGGCGTGGACGAGAACTGCATCCTGGTCGTCCGAGGAACCGGGCCGATCGGATACCCCGGCAGCGCCGAAGTCGTGAACATGCAGCCGCCCGCCGCGCTTATCAAACGCGGTGTTCACGCGCTGCCATGCATTGGCGACGGCCGCCAATCGGGTACCTCGGGATCGCCCTCGATCCTCAACGCCTCGCCGGAAGCTGCGGTCGGCGGCGGCCTCGCGGTCGTGCGTACGGACGACCGGATCAGGGTGGATCTCGACAGGCGCGAGGCCAACATCCTGATCTCGGATGGGGAGCTTGCGGAACGGCGCGCCGAACTTGCGCAGCAAGGCGGCTTTCCGATTCCACCAAGCCAGACCCCCTGGCAGGAAATTCAGCGCGGGATGGTCGAGCAGCTCTCGGAAGGGATGGTGCTCACTCCGGCGGTGAAATACCGGCGGGTCGCCAAGACCATGGGCGTGCCCCGCGACAGTCACTAGGGCTGTAACCCAGGCTCCGCCGCATGCGTCTCTTCCGTTTTGGGGAGAGGCGCTGGTTTGCTTGGGAGAGGCGCTGGCATTGATCGGGCCCGATGTGTCCCAGGCACTCCGCTCTCATGTTCGCCGTATCAAGTAGCAGGTGTGAAAAATCGTTCGCTTGCTTTGGCAAGCGTTGTGGCGAAATGGCTGCCCTGGGCAAAGCAGGAGGCACGGTCAATGAACGACGGTTGATCATGCTCTGATACGCGGGTTGGTTACCGCCGGACCTGATGCGTCGTGGAGCTGCCTCGGTCTAGGATCCAGCGTCGGATTGTGATCCGGCTGATAGTGGAAGCGAGGGTTCTCCTGCCGTGACCATGCCTCCAGCCTTACCCAGGCGCAGAAGGCTCGGACTGTTTGTTCCTCCACTGTTGCCTTTGGTTCATTACCCGGTGTGGTCAGATCGTCGGCCGCGGCACTTGCGCTGCGATGGCCCAGACGAAGCCGGCAAGTTCGCGAGCGATCGCCGTGATCACGGTGGTGGCCGGCTTGCCGGCTCTGGTGAGCTTGCGGTAACGGCCGCACAGTCGCACCTGGGCCTTCCATGCCGTATCGCGGATCGGCTTGGGCAGCCCCTCCTGTCGAAGCAATTGTTCACGGCTGATCCTTGCAGGGAACCGATAGCTCCAGGCAGCCTCGACCAGCATTCGCCGGGCGGTTCCGTTGCCTGCTTTCGTTACGCCGCCCTGACGCCTGGTTCCGCCGCTGGAATGTTCCGAGGGGACAAGACCGAGATAGGCCATGAGCTGCCGGGGGTTGTCAAAGCGCGTGATGTCGCCGAGTTCCGCGATTGCGGATTCCGATTCAAACCGGCCGGGTATTCCGATTTGAAGGCGGCCACCATTCCGGAATGAAGCCGGCCAGGATTCCGATCAACAGGCGGCCACTTTCGAGGGACTGAAGAGCACACCTGGGTCAGCAACTGCGGCATGACGCTCCTTGTATCGAACAAGGAAAGCGTGATGCCGGCAAAGAGGAAGCTGACCATGAGACAATTGAGACAAATGCTCCGGCTTGACGGGGACGGAAGCAGCGCCCGGGACATCGCGCTAACGCTCGGGGTGGCGCGCAGCACCATCCAGGATAACCTGAAGCGGGCAGCGGCGGCGGGCCTGGCCACAAAGCCTGCCGCGACAATCGCTCGGTCCTCTACCATCGCGTCCCGCGTCCCTTCGAGGCGCTCGCGCTGGCGCGCGGTGATGGTCGCTATGGCCGCATACTCAAGACGCTCGGGCGCGTTCAGCTCCTCATCCTTGATGGTGTGGACGGCCTCACCTCAGCGGCATCATAGTGCCAAGACGTGGTCGCCGGAGCGCCACAAAACAGGGAGACCGTCCATGCAAAAGATTACCTGATTACGCACCAACTTCAGCTAATTTGAGGAGGCGGTAGGGCATGGGCGGAGTGCGGACGGCGACGTAGCCGAGACGAGGCATCATGGCGGCGAGGTCGTAGCGACGATTGAAGCGATATTC
>Ga0335394_10005726_pt1 | contig 14024 bp, 8 predicted proteins | sample MAT03_FD_205741 | JGI IMG/M metagenome (GOLD analysis project Ga0335394, IMG submission 205741) | Freshwater microbial communities from Lake Fryxell liftoff mats and glacier meltwater in Antarctica - MAT-03 (spades assembly) (version 2) ...
TCGGTTAATGTGACAACGACGTGAATATGATTGGGTATTGCAATTGCGATCGCATTTGTCGCCTCAGATTCGGTCGTTCGTAGGGGCGGGTTTAGCCAATACGTAACCCCTACCGCAATAAACTGACCAACAAAACCCGCCCTTCCGGATGTCTACCGCGATCGCCTGCATCCGGACGGGCAGGTTTTGATTTAACCCGAACGGGGGTTGCCGATACGCGATCGCCTGCATCCGGACGGGCAGGTTTTGATTTAACCCGAACGGGGGTTGCCGATACGCGATCGGCTAAACCTGCCCCTACGAGGGTGTCGGGTTAATGTGACAATGACGTGAATATGATTGGGTATTGCAATTGCGATCGCATTTGTCGCCTCAGATTTGGTCGTTCGTAGGGGCGGGTTTAGCCAATACGTAACCCCTACCGCAATAAACTGACCACCAAAACCCGCCCTTCCGGATGTCTACCGCGATCGCCTGCATCCGGACGGGCAGGTTTTGATTTAACCCGAACGGGTGTTACCGATACGCGATCGCCTGCATCCGGACGGGCAGGTTTTGATTTAACCCGAACGGGTATTACCGATACGCGATCGGCTAAACCTGCCCCTACGAGGGTGTCGGGTTAATGGATTGAAGGCGATCGCGGCACACATTTATAGGTTTAATTTGATTTGATGGAATTGCTGACAGCGATGCTGGATAATGAAAAGGTTTTCACGGCTGCCTGTCGTTAGCGGGCATCGGATACGGCCAATAGCCCTATCTATATCTATTCAGTGAACAGTTCAGTAAATTTCCTTCATTCCTCATCCCTTATCCCTCCATGCGTACCCATTACTGCGGTCAACTTCGAGCCGAGCACGTTGGCGAAACCGTCTCCCTTTGCGGTTGGGTTGATCGACGGCGAGACCATGGCGGGGTCATTTTTGTAGACTTGCGCGATCGCACTGGCATTTCCCAAATTGTCAGCGACCCAGAACGCACCCCCACCTCTTACCCCGCCGCTGACGACCTGCGAAACGAATACGTCGTTCGGATTACGGGGCGAGTCACTCAGCGTCCACCCGAATCGCTCAACCCCAAACTGGCCACAGGCGAGGTCGAAATCTATGCCGACCAGATTGAGCTACTCAATGCCGTCCGCAAACCGTTGCCTTTCCAGGTATCTACCGCCGAATCGGAATCGGTGCGCGAAGATCTGCGCCTCAAATATCGCTACTTAGATTTACGGCGCGATCGCATGAGCCGCAACCTGCAACTGCGGCATCAAGTGATCAAAACCCTGCGTCGTTACTTAGAAGACGAGCACCACTTTACCGAAGTCGAAACGCCCATCCTCAACCGCTCAACCCCTGAAGGAGCGCGTGACTACCTCGTTCCCAGTCGCGTTCATCCCGGTGAGTTTTTTGCGCTGCCTCAGTCACCCCAGCTATTCAAACAAATTCTTATGGTGGCCGGGGTCGATCGCTATTATCAAATTGCCCGCTGCTTCCGTGATGAAGACCTACGCGCCGATCGCCAGCCCGAATTTACCCAGTTGGACATGGAGATGAGCTTCATGACCCAGGACGAAATTCTCGACCTGAATGAAGGCCTGATCTGCCATTTGATTAAAACCATCAAGGGCGTTGACCTGCCCCGTCCCTTCCCCCGCCTTACCTATGCCGATGCAATGGATCGGTACGGCAGCGACAAGCCCGACACCCGGTTTGGGCTGGAGCTGGTAAATGTGTCAGACATTGTGCAAGGGTCGGGCTTCAAAGTGTTTGCCGATGCGGTGAGCAAAGGCGGAATTGTCAAAATTCTGCCGATTCCGGGTGGCAATGAGACCGTTTCCAATGTCCGCATTAAGCCCGGTGGGGATCTGTTTAATGAAGCGGCAGCGGCAGGAGCCAGAGGACTCGCCTACATTCGGGTGCGTGAGGGCGGCGAAATTGACACGATTGGCGCGATCAAAGACAATCTGACCGCCGAGCAAAAAGCCGAGATTCTGAGCCGTACGGGGGCAGAGGCAGGACATCTACTGCTATTTGCAGCGGGCGACACAAATACAGCCAACAAAACCCTCGATCGCCTGCGTCAAGTCGTCGGCAAAGAACTGGGACTGATTGATCCCGACAAACTCAACCTGCTGTGGGTGGTGGACTTTCCCATGTTTGAGTGGAATGCCGACGAGAAACGGCTCGACCCCCTACACCACCCATTTACAGCACCCCATCCCGATGACATGGGCGATCTAAAAACAGCCCGTGCTTTGACCCACGACATTGTATTCAATGGGTTTGAAGCCGGGGGCGGCAGCATCCGGATTTACCAATCTGAGCTACAGCAACAGGTGTTTGAGCTGATTGGTCTGTCGGCAGAAGAAGCACGCGAGAAATTTGGGTTTTTGCTGGAAGCGTTTGAGTATGGCACCCCACCCCACGGCGGCATCGCCTACGGCATTGACCGCTTGGTAATGCTGCTGGCTGGTGAAGACTCCATTCGAGATGCGATCGCCTTCCCCAAAACCCAGCAAGCTCGCTGTCTTCTCACCAACGCTCCTTCTGAGGTAGACGACAAGCAACTGAAGGAACTACATATCGCCACGGTTCAGAAACCTAAGGGATCAGCAAACAAAAATCATCCCGGTGTCATTCCCGCGCAGGCGGGAATCCATGATAAGCCTTCTGCTTGAGCCGGTATCTTATTTCAACTCAGTTCCCTAAGGGGTAATGTTTCAAATCTGTTAAGTAGTTCAACCTAAATAAAAACAAGATTCTAAAAGGCTGCGCCGCCCGCTGCGCGGGCGGCGCAGCCTTTTAGGGTTTTATGTTTAATTACGCCCACCTACTTAAGACTTAATACAGCACTTTGCGCCTAGATAAACCTCAAGTTTTTGATCAAGAGCTGCGCGGAGCGCAGCTCTTGATCAAAAACTTGTCCCTCGTACACTAGACCTTCTGCACGAATGCCTTTTTGAGGGCGTGAATCGTTTCCCGGCTTTGCCGGGAAACGATTCACGTAGGAGGTCTACTGGAACAATGCTGTAATTGAATACGTGATTTTGCAAAACTCGTTCAATATATAGCCATCGCCACGAGACTTAGGACATTCCGGTGTCATTCCCGTGAAAACGGGAATCCATTTGCCGCGCTATCGAAAAGATAGATTCCCGCCTACGCGGGAATGACAGGAAGCCGTCCTATAGAACCCATTTGACATCTTTCCGGTGATCGCGAATATTCTGTAGGGGCGAAGCATTTGCATCAATATTCTGGCAACGCAGCGTCAATTCGAGTGCAAATGCTTCGCCCCTACTGCCCAAAAATCGCCCTAAATCTCAATTCTAATTAGATGTCAAATGGGTTCTATAGGTGATGACTACTGCTGTAACTTGCACAAAACATCAATTAACTGTGCTAAAACTCCATCTGTAGGAACAAATTCCTGTAACTTTCTTCTTAAATGCTGAATAGCAAGTTCATGAGTTGGATACTCTTATAGGGAAGGAATATAGGGAAGGAAAAACATGATCGAAATAGATTTCATCTGAAACGCCCCAAAAAATTGTCACGATCCGTATTTCGATATCATGTATAGCCATAGTCATAAAGCTTAGGACATGCCAGCGTCATTCCCGCGCAGGCGGGAATGACGCTGGCACCTATCGAGCAGATGGATTCCCGCCTGCGCGGGAATGACAGGGAGGCGTCCTATTGATCATGGCTACCGCTATAACAGGTAGCGTTACCTCCATAGTGCTGGCTCAAAGGAAAGCGTTATTTTTCATTGAGGAGCGTGTAGAGAATCAATCGTTTATGAGACTCGAATCGCCGAGTTGCAAGATATCTCTTAAGATTAAGAGTCGAAATACCTCTAACAAGCACATCAAACTAAGTTTTTATCGTTAATATTCAATTGCAAGCATAAGGTGACTGGCTATGGAATCCCTCGCATATCTTTATAATGCTGCCGCGTACGAAAGTAATGAACCCATGCCCCAGTTAAGGCAGTTCGATACTTTAGGCTCAGTATTGCCAAACTCTGCCTGGATTTCTATCCAATCACTGTTAGCAGCAGTTTTGGCCATCAGCGTTGCCCATTCAGCTCTAGCTGCCGCCACCGGTATAGTTAGTACTAGTGGTAACCCCTTAAATGTTCGCAGTGCCCCCAATGGTGGAGTGGTAGGTAGCGTTCCCGATGGGTCGCGTATTGAGCTAACTGGTCGAAACCAGGACGGGTTCTTGGAACTGACTAATGGCACTTGGGTTGCTACTGAGTGGATTTCGACTAGCACCGCGACCCCAAATAAATCGCCTGCCACCCCATCGACCTCAGCCTCTCCTACCCGTCCCCCAACGGGTGCGGTCGATCGCACCGTTGCATACATTGCAACGGCAGGTGAAGCAATTAATGTGCGGACTGCCCCTGGAGGTCAAGTCGTTGGCACGCTACCCAACGGCACCCGAGTTGAATTAACCGGACGGGATAGCCAAGGGTATCTAGAGCGCACCAACGCAACCTGGCTAGATAAGCGCTACGTGTCTGCCAATCAGCCGAGCGTTCAGCCTGCGCCTGTCAAGGCAGCGCCTCTAAGATCTCCACAGGTGTCTGCCAATCAACCGAGTGTTCAGCCCTCTCCTACCAAAATTGCTCCACAAGCGTCTCCACAAGCAGCGACCAGTCAGCCTGCGCCCGTTCAGGTGGCCGTCAACCGGGCTGCTCAAACTGTTGGCTATGTCAGAACAACTGGTAATCCCCTTAATGTGCGTAATGCGCCAGGGGGGCAAGTAATTAGCACCTTGCCAAATGGCACTCGGCTGGAATTGACAGGCCGAGAAAATGCAGGCTACCTGGAACGCAGTAATGGCACTTGGTTAGATCAACGGTATGTTGCTTACACGCCTTTATCCACTAATCAGGCGGCAAGTCCCTTACCTAGTCCTAGCCAGACGAGATCGGTTCAGTCTCCTCCTCTGACTACTAGGCCTTCTCCTGCTGTTAGCCCGTCTCCCGCCGCGACTAGACCGTCTCCCTCGACTGTCGCTGCCAGTCCTGCCCCTGCCAATGCCACCTCTGCTGGCAGCACGCCTGGTAGTACCGTTGGTAGAAGCAGCGCTACGGTGCGGACTAGCGGTGATCCATTAAATGTACGAAGTGCGCCGGGTGGCGCTGTAGTGGGTACAATTCCCAATAGCAGTCGGGTAGACTTGACCGGGCGACGCAGCGGTGAATGGGCAGAACGTTCTGACGGCACTTGGGTGTCTAGTGCTTGGCTGACGATTAACCCAGCTACTAGCCCAACACCGCCCCAGGCTCAGCCTCCCGTTAACGCTAATCCTGTTGGCTCCAATATATCGACGGCTGTGATTCGTACCAACGGTAGTTCGCTCAATGTCCGCAGCTCACCAGGAGGAGCATTGGTGGGTTCTGTGCCCAACGGTAGTCGGGTAGACTTGACCGGGCGGCGCAGTGGTGAATGGGCAGAACGTTCTGACGGTACTTGGGTATCTAGCACCTGGTTTGTGTCAGCAACGGGTACCACGCCAACCACTGGCAACAACCCTGCTAGTGGTAACGCTGTCAATAGCACTCTGCCCGTTGGCGGTGATGTCACCTCTGGCACAATTCGCACCAATGGCAATCCGCTCAATGTCCGTACCTCTCCTAATGGAGCGGTAATTGGGGTGGTAGCCAATGGTAGTCGAGTAGAGCTAACGGGTCGCAACTCAGGGGAATGGGTGCAGTTAAGCCAGGGTGGCTGGGTTGCGTCTGATTGGGTTGTGCGTTGACGAATGGGTAGTGGTATTGAGGTAATGATTTTTTGAAGCGCGGGCTTTACCTACATTTCAAAAAAACATTACCCGTTGAGGACTACCAGGGGGCAGCTATCAGTTCATGACTTGACTGGCGATCGCCTCTATCACACGTGTGAGGGAATGGTCAGGAAACTTGATGGCGAACACCCCATTACTGGCCAATATCATCATTTCGTCTGAGTGGGGCAACACACCTGCCACCGGAGCACCGTAGATTTCTTCTACTCTTTGCTTAAGCTGCCCAAAGTCAAACACGATAGGTGCTTTATTGATCACCATCAGCAATTTAGGGACTTCTAGTTTGCGAGCCACGTCTACTGTGACAGCCGTTCCCTGGTAGTCTTGTTGGTCGGGACGAAGAATCAGCACCAAGATGTCTGAAATGGTGATGGACAACAATGTTTCTTCGTTGAGTCCTGGATGAGTATCGATAAACAGGTAGTCGAGCTTTAGCACGTCTACTAATTCTTGAAACCCTTCATTTAGCAAGCCTACATCATACCCTTCGCGCAGCACGCGGGCGATCTCTCCAGCTTTAACGCTAGAGGGCACTAAATAAATTTTGCTGCGCTCGGTGCCCTTGTCTCCTAGGATGTGAGTGACATCGTGAGCTACATCGCCAATCGATCGCCGTCCCCACAGGTAATCGTTCAACGAGCGATCAATATCATCTTCGCCAAATCCAAACAACACGTGAATTCCAGGGGACTGAATATCAGTATCGACAATGCCAACCCGATACCCGTAGCGAGCAACGGTAGCTGCAACGTTGGCCGTTGTGTTGGATTTTCCAGTTCCACCCCGATATGAGTGGATGGAGACGATTTTTGACATGAAATACCTCTGCGTTTCACACAGTTAGAGTGTCATTACAACATAGAGTCCACTAACGTTTAAGCATTGCGCTACGCGGGGCGCAATGCTTAAACGTTAGTGGACTTCACACGATTGAGAATCGCTGTATGGTCTATGCACCAGCACCTAAAGTAGGTTGGGGTCATCGACTCTCATAATTTCGTGATTATAGTTTTCTAGCCAATACCCTTGGTCATCTTGGTGAAATTGTTCTTCCCACAGGGGAATCTTACCAAGCTTAGTCGTGACAATATATTGAGGAACTGCGAACCCTGTCATATGACCCAATAATCCTCGCATAATTTCTCGCCCTTTTTCGATACTGGTGACAAAGTGTGAGACTCCGGTGACGTTGTCGCAGTGGTAAAGATAATAGGGACGAACGCGAATTTTGAGCAGCTCTTTGAGCAGCGATCGCATCGTTTCTAAATCATCGTTGATGCCTTTCAGTAAAACAGTTTGATTTTGTACAGGCACTCCATGCCGTAGCAGGCGATCGCACGCTTCTGCCGCTTCGGGCGTAATTTCTTTGGGATGGTTGAAATGGGTATTTAGCCAGATGGGGTGATATTTCTCTAACATGGCGCAAAACTCTGGGGTGATGCGTTGAGGCAGCAATACTGGATAGCGACTGCCAATTCGAATAATTTCTACGTGGGGAATCTTGCGTAGACGAGAGATGATTAATTCTAATTTCTCGTCAGAATAGGTTAGGGGATCACCACCCGTCAAAAGCACATCGCGGATTTCGGGATGGCTAGCAATATACTCAAAGTCTTGTTCCCAGGAGGCAGCCTCATTACTTTCAAAGTACGTGCCACTCAAGTCAGTGGTGTGATACTTACGGGTGCAGTGACGACAATAGACAGCGCAGACTTCTGTAATTAGGAAAATGACGCGATCGGGATATTTGTGTACAACCCGATTGGTTTTGCGGTAAACCATGTCGCCTACCGGATCGGGGTCTGATCCTGTGAACGAAATAAATTCTTGCCCACTAGGTACCGACTGTTGGCGAATTGGACATAGGGGATCATCTTTATCCATCAACGCTGCATAGTAGGGCGTGATGCTCCAGCGATATTTACCTGCCGAGTCCTGAATGGCCTGCGCTTCGTCGGGAGTTACGTTAATCCACTGACGCAGGTCTTCTACGGTGCTAATTCGGTGTTTAATCTGCGATCGCCAGTCTGACCAAACCAAATCATGAGCTTTCTGCATAGTGATTGAGTTCCTTAGTTATTTCAGCTTAGGCGTTAAGATTCAGATGTGTACGGTCAGCTTAATTATCTATACAAATCATCTATACAAAATTAGTTGCCTAAAATCCCTAAAGTTACTGAGCTAATTCCAGATTATTAGTCACTTTCTTCCGGATTTCTAACTAGACCTCATTTACAACACGTTTCAAGTGGATGGTAAGTAGTTTAACTTAAATAAAAACAAGATTCTAAAAGTCTGCGCCGCCCGCGCAGCGGGCGGCGCAGACTTTTAGGGTTTTATGTTTAATTACGCCCGCCTACTTAACGGTGTCAGGGTCATGATTGTTTGAAGCCTGACAAAACTTGTTAGTCAGCTCCCTGAAAGCCCTCACCCTAGCCCTCTCCCATCGGGAGAGAGAACCGGAAGGGTAGATCAACTCCCTCGCCCTCTGGGAGAGGGGTTGGGGGTGAGGGCTATAGACTTTTGTCAGTTAACCAGCCGTTAATCTGACGTGTCGTTTTCTACCCCGTTTTTACTCCGAAGCTTTCGAGCTTTCAACACCAAGTCCTGGAAAAAATCGCTGTCTACAATTTCGTTAACTTGTTTCTTGCGCTTTACCTGATCGATTTCAATTTTTAGCTCTGCTACTTGCTGCTTCAGGGTTTCTTCGCGCTTACGCACTTTAGATACCATGATGTCAAACACTTTAGCCAGCTTAGAAATTTCATCGGAAGATTTGCCGCTGCTTAGTAAGGAGAGATCTTGCTCGTAGTCTCCTTCACCGATTTTGGCTGCCGCTTCTGCTAGGGTTTTCAACCGTTTGGTGAGAATGTTAGAGACTAAATAGACCAGCCCAAATAGGGTGCCATAGGTAATTGCAAAGGAAACAAAAACGCGATCGCGAATCTGTTTTCGCACCTCAAATACGTAGTCCGCTTCAATATCTGCCCCCAGCACGCCGACAACTTTGCCGCTGGTGTCTTTGATAGGCGTGTAAGCAGAAATCCAGCTTCCCCATTCATCGGTATACAGATCTCGCTCAACAGTTTCACCCTTCAAAAAAACTTGTTTGGCAGCTTCATAGGCGTTACCTGCCTCCAAAAACTTGAGGGCGCGATCGGGAATATAAACCCATAGAGAGTCTACTAAGTAAATAATTTCTAGAGCATCGGACTCAGCAGCAGGCTTGCCGATCCGGCGGTTTGTCAGCGCTTCGCCCACGATGTAACTGTAGGGATAAATCTGAGGTGAAATACTATGAACCGTTTCAAACCAGTCAAGTTGGCGGGTATAGCGAGGGTCATCAGAATAGCCTTTTGCATTCCGCTGTCCTGTTTTGTAGAGAGCCAGTAGTTCAGCCGCATCGACTCCTTGAGCTGCGCCGATGGCCGTACTTCTCAAGTCTTGCTGCAGCCGCTCGATCGCCTTTTCGGTAGAGAAGCTATAGAACCACCAGTAAGCGGCTGCAAACACTCCGCTAAACACCAGCGTGAACCCAGTCAATAGCTTCCAGCGGAGGCTAATAAAGCGACTTTGGTCTGCCGACTTAGAGTCAGGCGAAGCGCTAGCGGTTGGGTTCATACCATTCTCCTTGGACGAAATCGTGTGATCGTATTTCAACTATGCTGTTTATTTTTGGGTAGTGGTATTGATGTAATGATTTTTTGATGGGTGGGCTTAGCGTGCCCATCAAAAAATCATTACATCAAAAATCCTTACCAATTTAGGACTACCTATTTTTGAACGATGGGGTGTTCAAAAATCAATCTTGTCCAGTATGGATTTGCCTCGTTGACGGCGCTTCAGTCGCCAATTAAGCAGACTATTATCATAAACTGCGCGCATCCTAATTACTGAATAAATAGCGATTAGAGATGATACAACCGCGATCGCCAAGTAACTATAAAAATACCCAGACCTGCCCAATCCTTCTCCCAGAAGAATCACGATGCCGGTAATCATGGCTCCCAATATAGTTCCCCCTGCAATCAAGTAACTATCCATAAACAAACTAACGCGACCTCGGCGCTCTTCGGGCACCAACCCTTCAAGGGATTTGCGAGCCGTTTCATCAATGCTGTACTGAGGCAGTTTTTGTAATAGTAGTCCGGCGATCGCCCCGCCCAGTCCCGGTACACCCAGCATAAGTGCTGTCCCCACTAGACCGCTAAGGGGCTGAATCAAAAATAAATGCTTTAAATTGATGTTGACCATGAGCCAACGCACCACAGAGGACTGAAGCGCTAAGTGGGTCAACGTGCGTCCCAGTGTAAACAGACTCAAAAATACCTGGTACCTGTTTGTGTCGGGAATACTGGCTCCAGACACCACATAAAATCGATACTCCAGAATAATTTCGCACACCACAACCGCAAGAATGGCGATCGTCAGATAGCGAAAAGCAGGCACCTCTCTAACAAAATTCCAACCTTCTGAAATTGTCTCTTGGACAGTTTCCGCTCTTTTCTGGGTCTTTCGCAGTTTGACTTGGTGCAGCTTCATGCCGATTAAAGCGTAGATCAAGCCATATAGCAGAACATTAATTGTCAGCAGCTCGTCTGTTTGGATGCCGTAGTTAATGAACAGCAGGGGGGCGAGTGAGGCGATCGCAATCCCTGTCAAACTGCCCAATAGTCCTAGGGTAGACAGTAACGGAAAGAGGCGTTTACCTTGCGCCATATCAAACAAATCGGTAGCCAAAATCCAGAAGGTCATGGGAAAGAAAATGAGCTGCTGGTCTGACAGTAGGTAAAGCAACCCATAGTTAAGCCAAGGCGGTGCCTTTAGAAAAACCAGCAAGCGCAGAAGCATAAACGACACGCCCAAAATGGCGCTAATGCTGCGAACCAGCGTGATGCGATCAAACCGATCGACCAGCAGCGATTGCAACATCGTCATAAAAATACTAACGCTGCTGCTTACGATCAGCACTACTAGAAACTGAGGTGGGCCAACATCAATTAAAAATTTGCTAAGAGAAGAAATTTCTGACACCTTTTGAGCCAGGGCGTTGCCAAACAACACAAACCCCAGTGTCAAGACAAGTTGAGTTTCTCCTGCTCGCAAATTGAGTAGCTGACTAAGGGATTTCATCTATAGGAACTTGATTGAGGAGTAGGTCAATCTGAATAAAAAATAAGTAGTTCAACCTAAATAAAAACAAGATTCTAAAAGTCTGCGCCGACCGCTGTGCGGGCGGCGCAGACTTTTAAGGTTTCATATTTAATTACGCCCATCTACTTAGACCCTACGACTAAGATCATTTGGTGCTCTCGAAAACCGAGCTTGCCTGGATCAGAGCCACACTAAGATATAGCATTCCCGACAGTTGCCATCGGGGAGAATGCCAGCCCTACTTGTGAAAATTACTTAGATGGCTGCTCAGACGCGGCAATTAACTGCTGGGCGATCGCCCGAATATCTTGCGTAAGGGGGTGGTCAGGATACTGCTGACAAAAAATGCCACTACTACCGAGCGCCATTAGTTCGTTTGTGATGGGCAGCACCCCCACCACACTCTCGCCATAAACGCCTTGCAGTTGGCGCTGCACGTCATCCAAATCCAGGTCTGACAGTACTTGGTTAGCCACCAAAAAAATCTTGGGAACCCCCAAACGACGCGCTAAATCTACCAGCACGGCCATCCCTTGCAATTCTTGTGGATTTAACCCCAGCACCAACAGTACCGTGTTAACAAATGCTAACGATAGCAGCGCTTCTTGGGTTAGCCCCGGATGGATATCAATTAGCAAAAAGTCTAGATTGAGACGATGCATCAACTCAAAAAAAGCCTGACTGATTACTTCAGGGTCGTAGCCTTGGCGCAACAAATCGGGCACCTCTCTTACCTTTACCTGAGCCGGAATGAGGTCAATTCCGCTTCCCATCACGATCACGTTTCCCTGTTCTATCTTGAGTGAAGGACATTGCTCATTGATCACCCCGTCAAGTGGCACATCGCTCCAAAGATAGTAGTTCAATACCGCGTCTACATGGTCTTCATCTAGATTAAATAAAGCATGAAGACCGGGAGAGATGGGATCGGTATCTATAATCCCCACCCGATGACCCTTTCGGGCAATGCTGACTGCTAAATTAGCCGTTAGGTTGGATTTACCTATGCCATGACGAATCGATTGAATAGAGACAATGGTGGGCATTTGGGGTCATTCGTAGGCATTTTGCGCCAAGGGTCGAACCTCGACAGAAGAGGCGATCGCAACTCAAGCTGACCCGATCTGCCAAGATACGTTAGGGTAAACTTTATCGTACTTTGCGGCATTCTAACTGCATCAATCCTAATGCCCATTAGACCCCATTATTAACCTGTGGAACAGCCATCCTCTAATCCTGTCGTGCCCCCGGTCACTCCAGCGAACCCGCTCCCCAAGCGGCGCTGTGTTATGGTTTGCCAGCATCGCTCTTGCACTCGTAGTGGCTCGGCTGAATTGTTAGAGTCGCTGCGGGCGGCAGCAGTGCCCGGTGTGTTAGTGGCGGCTAGCGATTGCTTGGGTCAGTGTGCGTCTGGGCCTACGGTGCAGGTGATGCCCGATGGCGTATGGTATTGCCGCGTCACAGTGCAGGATGTAGAAGCGATCGCCACCCAACATCTCTACGGCAACGAGCCAGTCCAACGGCTGCTGCACCCCCGCTTTCATCCGTCAGACGACGCATTTACACAACCCTAATCGTGCTTAGGCCTTAGAGAATGTTTTAAAAGTCCCGTCGCTGGTATAAAAACGGTATCGATCCCCCTACATCCCCGCGCTGGCGCGCCGCTGCGCTAGAAAAAAGGGGGACTTTGAATCCAGTTCCCCCTTTTTCAAGGGGGGCTAGGGGGGATCACTATGTACCTAAAATCACAACCGATCACTTTTAAAACATCCTCTTACTGAATTGAAATCTGCAACACCTATTTTTGCATGGAGAACCAAAGGTTCTCCATGCAAAAATAGGTGTTGCAGATTCAGCACTGCCCATGGTTATAGTCAAGAGCACAAACGTTATCAACCGTAATGTAGTTTTGATACTGATGTTATATCTTGGGTACGCTAAAAGCATCCGACTGGCCTACAGCGTTAAGCGCTTGAACGAATCGTCGTCCAACGTACTGACCTAAAACCAGTGGTTGTTAATGGTTGTTGCAAGGGGCTAATAGGTATGGAGTTGCTAATCTTTGGCGTTATTTTGCTAGTGGCAGGCATCGTTTTGTTCTTTGTGCAAAAAGACCATAGAACCAAGGCCTACAGCTTAAAAATTGCCCGCGCAGTGACAGTGGCAGAACTAGAAAAGTTATCTAAAGAAATTGCTCAGGAAATGGGCGGCGGTAGCTGGCGCGATTATGTGAAACTAACGGGCACGGTAATGTGCGATCGCCCCCTAACGTCAGAACTAACGCAAACGCCCTGCGTGCACTACAGCATGAGTGTGCGGCGCGAGTACGAAGAAACCGTAACTCGTAGAGACAGCGACGGCAACGAAACGCGAGAAACCGAGCGCAGTTCCGAAACGGTTTCTAGCAATCAGCAATCCGTTCCCTTTGATCTAAAAGATGGGACGGGAGCGATCGCCATTGACCCGACGGATGCAGGCATTGAAACGGTGAAGGTGCTAGAAGAATTTCGCCGTGAGGAACCCGGAAACTTCATCTCGTTTGGCGGATTTTCATTGGCGCTGGGCAGTTCGGGGGCGGGACGACGCACCCTGGGCTATCGGTATTGCGAGTCGATTTTACCGCTCGATCGCCGTATTACCGTTGTGGCCGCCCTGAGCGACAGCGCCAACCGCCTCACCCTACAAAAACCAGCCGAATCGGGCAAAAAGTTTATCATCTCCCTCCGCAGCGAAGAAGAACTGACGAAAGCCGCCGATCGCAACGCTCGCTGGACAACGGTTGCCATGATTGCCTGTTTCGTCTTGGGCGGTATTTTGGTAATTGTGGGTTTGATTGCGGGCTAGACCGGAGAACGGTTAGCCGTCCACAGGGCGATCGCCCCCACTCATTCATCCATACCCTTTCCTATTACCCGGAGCAGAACGGTTAGAATCTGAAGCAATAACTAGCGACCAAAAAATCTTTTGCCCTGGTGACTAGCCCCAACTGGCAACTTTACTTACAAGCCCTCGAAGCTGACCTGTCGTACAACGAGTGTCGCCAGTTCTACA
>Ga0335394_10005727_pt1 | contig 14024 bp, 11 predicted proteins | sample MAT03_FD_205741 | JGI IMG/M metagenome (GOLD analysis project Ga0335394, IMG submission 205741) | Freshwater microbial communities from Lake Fryxell liftoff mats and glacier meltwater in Antarctica - MAT-03 (spades assembly) (version 2) ...
GGTCGCTCCTTTGGCGGGCAGGTGAGAGGCCGTGGCCGCAGCCGCGCGCTGGGCCGCAACCTTGAGCGGGTCGATCAGGTCGTACTGCACGCCAGCCTGTTCGTAGCTGAGCGGGGTGTTGCCGGTGTTCATGGCCCAGGATTATCCCTGTGGGGTCAGGGTGCCGGCCTTGCGCCCGCCTAGAATCTTGGCCATGTCCTATGTCGTGTTGGCCCGCAAGTATCGTCCGCGCAGTTTTGCGCAGATGGTGGGCCAGGAGCATGTGGTGCGTGCCTTGAGCAATGCGCTGCGGCAGCAGCGACTGCACCATGCCTACCTGTTCACGGGTACGCGTGGCGTCGGCAAGACCACGGTGTCTCGCATTTTGGCCAAAAGTCTGAACTGCACCGGGCCTGACGGGCAAGGCGGCATCACGGCCGAGCCTTGTGGCGTTTGCCAGGCTTGCACAGAGATCGACGCCGATCGCTATCTGGACTACACCGAGATGGACGCGGCCAGCAACCGCAGCATCGACGAGGTGCGCGAGTTGCTGGTGCGGGCGGCCTACAAGCCAGGGCTCGGCCGCTTCAAGGTGTTCATGATCGACGAGGCGCACCAGCTGACCAAGGACGCCTTCAATGCCTTGCTCAAGACCCTGGAAGAGCCGCCCGAGTACCTGAAGTTCGTGCTCGCCACCACCGACCCCGACAAGATGCTGCCCACCGTGCTCAGCCGCTGCCTGCAGTTCAACCTGCGGCCGATGGCGCCGGTGACGGTGCGGGAGCACCTGCAGACGGTGCTGACGGCCGAGCAGGTGGCATATGAGGACGGCGCTTTGCGGCTGCTTGCGCGGGCTGCCAACGGCTCGATGCGCGATGCACTGTCCTTGACCGATCAGGCCATTGCTTATGGCGGCGGCGCCTTGAAGATCGAGCAGGTGCGCGCGATGCTGGGCAGTGTCGATCGCGGCCAGGCGGCTGCGCTGGTGCAGGCGCTGTCGCAACGCGACGGTGCGGCGGTGCTGGCGCTGGTGGACGGCTTGCGCAGCCACGGGTTTTCGGCGGCCGGCACCCTGGAAGAACTGGCTTTGCTGTTGCAACAGATGGCGGTGGAGCAGGCGGTACCCGGCGCGCTGGATGCGCAAGATCCCGATACCGAGGACGCGCGCACGCTCGCCACCCTGCTGCCCGCCGACGAAACTCAACTGCTGTACAGCATGGCGCTGCATGGCCGCGAAGAACTGGGGCTGATGAGTGATGAATACGCGGCACTGAGCATGGTGCTGCTGCGGTTTTTGGCCTTTCCTTCGCAAGTCGGCGGCGCCGGCTCCCTGCCGGGGCCCGCTCAGCCGTTGTCGAAGCCAGCCACAGTGGCCCACGATGCAGCGGCTGAACGGGACGCCGCTGCAGCGCCAGCGGCCCATCAGCCCGGCGCTGAAAAGCCTGGCGCTGTGGCTGAAAGCAAGGAAGCTGCGTTGCGCAGCCCCGCGCCTGCGCCCATGCCAGCCGACGCCTCGCCATTGGCCGACCGCTGGGAGGCCTTGGTCAAGCGACTGATCGCGCAGGGCGCGCTGGCGGCCTTGGTGCGTGAACTGGCCTGGCAAGCCGGCCTGATGGGCATCGACGGCGAGGCCGCGCCCGAGGTCTGGCACCTGCAGGTCGAACGCGAGCTATTGCGCACGCAAGTTTTGGCGGATCGCTTGTCTCGCGCCCTGAGCGCCGCGCTCGACTGCAGCCTGACAGTGCAGTTGCAGCCGGGTACGCCTGCAGACAGCCCGGCCCAACGTGACGCTGCCCGGCGTGCCGAGCGGCAAGCGCAAGCTGAGCGCACCATCCAGCAAGACCCGCTGGTACAGCAGTTGCTGGCACAGTACCCGACTGCGCGCATCGTCCCAGGGTCGATTCAAGCGACCTGAGCGGCGCGCCACAGGGCAGTCGCCACGGCCATCTCGTGATCTTTGGCAACCTCGAAGCGACTCCGATTTTTTCACCCTCACATCACTTCAACTTTTCAAGGACCCAGCACCATGATGAAAGGCCAACTCGCAGGCTTGATGAAACAAGCACAAGCCATGCAGGAGAACATGAAACGCGCGCAGGACGAACTGGCGCAAATAGAAGTTGAAGGTGAATCAGGCGCCGGATTGGTCAAGGTGCTGATGACCTGCAAGCACGACGTCAAACGCGTCACCATCGACCCCAGTCTGCTGGCCGAGGACAAGGACATGCTCGAGGATCTGGTCGCCGCAGCCTTCAACGCCGCCGTTCGCCGCGCCGAAGAAGTCAGCACCGAGAAGATGGGCAAGCTGACTGCAGGCATGCCGCTGCCCCCGGGCATGAAGCTGCCGTTCTGAGCTTCTTGCCGCGCTGCGAAGTTGCCACCGTGGTCGAAACTTGGCCTTGGCGCTTGCATGGGGCTTGCATGGGGCTTGCATGGGTCTCGTATGGATCTCGCATCGCGGTCTCGCATCGGTCTCGCGTGCGGCTGGCCTGGCGCACCGGGCTGGCGTTGAGCGGCGATGACTGAGCCTGCTCTGGAGGGCCTCATCGACGCCTTGCGCCGCCTGCCCGGGGTGGGTATCAAATCGGCGCAGCGCATGGCTTTTCATCTGCTGCAGCATGACCGTGACGCCGCCCGTCGCCTGGCTGCAGCCTTGGGCAACGCGGTCGAGCGGGTACAGCATTGCCGCCGCTGCCACACCTTCACCCAGGACGAGGTCTGCAGCACTTGTCTGGACGGCCGCCGCGACGTGCGCCTGCTGTGTGTGGTCGAGACCCCTGCAGACCAGGCGGCGCTGGAGCGCAGCGGCAGCTTCAAGGGCCTGTACTACGTGCTGATGGGCCGCATCAGCCCCTTGGATGGTGTGGGCGTGGCAGACATCGGTGTGCAAGGCTTGCTGGACCGCGCTTCTGAAGGCGAGGTGCAGGAAGTCATCCTGGCCACCGGCTTCAGCGCCGAAGGAGAGGTCACTGCCCATGCCTTGAGCGGAGCGTTGCGCGCACGCGGCTTGAAGGTCACCCGCCTGGCACGCGGTGTGCCTGCAGGCAGTGAGTTGGAATACGTGGATTTGGGCACCATCGCGCATGCGATGGGAGACCGAAGGTAGCCGCTTCAGTGAGCGTCTTCAGCCCTCGCCGACCGCCTGTCGGTAGGCATGCCATGACGCATGACCGATCACCGGTCCGATGACCAGCAGTCCGGCAAAGTAGGGCAGCAGCGCCAGACCCACCAGCGCGGCGATCAGGGCGGCCCAGATCAGCATCACGACGGGCTGGCCCAGCACCAATCGCATGCTGGTCAAGCCAGCGGTGATGGCATCTGTCTGGCGGTGCAGGATCATCGGAATGGCGACCACGCTGACGGCAAAGATCAGAGAAGCAAAGATGCCGCCCACAGCGAGCCAGCTCAGCGTGAAGCCCAGGTTCTCAGGCTCGGCCAAGGCCAACAACGAGCCTTTGAAATCGGGCATGCCGTCAAAGCTGACGGCAAAGATCACCAGTGTGACCCGGCCCCACAGCATTTCCAGCACCAGCAACACGAAGCCGAAGATGGCCAGCTGGCCGGTGCGGGTGTCCCAAGCCATCAACGAATCGCCGAAATCGGGCTTTTCGCCGTTCTCCAGCCGCTGGCTGACGCGATAAAGACCCAGGCACAAAAACGGGCCCATCAGCAAGAATCCGGCCGACAGGGCCATCGTGTAAGCCGGTGAGTTGTGGTAGACCTTGAGCAGCGCCCAGCCCATCACGACAAAGCAAAAGCCATAAAACAGGCCGATCCCAGGCGCCCGTTTGAAGTCTCGCCAACCCAGGGCCAGCCAGCGCAGCGGGTCGCCGGGGCGCAACTCGCGCAGGGTCACCCCGGGGCGTTGGGTGTCTTCGGCTGGGGCCTGTGCAGATGCGGCGGTGCCAACGCCTGCTGGCGCAGCAGACGGTTCTGCGGCCGGGTCTGTGGACGGGTCTGCGGACGGGGGCGCAGCCGGTGCGGTGGAAGTGCGAGGAGCCATGAGGCTCAGCTTAGACCTCCAGCCCCTCGCAATCAACTCCGGTTTGTCCCCAGGCGCATGGGGACAGTGGCCGGCTTCGAGGGTTCAGCGCGAGCGTTTGACGCGCAAGATCTCGTCCAGGATCAGGCAACAAGCGCCCAAAGTGATTGCGCTGTCGGCCAGGTTGAAGCTGGGGAAGTAGCCGCCGCGAAAAATCGGCTCGAGCACGCCGAAGCGAAACTGCAGGAAATCGACGACGTAGCCGTGCAGCATGCGGTCGATCACGTTGCCCAGTGCCCCGCCCATGATCATCGTGACCGCGAAACAAAACAGCTTCTGCTGCGGATTGCTGCGGATCATCCAGACGATGAAGGCCGACACCACCAGCCCCAGGCCGGTGAAGAACCATCGCTGCCAGCCGGAGGCATCGGCCAGGAACGAGAAGGCGGCACCCGGGTTGTGCGCGCGCACCAGGTTGAAAAACGAGGTGACGGTGCGGCTGTCGCCGAGCTGAAAGATCTGCAGGATCCAGGTCTTGGTGATCTGGTCGGCGACGATGACCAGCACCGCCAGCCCCATCCAAGCCCAAAAACCTGGTCCGCTGCGGGCGTATCGGCCTGCCATCTTCAAGCCACCTGCCGCGCTTCGCCGGCGCCAAACAGGTTGCTGGTGCAGCGGCCGCACAGCCCCGGGTGTGCAGGGTCATGCCCCACATCGTTGCGCCAGTGCCAGCAGCGCTCGCACTTGGTGGCTGTCGATGCGCTGACCCGCACTTGCAGCGTGGCTGCTGCTTCGATGCGCGCGGCCGATGTGATCAGCACAAACCGCAGATCGTCGCCCAAAGTGGCGAACAGCTGCAGGTCTGCATCTGTCAACCCCAAGACCACTTCGGCCTGCAATGACGAGCCCACTGCGCCTTGGGTGCGCAAGCCTTCGATGTCCTTGTTGACCACATCACGCACTTCGCGGATGCGGCCCCACTTGGTCAGCAGTGCCTCTTGATCGGGCTGCGCCTCGAACTTCAGATAAGTCTCGGTGAAGATCGAAGGCGAGCGGCCCTGCAGAGTCCAGACTTCTTCAGCCGTGAAACTGAGAAAGGGCGCCATCCAGCGCAACATCGCCTGCGTGATGTGCCACAGCGCCGTTTGCGCGCTGCGCCTGGCCGGGCTGCCGGCTGCAGTGGTGTACAGCCGGTCCTTGAGCACATCCAGATAGAACGCCCCCAGGTCCTCGCTGCAGTAGATCTGCAGCTTGGCGACCACGGGGTGGAACTCGTAGACCTCGTAGTGCTGCAGGATTTCGTCTTGCAACTGGGCCGCGCGGGCCATGGCATAGCGGTCGATCTCCAGCATCTCCGCCCGTGGCACCGCGTGCTGGGCGGGATCGAAGTCGCCGGTGTTGGCCAGCAAGAAGCGCAGCGTGTTGCGGATGCGGCGGTAGCTGTCAACCACGCGAGCCAGGATCTTGTCGTCGCCGGCGATGTCGCCTGAGTAGTCGCTGGCAGCCACCCACAGCCGGATGATCTCTGCACCCAGGCTGTTGCTGACCTTTTGGGGTTCGATGCCGTTGCCTGCAGATTTGCTCATCTTGCGGCCCTGGCTGTCGACCGTGAAGCCGTGGGTCAGCAGGCTGCGGTAAGGCGCGCGACCATACAAGGCGCAGGCCAGCAGCAAAGAGCTGTGGAACCAGCCGCGGTGCTGGTCATGGCCTTCCAGGTACAGGTCGGCTTCGGGCCCCTCTTCGTGGAAACCGCCAGGGTGCTGACCACGCAGCACATGCCGGAAGGTGCTGCCGCTGTCGAACCAGACCTCCAGGATGTCGCTGCTCTTGCTGTAGTGCGCCGCGTCTTCTGCGCCCAGGATTTCTTCAGCGGTGACGCAGCTCCAGGCCTCGATGCCACCCTCGCGCACGATGTCTGCTGCCTGCTCCAGGATCTGCATCGTGCGTGGGTGCAGCTCGCCGCTGTCCTTGTGCAGAAAAAAGGGCAGCGGCACGCCCCAACTGCGCTGGCGGCTGATGCACCAGTCGGGCCGGTTGGCGATCATGTCGCGCAGCCTGGCACGGCCGTTCTCTGGATAAAAAGCCGTCTGGTCGATGGCGGCCAGCGCCATCTGGCGCAGCGTCTGCGGCGCCTTGTCGACAGTGAACACCCCCGCACCTTCATCCATGCGGATGAACCATTGCGCTGCAGCGCGGTAGATCACCGGGCTCTTGTGGCGCCAGCAGTGCGGGTAGCTGTGTTCGATTTTTTCGGTGGCCATCAGCCGGCCGGCTTCGCGCAGGGTCTCGATGATCTGCGGCGCGGCTTTCCAGATGTTCAGGCCACCAAACAGCGGCAGCTCGGCGGCATAGCTGCCGTTGCCTTGCACCGGGTTGAGGATCTGGTCATGCGCCATGCCGTGCGCCACGCAAGAGTTGAAGTCGTCCACGCCATAAGCAGGAGAGGAATGCACGATGCCGGTGCCGTCTTCGGCAGTGGCATAGTCGGCCAGATAGACCGGGCTCAGGCGCGCATAACCCGCATCGACCTTGGCCAACGGATGGTGGAACTGCAGACCGCCGAGCGTTTCGCCCAACGTGGTGGCGAGCACCTGGCCCTGCAGGCCGTAACGCGCCATGCATTTCTCGACCAGGCTGGCGGCCAGCACCAAGAGGCCACGCTCAGTGTCCACCAAGGCGTACTCCAGCGCCGGGTTCAGGTTCAGCGCCTGGTTGGCCGGCAGCGTCCAGGCCGTGGTGGTCCAGATCACGATGGACGCAGGCTTGTGCAGTGCCGGCAAGCCAAAGGCAGCGGCCAACTTGTCAGGCTCTGCGCAGGCGAAAGCCACGTCCAGCGTCTGGCTCTTCTTGTCGGCGTACTCGATCTCGAATTCAGCCAGTGAGCTGGCGCAGTCAAAACACCAGTACACCGGCTTCAAGCCGCGGTACACGAAGCCGCGCTCGATGACGCGCTTGAAGGCCAGGATCTCATCGGCCTCGTTGGCCGGGTCCATCGTCGCGTAGCGGTGTTCCCAGTCGCCCAGCACACCCAGGCGCTTGAAGTCGGCCATCTGCAGCGCGATCTGCTCGGTGGCGTAAGCGCGGCTCTTGGCTTGCATGTCGTCGCGCGACAGGCTGCGGCCAAATTTCTTCTCGATCGCGTTTTCGATCGGCAGGCCGTGGCAATCCCAGCCCGGTACGTAGTGCGCGTCATAACCACCCAGTTGGCGAGCCTTGACGATCATGTCCTTGAGCACCTTGTTGACCGCGTGCCCCATGTGGATGGCGCCGTTGGCATAGGGCGGGCCGTCGTGCAGCACAAAGAGCGGGCGGCCACGGCGCGCCAATCGCAGCCGTTGATACAGGCCCTCATCCTGCCACCTGGCAATCCAGGCTGGCTCGCGTTTGGCCAGATCACCCCGCATCGGGAAAGGCGTGTCGGCCAGATTGAGGGTGCTGCGGTAGTCGGGTGCCGAGCCAGCGTCGGCGTCGGCGTCGGTTGAAGCAGGGGTACTCATTGTGTGTTCCTGGTGCTGCGTGAGCTCAAGCCCGGTGGGCGACCGCTGATTGCAGGAGAGTTCGCAAGAAAGATCGAAAGTGCGCAGAGCCGGCTGGCTGCTGGGCGCAGGGTCAAGTGATGCAGTCGGGGCGCAGCCGGGGCGCAGTCGGTGCGCAGTGAGGGCTCGATGAGCCAGCCCCGAATGATTCGGAGCAGCCCCGGCATCACGAAGCTCAATGCCGCGGCGCGCGCCAAATTCGGTCACGCGTGTGCTGCCTGCAGGTGGCGGCATGCGTGGCCAGATGGCCGTAGTGCTGGGGGGTGTCTTCCAACTCGCTCATGCCTCAGATTGTAGGGGGCTGCATCAGGTGCTTGCGTTCGCTCTCAGGGCTGTTCTGTGGGCTGCTTCATGGGTTGCTTCACGGGCTGCTTCATGGGCTGCAAAGCGCCACCTCGGTCATTGCCATGGGCCGCATGCCAGGCCCGGGCCTGTGCCGTGTCCTCGGCAATCGCTGCTTGCAAGACCTGCAGCGACTCGTATTTGCGCTCTTCGTGCAGGCGGTGCAACAGTTCGACCTGCAAGCAGCGCCCATACCCGCCTTCCGGTCCCAGGGCCTCTGGCCAATGCAGGCAGTGCACCTCGAGCAGCACCCGACCAGCGTCTTCGACCGTCGGGCGCACACCCAGGCTGGCCACTGCGGGCACCGGATCGGGTGTCAAACCATGCACACGCGCGACGAAGATGCCGCTGGCGGCCGGACGCGGATGCGCAAAACGCAGGTTCAAGGTGCGAAAACCCAACTCGCGGCCCAATTTGCGGCCATGGATGGCGTGGCCGCTGATGGTGTAGGGCCGGCCGAGCAGGGCCGCCGCTTGGGGCATGTCACCGGCGGCCAGCGCGGCCCGCACCACTGAGCTCGATACCCTCTGGCCGTGGACCTCGTAGCTCTGCATGCGCGCCACATCAAAGCCGGCGGCTGGCCCCGCAGCGTCAAGCATCGCGTAGTTGCCGGCGCGCTGGGCGCCAAAGCAGAAGTCGTCACCGACCAGCAGATAGCGGGTCTGCAGCCCGCGTTGCAGCACATCACTGATGAAGGCTTGAGGGCTCATCTGTGCAAAGCTGCGGTTGAAGCGTTTGATGACCACATGGTCGATGCCGCAGCGCGCTAACTCGGCCAGCTTGTCGCGCAGTGGGCTGATGCGCTGTGGCGCCGCTTCGGGCCGGCCATGCAGCCGGGCAAAGAAGTCACGTGGGTTGGGCTCAAAACTGAGCACACAACTGGGCAGACCGCGGTGGCGGGCTTCACTGGTCAGCAGGGCCAGCATGGCCTGGTGACCACGATGCACGCCGTCGAAGTTGCCCACCGTGACGGCACTGGGGGGCAGTGCCTTGCTGCCGCCGAATCCTAGAGAAACCTGCATCGGGGCAATTATCGCCGCCCGTCGCAGCGGCCAGTGGCTGTTGGGCTGCAGTCAAGTTGCCGTACCGTGGCCGTACAGTGGCAGTCAACCGGCCGTCAAGCGGCCGGCAAGCGGGCAGTCAAGCGGGCAGTCAAGCGGTCGTGGGCAGACCCAGCAGGCGACGGTACAACGCCAGATACTGCTGAGCAGCCCGGTCCCAGTCGAACTGCGCTGCATGCTGCTGTACGGCAGCCACCCGACCCGGCAGCGCATGGCGCAGCAAGCCTTGTTCAACCACCTGGCGCATCACCAGCGGCTCGAAACTGTCGAAGTAGGCGGCGGCATCACCGCCGATTTCCGGCAGGCTGGTGCGCCGGGCCAAAAACACCGGTTTGCCGAAGTGCATCGCTTCGATGGGCGGCAGACCAAAACCTTCAGTCAGAGACGGAAACAGGAAACCCGCGCAGTGGGCGTAAGCCCACGCCTTCTGCGCGTCGTTGATGCCCAGGTGGAACTGCACGTTGGGCAGCTTGACGCTGTCACGCAGTGCCTTGGCATCTTTGCTGGGGGGGCCGCACAGCACGAACTGCATCTGCGGCCAGGCCTGCGCCAGCCCCAGCAGCGCTTGCGGGTTCTTGGACGGCGACATGCGGCTGAGGTGATACAGAAAGGGCTGCGTGGGCTCGCTGGGCCAGCCCGTCAAAGGTTCTCCGGTTGCGTCCACAAAGCTGCGCGCACCGTTGTAGATCACCTGCAGCGGCCCCCGCCAGCCCAGGTGGCTTTGCACATCGCTGGCGGTGTGCCGGCTGATCGCCACCACCTCGTCGGTGCGTGCCATCAGGGCCCGCGTGCGCTTGCCATGACGCCAGGTCGAAAAGGCGTTGCGCCCATACAGATAGTTCAGGTCGTGCACCGTCAGCAGCCGCGCCTGGCTGCCAGCCACCATCTGCGGTGGCCGGGTCTTGTTGAGCTGATGCAGAGAATGCCACAGCGCGAAGGCCTGCGGCTGGCGGTGCCACAGCCGTTGCAGCTTGTTGACCTTCAGATAACCCACCTGGTCACCGAACAGCCCCAACAGATGTGGACGCAGGTGAAAGTGCATCTGCACGCCGTGTTGCTGCAGCCAATGTGGTGCTGCGGCTGCCAAGCGCTGGCCGATCTGCAGCGCAAACTCGCCCAGCCCGTCGTGCAGCGCACCGATATTGCCCAGGCTGATGCCGATGTGGCGGGTTTCCATCGGCGCGCAGTGTAACGAGGCGGCCTGAGACAATGCCCTGCATGCCCGCCATGAGCCTGCCTCAGGTCAGCTTGTGCGCCATCGACACGCGCTCGCCGCACCTGGCTTTGCAATCGTTGCAGCGCTCGATGCTGCAGGTGGCATTTGCCGAGGTGCTGCTGTTTTGCCCACCCGGCTTTGAGACTTTGCAGCCGCAGATCCGTGCTGTGCCGATCGCTGTGCTGCGAGACGGTGCCGAGTACTCCAATTTTGTGTTGCGGGAGCTGGCTGCTCACATCCACACCCGCCATGTGCTGTTGACGCAATGGGACGGCTTTGTGCTGGACGCTTCAGCCTGGCAAGACGAGTTTCTGGCTTGGGACTACATCGGCGCGCCCTGGCCAGACCAGCCGGATGAGCGTGCCGTGGGCAACGGCGGCTTCAGCCTGCGGTCCAGGCGCTGCCTGGTGGCGGGGCAAGACCCGGCGCTGCAGCCCTTTCACCCAGAAGATCAGGCGCTCTGCGTGACCCACCGTGAGCGGATGGAGTCGGTGCACGGCCTGCGTTTTGCCCCGCGGGTTTTGGCGCAGCAGTTTGCTTTCGAAAACCGCAGCCCCAAGACCCCGACCTTCGGCTTCCACGGCCCCTACAACCTGCCTCGGGTACTGGACGAGGCGACGCTGCAGAGTTGGCTGAAAGCCTTGCCAGACGATTTCTATCGCAGCCGCGATGCCCGGCGTCTGGCACGTGCGCTGTTGGCGCGCGGCATGGCCGATGCGGCGGTTGATCTGCTGAGCCGTCGCCAGGCGGCCGGCCGGCAGGACCCGAATACACGCCTGTTGGCGACTGCAGCTCGCTGGTTGCAGCGCATCAAGCGCGTTTGAGCCCGGCCGGGTTGCTGGCGCTGGCCGGATCCAGCGATTCGCGCTCATTGGCCGTCAACCAGCGCCACTGGCCCGGCGGCAGCTGCGGGTCCAGCTGCAGCGGGCCAAAGCGGCTGCGATGCAGCGCATCGACCCGGTTGCTGACAGCAGCCAGCATGCGCTTGACCTGGTGATAGCGGCCATCGGACAGCACCAGATGCAACTGCCTGGGTGCAGCGATGCTCGCCGCAACAGCGCTCGCGGGCTGTGGGTCGTCGTGCAGGAAGACTCCGCCCAGCAACTGCTGCACCTGCTTGTCGTCCAGCGGATGACGGGTTTGCACTTCGTAGAGCTTGCTGACCTGCCACTTGGGGTGGGTCAGGCGGTGAATGAGCTTGCCGTCGTCACTGAAGAGCAACAGCCCTGTGGTGTCTTCATCCAGGCGCCCCACGGGTTGCACGCCGCGCTGGCGCAATGGCTCAGGCAGCAGCGACATCACGCTGGGGTGGTGGCGCGGTGATCTGGAGCATTCGTAGCCCGCGGGTTTGTGCAGCATCAGGCAGGCCTGCGCCTGGTAGGCCCAGAGCTGGCCGTGCACTTCAAAGCTCAGGGCAGGGTCACTTGGCAATTCGCCCAATTCGGTGGCTGGGTCTTCGATGGTCTGGCCGCCTACACGCACCTGGCCCTGCCGGATCAGCCGCGCGCATTCACGTCGGTTGCCAAAACCTTGGCTGAAAAGCAATTGAGCCAGTTGCATCCAGCAAGTGTCTCATCCACGCGTCATGCGGGTAAACCCTGTTAAGGTCCGGGGAAGTGCAGCAGCACCATGTCACTGCACAAATACAGTCAGAGGAAATCCGGATGCCATCCCGCACCAATCAGAGCCATCACGCGTGCCCCGCTCGAGCCAGCCGCCGGCTGACTCGCTCCGCGCAAATCTTGCTGGCCGCTGCGTTGCTGGCCAGTTGTGGCGGCAGTGACGACGAAGTCGATACCGTCGCAGAAAACGCCTGCCTGCAAACCAACGCTGCAGGCGCTTTGTTCGACCCCGGTGCGCCGGGCCAGAACGGGGCGCCAGAAATTGCCACCGGTTTTGCCAGCAAGAAAGTGGCATACGCGCGCAGCTTCATGGTGGTGGCGGCCAACCCGCTCGCCACCAAAGCCGGCTGCGACGTGCTCAAGCGCGGCGGCACCGCAGTGGATGCGGCCATCGCCACGCAGATGGTGCTCAACATCGTCGAGCCGCAGAGCAGCGGCATCGGGGGTGGCGCTTTCCTGATGCATTACGACAAGGCCAGCGGCCGCGTCACGGCCTACGACGGCCGCGAGACTGCTCCGGCAGCCGCCACCCCCAACTACCTGCGTTGGGTCAGCAACAGTGAACAGACGGCTCCGCTGCCCAATGCGCGGTCCAGTGGCCGCTCGATCGGCACCCCAGGCGTCTTGCACATGTTGGATTCAGCCCACAAAGACGGCGGCAAGCTGACATGGAAAGAGCTGTTCGACCCGGCGATCAAGATCGCCACCGACGGCTTTGCCATCAGCCCACGGATGTTTGCCTCGGTATCCGGCTCGGCCACCAACCTGGCGCGCGACGCTGAAGCGCGGGCGTACTTTTTGAACGCCGACGGTACTGCCAAGGCCGCCGGCACTCTGCTGCGCAGCCCGGCGCTGGCCACCACCTTCCAGACCATCGCCAACGGTGGCATTGCTGCCTTCTACAGCGGTGCCATCGCGCAAGACATCGTCGATGAAATCACCGACAACACTGCCGGCATCACGCCAGGGCTGACGACGATGGCCGACATGGCGGCTTACCGCTCGGTCAAGCGCGAGCCGATCTGCTCCGTCTACCGTAACGAGGTCTGGGTGTGTGGCATGCCGCCGCCCAGCAGCGGTGGCATCGCCATCGCTCAAACGCTGGGCATCCTGGAGAACTTCTCGCTGGCCCAGTACCGGCCCACGGCGATGGACGACAACGGCGGCAAACCCACCGTCTTTGGTGTGCATCTGGTGGCAGAAGCGCAGCGCTTGGCTTACGCGGACCGCAACAAGTACGTCGCCGACAGCGACTTCGTGCCGCTGCCTGGTGGCAGCCCGGCGGCGATGCTGAATAAAGACTACCTGCGCAGCCGCGCCGGTCTGATTCGCTTCGGCAGCAGTCTGGGCACCGCGCTGCCAGGTGATCTGGGCCCGGTGTCACTGGGCATCCAGGGGCCATCGGCTGAAAATGGCACCACCCAGGTGACGGTGGTGGACGGCGCCGGCAACGTGGTGTCGCTGACGACCACGGTGGAAAGCGGCTTTGGCTCGTTCCAGATGACCCGCGGCGGCTTCTTGCTGAACAATCAGTTGACCGACTTTTCTGCCACGCCTGCCGACGCCACAGGTGCGCCCATCGCCAACCGTGTGGCTGCGGGCAAGCGCCCACGCAGCTCGATGGCGCCGACACTTGTGTTCCGCGTCGCGGCCAATGGTGGACGCGGGGACTTCCGCATGGCCACGGGCTCGCCAGGTGGCGCCACCATCATCCAATTCGTGGCCAAGACCGTGGTGGGGGTCGTGGACTGGAGCATGGACGCGCAGCAAGCCACCTCGATGATTGCTTTTGGCTCGGCGAACGGCGCGACCACCAACGTCGGCGGTGAGCATCCCAATGTCGACTTGAGCAATGGCGGCGCCAACGATGCGCTGGTGGTGGGCCTGCGCGCCATTGGGCATACCGTCAACACGGCTGCCCAAAGCAGTGGCATCGGCACGATCATCAAGCGCAGCAATGCGGCCGGCGAAACCTACCTCGAAGGCGGCGCCGATCCTCGCCGTGAAGGCACTGTGCTGGGAGATTCCTTGTCTGGACCGCGCTGAGTCGGGCGGCCCGGGCTGCGCGCCTGGGCCAACAGTGCTCTTGCCCCAACCGACCCGGAGAGTCCTTCCGGGTTTTTTTGGGTTGCGCTGTCTGAAGCTGGTACGTCAAGAGCGGCTGATCTGCGCCTGAGCAGCACGCACCGCGTTGCGGATCGCACGCGCTACAGCTTCGGCAGCCATCGTGCCCAAGGCACTCATGTCGCCGGCTCGGCCGGCAGCACCTGTCGCCAGGGCAAAGAA
>Ga0335394_10005732_pt1 | contig 14014 bp, 10 predicted proteins | sample MAT03_FD_205741 | JGI IMG/M metagenome (GOLD analysis project Ga0335394, IMG submission 205741) | Freshwater microbial communities from Lake Fryxell liftoff mats and glacier meltwater in Antarctica - MAT-03 (spades assembly) (version 2) ...
CTTCTTCGGTGGCACGCCCGCCTTGATCAGCTGGTCTACGCACTGCTGCAGCATCACCGTTTTACCCACGCGGCGCGGCCCAAGCAGCACCACCGCCCGCCGCACTTTGGCCTGCACCAGCCGCATGAAAGGCGCGAAGAAGGCCCGGTGCCGCATCTCCTTGTACAGCAAGTCCACGCCCGCGCCGGTCCACCACGGGTTCTCCGTGCGGATCCGCGCCTGCACATGCTCCTCGCTGGGTGGCTTGATGGTGGACATGGATGCAAATATAGTACGATGTGTAGATTAAGGATAGATAGATATGCTTAATCATGCGATTCGTGTCATGATATTCTTGCATCTGGCGACCACTTGTGTGGTGGGATAAGCTCTGACAGAGGGGATCGGCGTGGCTCAGCGTAGCGCCTCCGCCTGTGGCTTTGGTAATGGCCCACGGAGCATGATCAACTCGTCTTACCCGTTACGATCAGGAGACATCGGACCACACGGTTGAGGAACTCGCGGCGGGCGGTCTTGCGCAGATAATTCCCTTTTTCAAGCCCTCGCAGGATCTTCGCTTCGAGACCCTGCGATTCGCGAGTGCGTTAGGGTGCCTAAGAAGGAGGCACTGCCGAGGTTTAATGCTGAAGTGGAGGATGGCGCTACTTCAGCCATTTATCACACCCCCGCCTTTACCTTCTTTGTCTTCCCGTTCTGCTCTTTTTCATCGATCGGCTTCCGAAAAACGATCTTCCCATCAAACACATCGATCACTTGCGGCACACCGGTCTCCACAGTACCTGCGATGATCTGCGTGGACAGTGCGTTCAGCAATTCCTTCTGGATCATCCGCTTGATCGGGCGTGCACCGAATTGTGGGTCGTAACCACCTTCAACGATGTGCTCTACAAGTTCGTCGCTCGGCGAAAGGTGAATGTCCTTTTCTTCGAGTTTGCTCATCAATTGATCGAGCTGGAGTTTCACGATCGACTTTACATCGGTCTTGCTTAGTGGGCGGAACATGATCAGTTCATCCACACGGTTCAAGAACTCAGGACGAACTGTTTTGCGCAAAAGCTCCATCACTTCGGCTTGGGTTTTCTCCACCACGGCTTCGAGGTCCTTGTCCTTCAGGTTCTCGAAGTTCTCTTGGATGATGTGCGAGCCGATGTTGCTCGTCATGATGATGATGGTGTTCTTGAAGTTCACCACGCGGCCTTTGTTGTCGGTCAAGCGGCCATCATCCAACACTTGCAGCAGGATGTTCCATACATCGGGGTGTGCTTTCTCGATCTCATCGAGCAGCACCACACTATAGGGTTTGCGACGCACGGCTTCCGTTAATTGTCCACCTTCCTCGTAGCCGATGTAGCCCGGCGGCGCACCCACCAAGCGACTCACGGCGTGGCGTTCCTGGTACTCGCTCATGTCGATCCGCGTCATCGCGTTCTCGTCATTGAACAACACTTCGCTCAGCGCTTTGGCCAATTCGGTTTTCCCCACACCGGTGGTACCAAGGAAGATGAACGAACCGATCGGGCGTTTCTCATCGCCCATACCAGCGCGGTTGCGACGCACGGCATCGGCTACGGCACGCACGGCATCATCCTGTCCGATCACACGCTTGTGCAGTTCATCTTCGAGTTCCAAGAGTTTGGTGCGTTCGGCCTCCAGCATGCGGCTCACAGGCACACCGGTCCACCGGCTCACGACATCAGCGATCTCCTCCACATCCACTTCCTCCTTGATCATTTTGGAGCTGACCTGCATTTCGGCAAGGGCGGCTTTGGCATTGGCCAATTCGTCCTCGGTCTCCTTCATGCGACCGTAGCGGATCTCGGCCACTTTTCCGAAGTCGCCTTCACGTTCAGCTTGTGCGGCATCGAATTTCAGTTGCTCGATCTTGTCCTTGGCGGTGTTGATGTTCTCCACCAGATCTCGCTCACTTTCCCAGCGCGCCTTCATGCCATCGCGCTTTTCGCTGAGTTCGGCGAGTTCCTTGTTGATCGTGGTCAGCTGCGAATCGTCGTTCTCACGTTTGATCGCTTCCCGCTCGATCTCCAACTGCATTACACGGCGATCGATCTCGTCCAACTCCTCCGGCTTGGAGTTGATCTCCATGCGCAGTTTACTAGCGGCCTCATCGATCAGGTCGATCGCTTTGTCCGGTAGGAACCGATCGGCGATGTAGCGCGTGCTGAGTTCCACGGCTGCGATGATCGCCGCATCCTTGATCAACACCTTGTGGTGGCTCTCGTACTTCTCCTTCAACCCACGCAGGATACTGATCGCATCCTCGCGTGAAGGCTCATTCACCATCACTTTTTGGAAGCGACGTTCCAGCGCCTTGTCCTTCTCAAAATACTTCTGGTACTCGTTCAATGTGGTGGCTCCGATCGCACGCAATTCGCCGCGTGCAAGGGCCGGTTTCAGGATGTTGGCGGCATCCATCGCACCATCTCCGCCACCTGCACCCACTAGCGTGTGGATCTCATCAATGAAGAGCACAATGTTGCCATCGGCGCTGATCACTTCCTTCACCACGGCCTTCAACCGTTCTTCGAATTCGCCCTTGTACTTGGCACCGGCGATCAAGGCACCCATATCCAAACTGAAGACCTGTTTGCTCTTCAGATCATCGGGGATGTCGCCGCTCACGATGCGTTGCGCAATGCCTTCGGCGATCGCCGTTTTACCGACGCCGGGTTCACCGATCAGGATCGGGTTGTTCTTGGTCCTGCGGCTCAGGATCTGGAGCACCCGGCGGATCTCTTCATCGCGTCCGATCACGGGATCCAACTTATTTTCCTTCGCCAATTGGTTCAAGTTCTTGGCATACTTGTTCAATGCGTTGTAAGTCTCTTCCTGACTTTGGCTGGTCACTTTTTCGCCTTTTCGCAATTCGTTGATCGCGGCCACCAGGTCCTTCCTAGTTACTCCATTGTCCTTCAACAACTGTGCAATGGTATCCCCACTTTCGAGGACGCCGATCAACAGGTGTTCCACACTTGCATATTCGTCACCGAATTCCTTCAACGCGGCCAAGGCCTTATTGAGCGTGGTCGTGGCATGGCGCGAAAGGGAGAGTTGTCCTCCGGTCACTTTCGGATAACCCTGCACGATGCGATCCAGCGCCTGTTGCAGCGCGGGCATGTTCACGTTGAGTTTCTTCAGGAGGAAAGGCACAACGTCGGTGTCCACTTCCAAGATGCCCTTCAGCAGGTGGCCGTTCTCCACCATTTGCTGGCCGAGACCCGTGGCAATGGTTTGGGCTTGCTGAATGGCTTGCTGGGAACGAATGGTGAATTTGTTGAGGTCCATGGAGTTCTATTGAATGTGCAGAGGGTCAACAGATCGCGGGCCGTTACTGATAGGTCGCACTTAACGGCAAGATCGGCAGTAGCTACAGAGAGATAGGGGTCAATTCGGCGGATAAAATGGATAAATAACGCCAAATGTGCAGGAGAATACAACCACGAACAACTGAGCGAAGGAACCTACTTCTTCCTCCTCCGCTCGGATCGCGCCAACGGTGAGCATTTCGATCAACGTGGATACATGACGCTGATCCGGTAGTATCGATCAGCTGGCGCGTTCTATTTTCGCCGGCACTTCTACCATGGAATTCGCGTCCATTGCAGCGGGCGATCGCAACGCTTTCGATACCTTGTTCAGGGCGCACTACAAGCCGCTCTGTGCATTCGCGGTGCAGTATGTAAAGGATCGGGATGTTGCGGAGGACCTCGTGCAGGACCTGTTCTTCCGCCTATGGCAGGATCGTGAAAAGGTGAACGTCACCACTTCCCTCAAAGCCTATCTCTTCACGGCGGTGCGCAACCGATCACTGAATGCGGTAAAGGTGGGCGCACGCATGCGGTCATTGGAACATGCCGAGATCGGCAATGCATCGGACGGAATGGATGAAGAGGATCGGCATACCGAACGCGCCGCCCGAGTACACACGGCCATTGAACAACTGCCGGAGGAGCGAAGGAAAGTGTTCAAGATGAGCAAGCATGACGGCAAGAAATACCAAGAGATCGCCGATGAACTGGGCATTAGCATCAAGACCGTGGAGAACCAGATGGGAAAAGCCCTGAAGACCTTGCGAACCGAACTCGCGGACCTGATCCCGATCGTCATGATCGGGTGGTGGGTTTGGTTCTTCAGCGAATTTTGAATGAAAGCAATGGAGATCAAGTTGAAAATGAATTGGAGGCAGTTGAGAGGTTGGAAGGTTGAAATGCCGTGCAACCTTCAACCCTCAACCCCTCAACCCTCTTCAACCCCTCAACCTCTTCAACCCTTCAACCCAATAGGGGTATTCCCAACCTGAGTTGTCTTACCAACGAACACACGTGAACAAAGGACCACATATCGATAGCGAAGTGCTGGCACGGTATCTCTCCGGGGAGAGCGATGCCATGGAACGCGCTGCCGTGCAACGTTGGGCAAGCGAGGATCCGGCCAATGGGCAGGAACTCGAAGCCATGCGCGCCATTTGGGACCTTTCCGGCGAAGGGTACCGCATGGAGGTGGATCTGGAGGCCGCGTTGCGCAAGGTGAACGATCGGATCGGTCAGGAAAGCCGTACGAAGGTGATCCCGATCCAGCGTCGCATTACGCTTGTCCGCTGGTTAGCGGCCGCAGCTGTTATTGCTGGCGTTTTCATGGGTGTTCGTTTCCTGCTAACGAACAACTCCATCACCCTCATGGCCACCACGGAATACCAACGAACAACATTGCCGGATAGCAGCCTGATCACCCTTTCACCGGGTTCCAGTCTCAACGCCCAACTCAAGCAGGAACGGCGGATCGCGTTGGTAGGAGAAGCCTACTTCGAAGTGAAGCGGGATGAACAACGTCCCTTCATCGTAGAGGCCGACGGCGTTACAGTTACCGTACTTGGCACCGCATTCGAGGTGAGCGCCTTCGATACGAGCAGCAGCATCATGGTGCGCGTCCGCCACGGTAAGGTTCGTGTCGTCGCTGGTGCGGAGAGCGTGGTGCTGCAAGGCGGCGAGTACGCCCGCTACAACAAGGATGCACACTTTCTGGAACGCATGCCGGCACCACCTTCCGAAGTTTGGGGCGATCGCATCATTCAATTCCATGATGCTCCGCTGGCGCAGGTGGTGGAACAGCTGCAGTCCCTCTTCAAGGTCCGCGTTCAGTTGGGCAATGGCGCATTGGCCCGATGCAAGCTCACGGCCACTTTCGAGGATGAACCGATCGACTACATCCTGCGTGTGATCGCCGACACTTACGGGGCAACGCTCAACATGGAGGCCATTGGTAGCTACACCCTCGACGGCGATGGGTGTTGAGCGACAGTGGTACGCACTTCTTTTCCTCCTCCTGCTGGCCGTCCCTGTGCACGCACAAAGGATATTGGAGCGGCGGGTGCAGGTGATCGCCAACAATGTGCGCTTGTCGGAGGCCTTGTCCTTGGTAGCACGCGATGGTGCATTCCAATTGAGCTACAACACGGCCAGTGTGAATGAGGATAGCCTCGTGGTGGCCACACTGAACGGTTCGGTGGAAGAGTCCTTGCACACATTAGTAGGCAAAGGGTTCCAGTTGAAGGAGACCGGGAACCACATCATTCTGTTGGGGCCAGAAGGGCACCGTGATAAATTCAAGATCTCGGGGTCCGTGTATGATCAGAAAGGGGGTGGTCCGGTAGTTGGCGTTTACGTCCATGAGGTGGATGGCAAGGCCATGGAAGTGACCGATGCGCTCGGGACCTTCCAACTCGCAGTTTCCGGAGAGCACGACCGAACGGCCATCCTCTTGATGCGAAAGGAATACCACGACACCGTTGTGTATGTGGGGCGCAATGCTGTGTTGGGCCGGGTCCCCATGCGAAAACGCGCCACCATGGAACGCGTGGAACCCCTGTGCATTCACGAACGCTGTCAAGTATCGGATCTTGGGGTAGCGCGTTTGCTGATCCCGAACGCCCAATTGGACCAAGGCACGGACCTTTCATTCTCGGAAGAGCGCAATTGGCAGATCACACTTGTCCCCACGGTAAGCTCCAACGGACAGATCGCACCAGTGGTGGTGAACCGATACTCGTTGAACATATTAGCCGGTTACTCGCGTGGGTTGAACGGGATAGAGGTTGCCGGTTTGGCGAATATCGAAAGCCATGATGTCGTCGGTCTACAGATCGCCGGTATCACGAACTTGGTCGGACGCAATACCAAGGGGGTCCAGATCGCAGGGGGTATCAACCACACCATGCGCTCCTTGGAAGGTGTGCAGATATCGGGCATCGGAAATACCGTTTGGGACACGCTTTCAGGAGTGCAGATCAGCTACGGCGTCAACGTTGTGAAAGGTGGTCTGCGGGGTGTGCAGATCTCCGGTACGTGCAATTTGGCCACGCAGAATGTGGATGGAACCCAGATAAGCGCAGGAATTAATATTACTCCGAAGGATGTACGCAAAGCCCAGATCTCCGGCACGGGCAACTATGCGCGCAATGTGAGCGGGGCGCAGTTGACAGCAGGGGTGAACATCGCTCACGATACGGTGGGCGGTGGTCAAGTGGGCTTCTATGGGAATTATGCGCGCCATGTTACCGGTGGCCAATTCAGCTTCGGTGCGAATATCGCTCCGGGTAAAGTGAGCGGTGGGCAGGTCGGTTTCGGATTGAATTATGCCGGATCCGTTACCGGTGGCCAATTCTCCTTCGGGGCCAATTTGGTGCCGGGCACGGTGGAGGCAGGCCAGATCGGTTTCGGGTTGAACTATGCGGGCAATATCACCGGTGGACAGTTCGGTTTCGGGATAAATGCGGTTGCAGGAACGGCAAAAGGCGCACAAGTCGGTGCGTTTAATTTCGCCCGCTATTGTAAGGGAGGTCAATGGGGGCTGCTCAACATCAGCGATTCCCTTTCAGGCTATTCGATCGGGCTTTTCTCATTTTCGTTGAAGGGGTATCACCGGTTTGATGTGATCACCAACGATGTGATGCTCTTGAGCGCCCAGTTCCGCACCGGCACAAGAGGTTTTCACAACATTCTCGGCTATTCACCACAAGTGGAACCCAATGGTCGTTGGGGCTTTCTTTACGGCATCGGTACCGAACCTAGGATCAGCAAGAACGGTTTCCTGAACATCGATATTACGGGCGAACAGATCGTGGAGCAGACCGAATGGGTAGATGCCGTGAACATCCTCGGTCGGTTCAGTCTAGTCTACGGCCACAAGCTCTTTGGGCCGATCGTGCTTTCGGCGGGACCGGTCGTGAACATGCTCGTGACCGATTGGCACGATCCCGAAAGTGGAGTTTACCTCAGTTCATTGTCTCCATCCAAACCCATGTACGAAGAACGCGACGGAACTACCCGGATCAGCGGCTGGTTGGGTTGGAAAGCCTCAATGGGGGTAAGATTCTAGGAAGAGAGTAGGGGTATTGGGCGTGTCGGTTGTCATACACACAACAACCAAACAAAACACAACTCGATGAGACCCGATCTTTCTTTTGCTGTTGTAGCAGCAGTGCTCATTTTCGCACCCCAATTGTCGAGCGCCCAAGAAACCGAGCGCAACACCAATGACCAAGCCCCGCGTACACTTTTCGGCGGTCAAGGCAAAATGGTCCACGGCGGCTGGGCTGCACCCACCGCATCGTACACACAACTATTGAAGCAGGATGCCATGCTGGTAGGTCTACGCGGCGGCTGGCTGGTGAACCACAGGCTTACCATTGGCTTGGCCGGGCACGGAATGGTGACAAGCCTCGGAAACAGGGCCTACGACAATGCGATCATTGAAAGCGGGAGTTTGCCAAGTCGGTCAGGTCGATTCAACATGGGCTATGGCGGATTGTTGATCGAGCCGATCATCGCCTACAAGTCACCGATCCACATCAGTTTGCCGATCATCATTGGTGCCGGCGGTTGCGCGTATACCACTGGATATCCTTGGAATGATGAGCACCATGACGGCACTGGTGATCATCACGACTTCAACTACCGCGATGATGCCGCTGCCTTTTTCGTGATCGAACCAGGTGTGGAACTGGAGATGAACCTCATTCCATTCTTGCGGATCGGAGTTGGTGCTTCGTATCGATACACTACGGACATCGATCTGCCCGGTACAGCGAAGGATGCTTTGCATGGTCTCACCACCGGGGTAAGCATCAAGGTGGGCAAATTCTGATCCTTGACCTCGTTGTGGCTACAGGGTAGCTCGAAGAACCTCGAACGGATGGCACATTGTTCGAACATCGGATCAGACAAGGCGCGACGAAGAGAGGATACTGGAACGAAGTATCCGACTGAAGAGCAACGTAGTATGATCCGATGTTCGAGCAATGCCCGAAGGGTCATTGCGAAGCAATGATGGCGCCGGAGGGAGGTTCTTCGAGGTACCCTAAAGGGCCGGTTCGTGTAGGGAAAATATCCCGAGACGATCCGGCCCAATTATTTTTTGGGGAAGGGTAGGGGTATTCGACCCCACGCTTGTCCTACAACCACAACCGAACAAACCATGACCGTCCGCATTCTTCAGATCATCTTCAGTGCTATCCTTCTTCTCCTTGTCCAGCAAGTAACTGCACAAGTGAACCAACAAACCATTCGCGGCACCGTCCTCGATGGCGATACCCGACAACCCCTTATCGGCGCCACGGTGATAGTGATCAACTCCGATCCATTGAAAGGTTCAACTACGGACCTCGACGGGAATTTCACGATCGAAGGGGTTTCCACAGGTCGTGTAGATCTGCAGATCCGCATGCTGGGCTACGAGGAACAAAAACTATCGAACCTGCTGTTGAACAGCGCGAAGGAACTGATCGTTGCCGTGCGCATGCAGGAATCACTTGTCCAGTTGAAGGAATTCGAAGTGAAACCCGAAGAGAAAAAGGGCGAAGTCCGTAACGACATGGCGATGCTCAGTGCGCGCAGGATAGGTGTGGAAGAAACCTCACGCATTGCAGGAGGCATCAACGATCCGGCACGTATGGTGAGCAGTTTTCCCGGTGTTGCGGGCGATGCCTCCGGCGATAACTCGATCATTGCACGAGGCAATTCACCCAAAGGTGTCTTATGGCGTTTGGAAGGGATCGAGATCCCCAATCCGAACCACTTCAGCGACTTAGGCAGTACCGGCGGGCCGATCAGTGTGTTGAACAGCGATATGTTGGACAATTCAGAATTCTACACAGGGGCCTTCGCGCCGGAGTACGGGAACGCTTTGAGTGCGATCTTCGACATGCGGTTGCGCGACGGCAACGATAGGGAACGCGAGTACACGTTCAAGTTGGGAGTTCTGGGTACGGACCTCACAGCAGAAGGGCCTATCCCCGGTTTGAAAGGTGGTTCATACCTCGCGAACTTTCGGTATTCTACACTGTCTTTATTGGATGCAGCTGGGATCGTGGACTACCAAGGCGTACCGAAGTACATGGATGGTTCCTTCAAGGTGAAGTTGCCAACGAACAAGAATGGCACCTTCTCCTTGTTCGGCATTGGCGGTACCAGTCATATATTGGAAAAAGTCGAAAGTGATAATGGTGACACCCTCTTTTCCAAAGCCGATTTCGGATCGCGCATCGGTGTCTTGGGCCTTACCCATACGCGTACACTTGGCGCGAACGGCTTTGTGTACAGCACCGTGTCCGTCAACGGGAACAGCAGCGGGACCGAATATGATGAAAGTGAAATACCTGGTGAAACACCTCTTGTCCGGAACCATACGGACGAGCTTTCCAAGTGGACCGTACGCGCCTCAACGGTGGTGAATAATCGCCTGAACGCAAAACACAAATTGCGCAGTGGCATCATCCTTTCCATGGAACAGTTCCGCATGGGTTCTTCCAGTTTCTATCGCGATGTGCAACGCACCGTTACCGAATTGGATACGCGCGGCGAGGCCACCACAGTTCAGGCCTTCACCAGTTGGAAATGGCGCGTGAACGAAAAGCTGACCATGACCAGCGGGGTCCATCTGCTGCACTACGCACTCAACGGAGCAACCAGCGTGGAGCCGCGTGTGGGGCTCAAATACCAACTGCATCCGGGCAAAGCGTTCAGTATTGCAGGTGGTTTGCATTCGCGTACCGAAGCGATCATGACCTACCAAGCCGAAGCCGTAAATGATGCCGGAAATAGCTACCGACCCAACGAGCATCTTGGTCTAACAAAAGCCGCGCATGCGGTGATCGGGTACGAGCAAATGTTGAGCGAGGACATACAGTTCAAAGTGGAAGCGTACTACCAACACCATTTCAATGTGCCCGTGGAGAACGATCCCACCAGTTCGTACAGCCTCACGAACTACACCGGTTGGTTCAGCACCACACCCTTGGTGAACAAAGGAGTTGGTCGCAACTACGGCGTGGAACTTTCATTGGAGAAATTCTTTACCCACGGCTACCATTTCATGACCACGGCATCATTGAGCGATACACGTTACAAAGCGCTCGATGGGGTATGGCGCAACTCCCGTTTCAACATGGGCCTTGTGGCGAATGCGTTGGCGGGCAAGGAATGGAAGATCGGACAAAAGGACAAAGTGCTCACCACCAGTTTCCGGTATTCCGTTTTGGGCGGGCAGTTTGACAACCCGATCGATCTCGAGGCCAGCAGAGCAGCAGGGGAGGAGGTTGCGGGAGGAGCGCCCTTCAGCAAGAAAGGCGATCCTATCCACAAGTTGGATGTAATGATCGCTTACCGGGTAGGGCGCGCAAAAGTGAGCCACGAGATCAAGGCCGATGTGCAGAATGTGCTGAACGGAAGCACCAGCGTTTACGACTACTTCGACCGGCGAACGGGTACGATCCAAGGGGTACCGCAGTTGGGTCTGTTGCCGGTGATCATGTACACGTTGCGGTTCTGAAACTGAAGAACTACCCGCAATTCGCAACGCACTTGGTTCGATCCTGTAACTTTGAGCATCTAAACCATGGAACGATGAAAGGTGTTACATTTCTCGTGGACGAAACGCACAAAAAGCAATTGGTCCAGATCGACCTCAATGTCTTGAACGGCGATGCAGAGCAAGTCAATGATCTGATCGACCTATTGATCGCCGAAAGCCGCAAGGACGACGAGAAGATGGACTGGGCTGATGTCAAAAAGAGATTCCTGAAGGGCACTCGGTAATGGCGTATTCGATAAAGGTTAGCACGAAGGCCGAGAAAGACCTCATGCTGATCCCTTTGAAAGACCGAGGCAAGATCTCACAAAAGATCGATGAATTGGCTTTGGAACCACGTCCGGATGGATGTTTGAACTTGAAGGGCCGAAGCCAAACGCTCTGGAGGGTCAGATCCGGTAATTACCGAATTCTATATGCCGTTGACGACCAGGTCCGCATCGTTGACGTGCGTAGAGTAGGCGATAGAAAGGATATTTACAATTGAAGGCACTTACTGCCTGACTCGATGTAATAGCGAGTGTGTCTACTAGGACCAACTCCAAGCCTTAGCCCTGAGTTCTTCGAGTGTAATATCCCTATCCTTCCATAGACCCGAAAGGGCAAGCAGGGGATCTTCCGTATCCGACACTCGCATAACCCACTCCTCGAACATCTTCGACACACTTTGTTTCTTGGCACGGCTTAGCGCACGGGCCTTTTTCGCAACATCTCGGCGAAGCGATAGGCTGATCTTGTGTTTGACCTCTGACACAACTCAAAAAGTAGTGATGAGCGGATCACAATACCCGCTTCACCATCCGCAGCTTGTGCGAATAGGCCTTCTTCTCGCGATCAAAAATGCCTTGCTGGTCCAGTTTGTCAATGCGAACGCGACCACTGGAATGGGCAATGCGCAGGTCACCTTCTTCGGACCGGGTAAGCACCATACCGACATGGGTTATGGCACCTTCCTCATTATCGAAAAAGGCGAGATCTCCCGGTTCCACGAGGTCCAGGAGTTCTACCGTATCGCCTTCTTCAGCTTGTTGCGAGGCATCACGATCCAGATAGATCCCTTGGAAAATGAAGAGCATCTGCGTCAGTCCCGAACAATCAATACCAGCAGGTGTGCGGCCTCCCCAGAGGTATGGTGCACCGAGATAGGGGTGCAGGTGTAACTCGATCAGTTCCGCACGCGTGGCATCGGTCGGCTTGTTGGTCACAGCTTCCACCGGCACTCGACGGTCCTGCCAAGTAATGTGGTCATCTGTATAGAAGGGTAACACGGAGCCATAGGGTAAATTCACTTGCCGTTCGCCAAGGTCCACGATCGCTGATAGGTCCACTACGCGCAGGTCCGGCTCATTGTTGGGTGTGGTGCAGAGGGCGATCTGCTTATTGTCCACCCAACCTTCGTAGCCGTCGTGGTCAAAGACCAGCTTGGTCCAGTTTGGAAGGCGTTCCAAAACCTCAGCGGTTTCGCCGAAGAGCCATTGGGTCACCATTTCGGCACGGTCGGAAGGTTCCTTGCGAACAGGAACAATGGCGAGGGGACAGATAACAGCGTTCATGATGATCGATCAAAGCATTTCAACCACCATGGCACTGGCACCGCCACCACCATTGCAGATGCCTGCCGCGCCATACTTGGCGTTGTTCTGCTGAAGCACGTTGAGGAGCGTAACAATGATCCGGGCACCACTGCACCCCAACGGGTGTCCGAGAGATACCGCACCGCCGTTCACGTTCACTTTGGAAGGATCCAGACCGAGCATTTTAGTGTTCGCTATCCCAACCACTGAGAAAGCTTCGTTCAACTCCACGTACTGGATATCACTCATCTTCAAGCCGGCCTTCTTCACCGCGATCGGCAACGCTTTGGCGGGCGTGGTCGTGAACCATTCCGGGGCTTGCTCCGCATCGGCATATCCGATCACCTTCGCGATCGGCTTCAGACCAAGCTCCTTGGCTTTCTCGGCGCTCATCAAGACCAAAGCAGCCGCACCATCATTGATCGTGCTTGCATTACCGGCGGTTACCGTTCCTTCTTTGGTGAATACGGGCTTCAACGCTTTCAGTTTATCGAAGTTCACGTTCTTGAATTCTTCGTCCTCTTCAACGACCACCTCGCCCTTCCTCGTCTTTACGGTCACGGGCACCACTTCATTCTTGAACTTCCCGTCCTTCCATGCATTGGCACTGCGGGTATAGCTTTCAATGGCAAAGGCATCTTGATCCTCCCGGCTGATCTTGTTGTCGGTCGCACATAGGTCTGCGCAAACGCCCATGGCCTTTTGATCATACACGTTCAGGAGACCGTCCTTACTGATGCCATCGATCAAAACCCCGTTCCCGAAGCGATAGCCATAGCGTGCGTTCTCCACGTAGTATGGTGTGCGGCTCATGCTTTCCATGCCACCTGCCACTACCACATCGTGGTCACCGAGGAGGATATCCTGGGTGGCCATCATGATCGCCTTCATGCCGCTTGCGCAAACCTTGTTCACGGTTGTGCAGGCCACTTCATCAGGAAGTCCTGCGGCTTTGGCAGCTTGGCGCGCTGGTGCCTGTCCAACGTTCGCTTGGAGCACATTTCCCATGATCACCTCCTGCACTGCAGAAGGATCTACGCCGGCTCTTTCCAACGCTCCTTTAATGGCCGTTGCACCTAATTCTGTAGCTGGAACCTCCGCCAATGAGCCGCCGAAACTGCCTATTGGTGTGCGCATTGCTGAAACGATCACTACTTCACGGGCCATGGAAATCAGGGGGTTTGGTAAAATTTGAGGCCGCAAAGGTAACCGATGCAAAGAAGATGGTGCCCATATGGAAGGTCCTTCTATCTTTGCCGCCCCGCCGAACGTGGTGGTGCCCAAAAGGAGAGGTGGGTGAGTGGCTTAAACCAGTAGTTTGCTAAACTGCCGTACGGGTTATTCTGTACCGGGGGTTCGAATCCCCCCCTCTCCGCATGGGTCCCTTAAAGTGGGGCTTGTTTTGAATTTCGGGGCGTAGCGTAGCCCGGTATCGCGTCCCGCCTTAAGAGGCGGGAAGGTCTGCGATCCGAATATGGGACAAGTGAATTTCGGGGCGTAGCGTAGCCCGGTATCGCGTCCCGCCTTAAGAGGCGGGAAGGTCGGCGATCCGAATATGGGAC
>Ga0335394_10005734_pt1 | contig 14013 bp, 18 predicted proteins | sample MAT03_FD_205741 | JGI IMG/M metagenome (GOLD analysis project Ga0335394, IMG submission 205741) | Freshwater microbial communities from Lake Fryxell liftoff mats and glacier meltwater in Antarctica - MAT-03 (spades assembly) (version 2) ...
CTGTTGATAGATTATTTCTATATGGCATCACAGCGAGAACCCACAAGATGGACAGACAACAGATCGTTGAGAAAATGACGACGCAACTCGATCACTGGAACGCGGATATCGATGCGCTCGAGCGCAAGGCGGATGGCGCGCAACAGTCCGGACAGCAGGAGATCCACGCGACACTGGATTCGCTGCAGCGCGTCCGGGACGCAGGCGATGACGCGTACCAGGACCTGCATCAGGGATTCGAGAAAGGCTGGGAGGAGGTCTCCGCGGCGTTCCGTCAGGCGCGGCAGCGATTCAACTGACAGCCGCACGGCACCCCGGCGCGACGTCGCGCTAGGATGCCGACGGGCATTCGAGCCGTGGTCGGGGGAGCGTGATGAGCGAACACGAGGTATCGAGGCGGGCCGTGCTGGTCACCGGTGCCACTTCCGGCATGGGAGCGGTCACCGCGGAGGCGCTCGCTGCCGCTGGCGCTCTGGTCGTGTTCTGCGGCCGGCGTGAAGTCGAGGGCCGTAAGGTGGAACAGCGCATCAATGACGCCGGCGGGCGCAGCCGCTTCGTCTAGACGGATGTGACCGACGAGGCGCAAGTCCGCCGGCTGATCGAGACCATCGAGACTGACTACTCGCGACTGGATTTCGCATTCAACAATGTCGGGACGTCCGACGGTAGCGGTTTGCTGCATGAAATCAGCACCGCCGACTTCGATCTGGTGTCGCGCACCCATCTGCGTGGCAATTTCCTGCAGCTCAAGAGCGGCGCTGGCTCGATTGTCGGTAACAGTTCAATCGCGGGCCTGCGGTATTTCCCTGCCAAGGCGCACTACAGCGGCGTCAAGCATGGCGTCAACGGCATGTATTGCGCGGCAGCGCTTGCCTATGCGCCACAGGGGTTGCGGATCAACGTGATCGCACCCGGATTGATCAAGACCGAGAAAGCGCTGCGCGTGCTCGGCGGTGATGAACACAAGCTTGATGCACGCATTCCGATGGGCTACATCGGCCAGTCAGTCGGCTGAGGCGCCTGCGGCGCGCGCATACCCGAGCCGCCAGCCAAAGGCCCGCGCGGCGCCGAACAGCACGAGATATGCAGCCATCGACACCAGCAGGCCCCACAGCCCCGACGCGATCCAGGGCGGCGAAAACGCATTGGCTGCAACGACGCCCGCCGCGAACGATGCAATGGCAATCGGATTCCAGGCCGGCAAGCGATCCAGCAGCGACGTATCGTAACGACGGCGGTGAAACACGTAGTAGTCGACGATGATCGGGCCGATCAGCGGCGGCACCAGGTTCGCAATCTGGTCGATCCAGGTCATGAAGTGCTGGTAGATGCCAAGGCCCAGGATCGTGCCGATCGTGCCGCAGATCACGATCGTGACGCGCTTCGGCAGCCGGAACACGCTCGCCGTCTGGATCGAAGGCAGGTAGAGGTTCGTATCGCCAGTGGTCCACAGCGCCAGACTCATCGCAATCAGCCCCACCGCAGCAATGACCGGGCCGGCCGTGCGCAGGTAAGCGCTGAAGTCGAAGCTGCCGGAAACGACGCCACCCATCGCGCCGATGATCTGCAGGAACAGCTGCGTGACCACCAGCACCACGAACGGAATCGCGATCGCAACCCAGGCGCGCCTCGCGAAGCGTGTGTACTCTGCCATCACGACGCCGCCGACGATCCACGAGCCGATCACGATATTGATCGCGGCCGTGTCGCTCAGCGGTTGCTTCGCCGCCGCGGCGCTCGATAGTTCGAGGAAGGCGGCCCAGCCGCCAGCGCGGTCGATGTTGAACCAGGCCGCATAGGTGCCGACCACTGCCAGCACGATCGTCGACGGTAGCGCCACGCGTTCGAGCCAGCGCACACCGTTGTAGGTCGTCACCGTGTAAAGCACGCCGGCAAACAGTGCGAGCGGAATGAACAGCGGGCTGTCGAAACTGCCGGCCCAGACCAGGCCGAACGCGCCGACGACGATACCCTGCCAGCCGATCGTCAATGCCGCGAGGAACAGCACCGGCAGGTAGGCACCGACGTTTCCATACGTGAGCCGGTACAGCAGGCCGCTGTTGCAGGCGGTCTGATAGCCCATGTAGCCGACCAGCGCGCCAACGACGAAGTTCGCAAGATTGCCCCAGATCGCATTGCGGACGAGGTCTGGAAAGTACAGCCCGGCGCCGAGCGAGCTGCCGACCAGCAGGCCCGTCACGAGAAAGCCCCAGCCGAATGCGAGCGTCAGCAGCGGCAACGTATCGCGGCGTTGTTCAGGACGCAGAGGCGTCAGCGGGTTGTCGGCGCTGGCCGCTTCTTCGGCGGGATCCAGCGTGAACCAGTTCTTGAGCGTAGACATGTCTACTCTATTACGCTGTGCGGGACGAGCAGGCAAGCCCGGCAGGAGTGGCCAATGCAGGACTGGAAGCATTCCGGCGTCAGGGTAATCCGCGGCGACCGGCTCGATCCGAACACCGCGCAGACGCCGGGCATGAATCGCGCTGCGGCGATCAACGCCGCGCGCGTTGGCGCGCAGAAGATCTGGGCCGGTACCGTGACGATTCATGCCAACGCCAAGACCGGCGCGCATCATCATGGTGCGCTTGAGAGCGTGATCTACATCGTTCGTGGTCGCGCCCGGATGCGTTGGGGTGAGCAACTCGAGTACGTCGCGGAAGCGGGCGCCGGGGACTTTATTTTTGTTCCGCCGTATGTGCCGCATCAGGAGATCAATGCCAGCACGACCGAACCGCTCGAGTGCGTGCTGGTGCGCTCGGACAACGAAGCCGTGGTCGTGAATCTCGATATCACGCCGATCGAACCGCCAGAGACGGTCGCCTGGATCGATCCGATCCATCGCACGCCCTAGCCAGTCGTGGGCAGCTCCTCGGCGAAGTGGCACGCCGAAGGATGCGGCGCCGCGCCTGCTCGCGACAGCAGAGCGGGCTCGTCGGTTTCGCACCGAGCCTGGGCTTTCCAGCAGCGCGTGCGGAACCGACACCCTGAAGGCGGGTTGGCCGGGGACGGCACGTCGCCGTCGAGCCGGATGATCTGCCGCTGGCCCCGCAGGGCTGGGTCGGGCAGCGGTGCCGCCGACAGCAGCGCCTGGGTGTAGGGATGGGTCGCGTGGTCGTAGATCTGCTCTTCGGTGCCGATCTCGACGAACTTGCCGAGGTACATCACGGCAACGCGGTCCGAGATATGGCGCACCACCGACAGATCGTGCGCGATGAAAATGTAGGAAAGCCCGAGTTCGCGCTGCAGCTCCTCGAGCAGGTTCACGACCTGCGCCTGGATCGAGACGTCGAGCGCTGAGACCGGTTCATCGCAGACGATGATCTGCGGGTTCAGCGCGAGCGCACGCGCGATGCCGATCCGTTGCCGCTGGCCGCCCGAGAACTGGTGCGGATAGCGGCTGATGTGCTCGGGGTTGAGACCCACCCGATCCAGCAGCTCGCGCACGCGGGCGCGGCGACCGGCCTTGGGCATGACTTCCGGATGGATTTCGAACGGTTCGCCGATGATGTCGCCGACCGTCATGCGCGGATTCAGCGAGGTGTACGGATCCTGCATGATCATCTGGAAGTTGCGCCGCAGCGCGCGCAGCTCCTCGCCATTCATCTCGAAGATATCGCGGCCGCCAAGCAGCGCACGTCCGGCGGTCGGCGTTTCGAGCCGCAGCAGCAGCTTGGCCAGAGTCGATTTGCCGCAGCCGGACTCGCCGACGATGCCGAGCGTTTCACCGCGATGCAGATCGAAGCTGACGCCGTCGACCGCCTTGACGCTGCCAGTGGGCGTCTTCAGCAGCACGCCACTGGTAGTCGTGAAGTGCTTGACAAGTCCTTCGACTCGCAGCAACGGCGCGCCGCCTGGCGCACCGCTCTCAGTCGCGGGCATCGAGCTGCTCCGGAGTCAGGTGGCAGGCACTGGTGCGTCCCGCGCCCAGGTCGCGCAGGGGTGGCAGATCGGTCAGACAGATGGCTACGGAGTAAGGGCAGCGCGGATGGAACGGGCAGCCGCGCGGAATCCGCGTCAGGTTCGGCGGCAGTCCCTCGATCGTCAGCAGCTGCTGGCCGCGGCGGTTCTGGCGCGGGATCGAATTAATCAGCGCACGGGTGTAAGGATGCGCCGGCTTCGCATACAGACTGTGCACGTCGGCGTGCTCGACGATGCGACCTGCATACATCACGGCAATCCGGTCAGCGACGGTGGCGACGACGCCAAGATCGTGCGTGATCAGGATCAGTGCCATCCCCAGCTCGCGCTGCAGCTCGGCGAGCAGATCCATGATCTGCGCCTGCACCGTCACATCGAGTGCGGTGGTGGGTTCGTCTGCGATCAGCAGCTTGGGGCCGAGCGCCAGGGCCATCGCGATCATGACGCGCTGGCGCATGCCGCCCGAGAACTGGTGCGGGTAATCCTTGATCCGTGACTTGGCTGCCGGGATCTTCACGCGATCCATCAGTTCGATCGCGCGCCGCGTCGCATCGCTGCGCGAGGCGCCCTGGCGCAGCCGGATCGCCTCGGCGATCTGCCAGCCGACCGGAAACACCGGGTTCAACGCCGACAGCGAATCCTGGAACACCATTGCGATCTCGGCGCCGCGGATCGCGCGTCGTTCGGATTCCGACAGCTTCAACAGGTCCCTGCCCTGGTAGAGGATCTCGCCCGCGCGGATCTTGGCCGGCGGTATATCGAGGATGCCCATGATCGCCTGCGCAGTCACGGATTTGCCCGAGCCCGACTCGCCCAGCACGGCAAGCGTCTCGCCGGCGTCGACGTGATAGCGCACGCCGTTCAGGACGCGCGCGACGCCGTCGCGGGTGTGGAACTCGACGTACAGGTCGCGCAGTTCGAGCAGATGCGTCACGAGTGCATCACCGTAGTCTCGGGTCGAAGGCTTCGCGCACCGTGTCGCCGAGCATGATGAAGGCGAGCACCGTCAACGTCAGGAAGCCGGCCGGGAACAACAGCGGGAACGAGGCCTCGCGGATCCACCGCTGCGCTTCGGCAATGTCCGTGCCCCAGGAGACCGTGTTGCGCGGCCCGACACCGAGGAACGACAGCGTCGCTTCGACCGCAATGAACGAGCCGAGCATGATCGTCAGGATCACGACGGTGGGTGCGAGGGAGTTCGGCAGGATGTGCCGCAGGATGATGCGCGCGTTGCCGGCGCCGAGGATGCGCGCGGCATTCACGTAGTCCTGGTGGCTGGCCGCGATCACGGACGAGCGGATCACCCGCGCCGGCGTCGGCCAGCCGAGCAGACCGAGTGCCAGCACGACCGGCCAGATGCCGAGGTCCTGGCCTGCCAGCGCTTTCGCGACCACGATCGCGCCGAGCAGCGTCGGCACGCCAAGGAACACATCGACGACTCGCGCCAGCAGCGCATCGACCCAGCGGCCATAGAAGCCGGCGACCGTGCCGACCAGTACCGCAACAAAGCCCGCGATCAGCGTCGAGAATACGCCGACGATCACCGAGGAGCGCGCGCCGTAGATCACGCGCGAATAGACATCGCAGCCCTGCTTGTCGAAGCCGAACCAGTGCTGGGCACCGGGCGGACGCAGCGAGTCAGCCAGCGAGCAGGCCGCAGTGCGCGCGTCGATCGAACTGAACAGCCCCGGAAAAAGCGCGATCAGCACCATCATCAGCACGATGAAGCCTGCGATCCAGAACACCGGGTTGCGGCGCAGGTCGTACCAGGCGTCGCCGGCCAGACTGCGCGGCGGCGCGATGACTGCGTCGTCGGTGGCGTCACTCATGGCGGATCCGCGGATCGAGCACCGCATACAGCAGATCGACCAGCAGGTTGACGAAGAGATAGATCAGGATCAGGAGGCTCACGATGGTCACGACCAGCGGTCCGTCTTCGAGACGGATGCCCTGGAAGAGCCTCCCGCCGACACCGGGTATGTTGAAAATTCCCTCGGTCACCATCGCGCCGCTCATCAGCGCGCCGAACTCCGTGCCCAGGAAGGTCAGCACCGGAATCAGCGAATTGCGCAGCACATGCACGCTGACCACACGCCGCCACGGCAGGCCTTTGGCATTGGCAGTGCGGACGTAATCGGCGCGCAGATTTTCAACGACCGACGTGCGCGTCAGTCGCATCGCGGTCGCCAGCGACAGCAGGCCGAGCACGATCGCCGGCAGGATGTAGGTCGCAATGCCGAGTTCGGGTGCAAAGCTCGGCCGGAACCAGCCGAGCTCGACGGCGAACACGGTCTGGAACACGGTTCCGAGCACGAACACCGGTGTGCCGATCACGACCAGCGTCAAGGCGAGACTGGTCTGGTCGAACACGCCGCCGCGCCTGAGACCCGCGAACACGCCGCCGATCACGCCGAACACGATCACGATCGCCATTGCGATCGCAGCGAGCTGGATCGTGCGCGGCCAGGCCTCGGCAAGCACATCGGCAATCGGCCGGCCGGTGATCGTGCGACCCATGTCGCCGGTCAGCAGACCCTTCATGTAGTAGCCGTACTGGACGACGAACGGTTCATCGAGGTGGTACTGCGCGGTCAACTGCGCGCGCTGGCTGGCGCTCAGAGGTCGCTCACCGGCCAGTGCCTGCAGCGGGTCGTCCGCAATGCTGAACATCAGCGCATAGACGATCAGCGTCGCGCCGAAGAACGTCAGCACGGCCTGCAGCAGGCGCCGGATGATGTATTGCGACACGCGCGCGGCCCTTTGCGATCAGGGCGTGGCGGGTTCGAGCTTCAGCAGGTTGACGCGATTGAACAGCGTCAGCTCGACGTTCTTGACGCGGGTCGAATGACCGTAGACGTTCTCGGCATAGCGCAGCGGCAACACCGGCAGGTCACGGACCAGGATGTCCTCGGCCTGCTGGTAGTACGGAATCGCTTCCTCTGCAGTCGGAGCGCTGAAGCCTTTGGCGAGCAGCGCATCGAACTCGGGGTTGCTGTAGCCGTAGTAGTTCGATGAGCCGCCGGTTGAGTACAGTGGCCCGAGGTAGTTCTCGATCGCCGGGTAGTCGAAGATCCAGCCGAGGCGAAACATGCCCAGCGGCTCTTTCTTGCGCGCCTTGGTCAACAGCTCCGAAAACTTCGGCTGCGGGTTACCGACGCATTCGATACCGAGGTTGGCGCGCAGCTGGTTGCAGGTAGCGTCGATCCACGGTTTGTGGCCGCCGTCGACGTTGTAGGCGATTTCGACGCGACTGCCGACGGCTTTCGCGCCGCCGTTCGCCTCGAACAGCGCCTTGGCCTTCTGCGGGTTGAACTGGCAGGCCTCACCGCAGGTGTTGGCGCGGTAGCCCGGTACGATCGGCGAGACGAACGACCGCAGCGACTTCTGCGAGCCGAGGAACAGCGTGTTGATGATCTCATCGCGATCGATCGCCATCGAGATTGCGCGCCGGATCTCCGGCTTGCTGAAGCGCGGATCGAAGGTCGGGAAGGCCAGGATCTGGATGGTCGACGTCGGGCTCTTCTTGAGTCGCTCGCCGAGGTCGGCCGCTGCGCCACCCAGGCTTTCGAGCGGGATCTGCGTCACGACGTCGAGCTGACCTGCAAGCAGGTCCTGATACTGGGTTGGCTGAGTCTGGTAGATCTTGAACGCAATGCCGTCCACCTTGGGCTTGACGGGGCCTGCGTAGTTTTCGAAACGCTCCGTTTCGATCAGCTGGTCGTGCTGCCAGACGCCTTTCATCTTGAATGGCCCCTGGCCGATCGGGGCTTCCTGGAACTGCGGATCAATGACGTTGTTGTCGAGATCCGAGAATGCAGCGCGGGGCAGCGGAAAGAACGCTGTATAGCCGAGCATCGATTTGAAGTTGTTGTAGGGTTCGTTGAGCGTGACTTCGAAAGACAGATCGTCGATGCGCTTCAGACCGGAGAGCTTTTTCGCCTTCGGCGCAGAGCGCCCGTCTGCGGGGTTCAAGTCCGCGTAGCCGGCGATCTTGGTGAAGAAGTAGTTGGCGTTGTGGGCATTGGGGCCCCAGGCGCCTGCATTCCAGGCGTTGATATAGGCATCCGAGGTGACCGGCTCGCCGTTGTGGAAAGTCCAGCCGGAACGTAGCTTGACTGTCCAGACGCGATTGTCGGCGGTTGTGATCGATTCGGCGGCGAGCGGAATGGGCTGGGCGTTGTCGTCGTAGTCGACCAGGTCCGTGAACAGGGCATTCAGGACATCCGCACCATTGGACTCAGTGGCGCTGCTGGGGATCAACGACTGCGGTTCACCGATGCCGATGCTGACAATCAGTTTACCGGGCTCGGCCTCGCTCGTGCCGCCGCTGCAGCCGGTAAGGACGAGTGCAATCGGGATGAGGGCGTAGCACGCCAGCCTGAGACCGTTCTTCATTCGTCACCTCCATGTGCGGGTGTTTCAGCCCCGAAGTATGCCGCAATGGGCCCGCTGCCGCGTCAAATCAGCTGCCGCGTCAGTCCCGGTGCTTGGGGTGCTCAGCGATGAATTCACTGATGATCTTGACGTATTCCGCAGCGCGCGCCGGGTCGTGCACCGGGTGGTTGCCGGGGAACTCATGCCCAACGCCGTCGGGCACGAGGCCGAGCACGGTGTCGTGCTGGTCGCGCAGCGGATCGGTCGCTGCGGTCAGCGCCAGCGTCGGCACGGTCAGTCGGGGCAGGCAGTCCGCCATCTCGAATTCCGCAATCGCGCGCAGCCCGGCAAACTCGAACCGGCCCTGCAGGTCGTTCAGCAGCACGCGCATCGCCTGCTCGCCGCCGCGCGCATCGAGCGTGAAGTCCGGCTGCCACATGCGCATCTCCCACAGGATGTGCTGCCACCACTTCACCAGATGCGAGCCGTCCTCGACCGGCACCGGCGCGGTGGGTTTGATGTCCTTCAGCAGCTTCAGACGGAATTCGCGTGACCAGGTCGGGCTGCCGTCGATGACCAGCTGGGCGATGCGCGATGGTGCGCTGACGGCCATCTGCGCGGCGATCTCGGCGGACAGATGTCCGCCGACCAGCGTGTACGGCAAGGGCGCGAACATCTGGGTCGCCTCGAGCATCACCGCGGCGAAATCTTCGACCAGAAACTCGCGCGCCCCGCCGGCCGAACTGCCATAGCCGGGCAGATCGGGTGCGAAGGCACGATAGCCCTGGCGTGCGAACTCATGCAGGATCGCGTCGTACTGCGCGCTGCTGCCCGGCGTCCAGTGCAGCAGCACGACCGCGCGGGTCAGTGCTTCGCCAAGCCCCGCAGCCCGGTAATGGATCTGGCCATGCGCGGTTTCGACATAGCCGAAGCGCAGCGTGCCGCTCATTGCGCACCTCGACGCGCACCCTGACGCCAGACAATCGGAAACAGCGACTCAGGTGCCGGTTGGCCCTCGTGCATTTCCGGATGGCCGTGATCGTAAGGGTTCAGGCGCGTCAGCACGTTTGGTCGCCAGACCACGTCGTCGCCCATCCAGCGAACTGAGAAGCCGAGCCTGCGACCGGGTTCCCTGGTCGTGCGCGGCAGCGAGCCATGGATCGTCTTCGGGTGCAGCAGCACCGCATCGCCGCGCCGCGCAGCCCAGATGCTGATCGGTGCATCGGGCGCCGCGACGCGCTCGAGCAACTCATTCCACGGTCGATAGTCGGACGGTCTTCCGACATCCTGCGGCGAGAACGCCGAGTGATAACGCCACCGATCGTGGTTCGAACCGTCGAGCGTCGTCAGCGGCGAGTTGTCGGCATCGACATCGGTCAGCGCAATCCATAGCGACGGGCACTGCTCGCCGACCAGGCTGTAGGTGCATTCATCGTTGTGCCAGGGCGTGGCCGTGTCTGCTGACTGGCCCTCCTTCATGAACGTGCCGTCCATCCACAGGCGCAATGTAACGGCGCCGGTCAGCTGCGCGACAATCTCGGGCGCTGGCGAATCGAGCACCATGGCTCGCAGCGGAGGTTCGGCGGCCAGCACGTTCAGCATGCGCAGGTAGCCGTCGTGATCCTCGCAGGTCGGCACCGCATCGCGGCGCTTTGCGCCCGAGTCGGTGCGCCCGGCCCGCACGGCTTCGCGCTTCCCGGAGCGGATATCCGCGATCAGCTGGTCGAGGCCCGCCGTGAAGCGTTCGAGCCATTCCGGCGCAAACGCCTGCTCGATCCGTACGGCGCCCTTGGCTGCATAAATTGCACGCAGTGGGGGCCAGTCGCGGGGGGGAGGGATATGGCTCATCGGTGCACTCTCGGGCGTGGCGGTCTGGGTCCAGTGGGCAGCGCCTGAATCTAGCGCAATCGGCGTGGCAGTTCGAGTCGCTCGGTGGCTGCGTTCTCGGGTTTCGCGATCGGCGGCATCTGGTATGGCCCGCTGTTCGGCAAGCCCTGGATGGTGGCTGCCGGCATGACCGAGGAGAAGATGCGCGCGGTGAATCCGGCCAAGACCTACGGGCTGACGTTTGGCCTGAGCCTGATTGCCGCCATCAGTTTGGCGATGTTCATTGGAGCAGGAAACTGGCGTTTCGCCCTGTTCGCGGGCTTCATGACCGGGCTCATATTTGTTGCCGTGGCGCTCGGGATCAGCTACTTGTTCGAGCAGCGGCCGCTCTCCCTGTGGTTGATCAACTCGGGCTACTCGGCGCCTGGCATTAGAGGAACAGCATGAGCACAGTGACGGTCAGGATGCGGGTGCGCCCCGAGCGCGAGGCGCGGTTCCTTGAGATTCTCGACGACGTCACAGCGAAGGTTGCGGCGCACGAACCGGACTGCATGGTCTACGCAACCTGGGCGACGCAGGAACCGCAGGTGTATCTGATGGTCGAGGCCTATCGCAGCGAAGCCGGGCGCGAGCTGCACAATCAGCTGCACGCGGCGATTGCGCGGGAGTTCTTTTCACTGCTGGCCGAGCCGCCGGTTGTTGAGACACTCGGCGCCGTGGTCGCCGGGCATCCGCGCTGACTCAGCGCTTCCGAAACACGATCACGTCCTGCCACGGCAGCGACTTGCCAACCCGTTCGAACTCGAGCGGATGCGGTGCGGCTTCGAGCTTGACCTGCTCGACGCTCATCGTATGCAGCGGTTTGATCGGCACGCGCAGATCGTTAGCGCGGTATTCGACGAACACGACCCGGCCACCCGGCTTCAGCGCGCGCGCCACGCTCGCGAGCATTTCGAACGGGTACTGCATCTCGTGGTAGACGTCGACCATGATCGCCAGATCAATCGATTCGGCTGCAAGCTTCGCGTCCTGCACCGAGCCCAGCACCGGGCGGATCTGCGGCAGCTGCTCGCGTTCGGCGAGCGCGGTAAGCATCGTGATCATCTGCGGCTGCACGTCGACGGCATAGACAATGCCTTGCGGGCCGATGCGCTCGGCGATTCGCCGTGCAATGTAGCCGGTGCCGGCGCCGATATCGGCGACCGTCATGCCGGGACTCAGCGGTAAATCCTTGATCAACAGATCCGTGCGCTCTTCCTGCAGGCGCTCCGAACGCTCCAGCCACGCTGCGCCCTGCCAGCCCATGACCTGCGCGATCTCCCGACCCATGTAGCGCACGCCGATGCCGTCGCGCGAAGGTGCGATGCGTTCGTACTTCGGCGCGGGCGTGTCGGCGTGGAGCGCGCTGGCAGATAGAGCGAAGCTCAGTGCCAGCCCGAGCAGCGGGAAACGGAATGCAGAGGCAGTCATTGCGGATCCTCGATCCATGCCGCCCACGATACACCACTGGTACGCGGGACGCAGTCGGCTTGGGGTGGGCTTGCCCGCCGCGTTACCTTTCATCGAAGTAAGGGAAAGGAAGAGTAGTAAAGGGCACGGCAACCGTCACCAGCAAAGGCCAGATCGCCATTCCTGTCGACGTCCGTGAACGCCTGAAAGTGGAGGCGGGGGACAGGGTCGAGTTCGTCGAAGTGGCACCAGGTCGCTTCGAGCTGATCGCAGCCACCCAGTCGGTACGGGCACTCAAGGGCATGTTCGGACCCGCCAAGCGAGTGGTGTCTGTCGATTCAATGAACCGTGCGATCGCAAGGCGCGGCCCTCGCTCACGCTGATGATTGGCCTCGATACCAACATCGTCGTTCGCTATCTGCTGCAGGACGATCGTGGGCAAGCCAGGATCGCCACTGGTGTGTTTGAGCGGCTTACCGCAGAGAGTCCCGGATTCCTGTCCGTAATGCCCATGGTCGAACTCGTCTGGGTGCTGGAGTCAAGCTACGAGTTGGCACGCGAGCAGGTTGCTCAAGCCATCGCGGGTTTGCTGGCCGCGCGCGAGCTAGTCGTCGACCGCGCCGAGACGGTCGGTCGAACGTTGCGCGTGTACCAGTCTGGTAAGGCGGACTTTGCCGATGCGCTGGTGGCGGGCATTGGCCGCCAGGCCGGTTGCAAGCAACCGTTGACGTTCAACGCGATGGCGGCGCGCGACGCCGGCATGACGCTCTGCCGCTAACCCGCACGGCGGTGGGACCCACCTCGAACCAGAGCTAGTGGCCCAAGCAGCTGAATCTGAAAATGCTGCAGCAGCACTCGCCCCAGTCCGATCCAATGGGCGAGGCGTTTAACTATGCCGAAGAATTCAAGAAACTCGACCTCAAGGCCGTCGTGAAGGACTTCGTTGCCGCGTGGAACAGGGTCATGAACCTGGATCGGTTCGATCTGCGCTGAGCAAGCCCGTTAGGCCTTGCGAGCCGACGTCAGCAGCACGATGCCGCCGACGATTGCGCCGATTCCGACCCACAACGGAATGTTGAAGCGCTGCTTTTCGTTGATCTGCATGTGCATCGGACCCATGTCGATCTGGTGGGTTGCGCGCGTGTAACTGAAGCCTCCATAGACGAGGCCGAGTGTCCCGGCGACGATCAGCAGGATCGCTGCAATTCGGGTGGTTTTCATGGGCATCTCCTTAATATGGCGCTGCGGCCGCGAATGACCTGGAGCAGGATGTGAATGAAGCCGCCGATGGTGTAGCAGGACACCATGCCGAGCAGCCCATGTGGGGGTTCTCCATCTTATTTATGCACCCGGTTGCGCCGGCGGTCTGTGCGCTGGCAGACATAGCGGGTGGGCGTGGGCGAGCACGGCCTGTGTACGGCGCCGTACAGACGCGATGCTCCGCTCCAGCCATGCTCTGTCGCTAGGCCTGGAGGCATTCCCATGACGACATTCAGATTACTCGTGGCCGCATCGGCGTTGCTGATCAGCACGCAGGCGCTCGCAGAGGTCACGTTCTACGAGGGCGAGGGGTTCCGTGGACGAGCGTTCACAATGAACGAGCGGGTCTCCGATTTTTCGCGCAGCGGTTTCAACGACCGGGCATCTTCTGCCATCGTCGACGGCGGGCGCTGGGAAGTCTGCGAAGACTCGCGGTTCCGCGGACGCTGCCTGGTACTGCGTCAGGGCAGCTACGACTCCCTGAAGCGGATGGGGGTCAACGACCGCATCTCCTCGGCGCGCCGAGTCAGCGATCAAGGGCGCTACGACAACGAAGCACCGGAACCGCTGGCAGAACCCAATTACGACTATCGTCGTCGCCCGAACGAGCGGGTGTATGAAGCGCGCGTTACGTCGGTACGTGCCGTGGTCAGTGATGCCCAACAGCGCTGCTGGCTCGAGCGCGAGCAGGTCGAGACGGGCCGAGGCGACCGCAACGTTGGGGGCGGTATTGTCGGTGCAATCGTTGGTGGCGTGCTTGGTCACCAGATCGGCAGCGGTAGTGGCCGCGATCTCGCAACGGTTGGCGGCGTGGTGGCCGGTGCCGCAATCGGTTCCAATCAGGGCCGAGGCAGCAGCGACAGTTACGATCGGGACGTGCGACGCTGCGAGACTTCGGTCAACGCAGACCCGGAATACTGGGACGTTACTTACAAGTACCGCGGCGTGGAGCATCGAGTGCAGATGACGGAACCGCCGGGTCGCACGATCTACGTCAATCGCAAAGGCGAGCCGCGGCAGTAGTAGCGCCGCGCCTGGTCGATCTGCTCGGCGCTAGCGGCGTCTCTGCGGACACCGCGCTTTGATGTTTGGCGGTGATGCGCGGTCTTGGCTCAACCTGCAGACCGCCTATGACCTGCGTGTGGCAGAGATCGCTGTTGCCAAGCGTGTCAACCGTGAGGTGCA
>Ga0335394_10005742_pt1 | contig 14004 bp, 12 predicted proteins | sample MAT03_FD_205741 | JGI IMG/M metagenome (GOLD analysis project Ga0335394, IMG submission 205741) | Freshwater microbial communities from Lake Fryxell liftoff mats and glacier meltwater in Antarctica - MAT-03 (spades assembly) (version 2) ...
AACCCGCCTGCTCCCTCGCCATGAGCCCCGTTGACGGGGCTTCGTAATCCCTAGACAGACGGCTTTAGCCTCTGGTGAGAGCGGATGCCGCGTGCTGATCAGATGTCACATATCCTAAGTTGGTGCATATGGGGCACAGTGCTCGCATATCTCTTAGGGATTAAAGAATGTATTCGTGCCCGGATTGATCTGTCCCTGACTGGTGCGGATAACACTGCCAGAGATCATGTTGAGAGCACGGCGAATATCGCTGGCACTCTGCTTCACCGTGAGGACTTCCGGGAAACCCATCTGCGCGGCGACGCCCGTGAAATAGCTGCTATCACCCATGCCCACAAAGGCCAGCGTGTAATACTCCTGGCGGATAAGATCGTCAGCAACGGTTTTTACCGATGCAGCGCTGTGTCCGGAAGCATTGTCCCCCCCATCCGTGATGACGACGACAATCGAGCGCGTGCGGATGCCGTTGTTACGCAAATCCTGTCCATAAGCCACGACGCCTGTAAAGCCATTCATCACCCCATCATACAGCGCCGTTGAGCCGCCCAGAGTATAGGTTGTGGTGTCAAGGTCTTTGACGCTGTCTACAGGCGTATAGCCAAACAGCAGTTTGGGTTGGTCATCGAATGTCCAGGCGCTCACAAGAATGCTGTCACTCGCCTTCGAGTCGGCCAGTGCGCGGCACATCTGATTAAAAGCGTCGATCACGTCCTGCTGCACACTGCTCATTGAACCGCTTGCATCGATCAGGATTACGAGAAGAGTCACATCATCGGTGTTGAGATCATCCACCTGTGCTCCTACACAGCCCAGGCCCGTTTGCCCATCCAGGTTTTGCACTAATAAATCAACCGACTGCTGGCTCATGCCGTTTTGCTGGCTGTTTTTAAACAGCGAACGCAGATTACTGCTCATGGTCTATCGCTCCATGTCATGAAAAGATGATCAAAATTCGGGTTTTTCGGTGAGATCAGTTGGTAGGGGCGATACCTACGGTGGCCTACGGCTCCGATGGATCATGGATCGCACTGGTGGAACAGCTACGCAATCGCGTCCGCGGCTTTGACAAGGCGCATACCCTGCTGGGCGAAACGCTGAATGGTGGCTTCGGTGGGCTTCTCGAAGCCTGTAATTGACGAGGTGCAGTCATCCAGAAAGCGCAGTTTGCGAATGACTTCAGGCTGCCCGCTAAAGTGCCGCATCACTGAGTTCATCGTTTCGAGCACACAGTGGCTGCGGGCCTGTCCTGCCACATAAATCAGATCAAATTTGGCAACCATATCGAGGAAGCGCGTGTTGAGGCCACCATCAGGATGCTTGCTGTATTTCACTTCCGGCTCGACCACACTGTAAAACTCAGTGTGAGCAATCGTGCCTTTGGCGAGATAGGTCGGTTGGGCCATGCGTGCGCCGCTGTGATACATAATGGCTTCTGAGAGCGCCGGAACGAGGGCGCGGCCTGTGGTGCCTTCCATACAGTGGAAGGGCCAGATCATAAGCTGCTTTTTGCCATCTTTTTCCAGTTCTTCCAGATAGCGGATCGACCAGACAGGCTCTGTGACCGGGCCCCAAATGCCTTTACGCACATCCTCCGCCGTGATAACGGTATAGGATGACGGGTGCTGTCCTTTGCTGTTTTTCCACCAGCTCGGATAAAAGATCTGGAAGGGAGTATGTGTATCCAGTGAGGCGGCAATCTGCGTGATCTGGTGGACATTGCGATACAGCCACTCAATGGTGCGGCGAGTGTCATCTATCGCACCCGACACTGATAAACGGCCCAAAGGGGATGGGAAGACAAAATCGATTTGCATATCGATCAACCACAGCAGCACACGCGGGCTATCCTGGCTGGCGGCGCTGCGAAACTCTGCAAGGCCCGATTCGTACGCGGCCTGAAAATCCGGTTCATAGATTTGATCGACGCGATTGAGAACATTTATCATAGGGTTGGGGTTCATCAGACAGGCACTCCTGATTAAATATGTTTGATCGTGATAGTTGTATCTTACCCATCTTCTCTGATAGAGCTATAGATAGGGCCTGTATAAACGCCAGGGGTGTCTGAATAAAATCTAAAAATTTGACAGTCTCTCGTCGCGGCAATTGTAGGGACGAGGAATGCACTCCCAAAATGACAATTCAAAAAGGGCGATCCAGCGGATCGCCCCTACAGTCTTTGATTGAGAAGCTCAGAGACGACATGACACAGGGCAAGGCATGCCTTACCCCTACAACTGCTGCTACGCCTTCAATACCTCTAAAACCGGCGACAACACCACGCCCTTTGCGCTCTGCATCAGGGCCTCCAGCAGCTCACGATTGGCCTGGATGACTCCATCTGCGCTGCATACGGCGGAGGCATGCTCATAATCGGCAATGGTTTCATCGAGCGTTTGGCCTTGCAGGAGCGCTAATCCCGCCCGTGCCAAGGCCCGCGCATAAATCACACGATACAGTCCATCCGTCAGGCTGAGAATGATATTGGCACGCTCAATCGCCTGCTGAAAGACCGCAACCGCCTCATCAGACTTGCCCTGACGTGTGAGTACGACACCATACAATGCCAACACCACAGGCAGATTGAGCACTTCATCCTGCTCAATCACAAGCTGCAAGGTGCGCTGGGCTTCAGGCAAATCCCCATTGAGCAGATAGGCAATCGCAAGATAGGCACTTTTATAACTCATCTCGCTCATTAACTGATTGATGTCCGTGAGTTGGAGCGCGGCCTCAAGCTCATGGATCGCAGCGGCATAATCGCCTTGCGCAATATGCACCACGCCAAGATCGCCCTGGTTGATCGCAATGCCGCGTGAATCGCCAAGCGCCTCATAGGTTTCAATCGCCTGATCAAAATAGCCTTCGGCCTCATCGTATTGGCCGAGCAAGTACGACACCCAGCCCATGCCACCATACACATCCGCCACACCTTGCGCCTGCGAGGCTGTTTCGTACAGGGTACGCGCCTGCGACCAGTAATCGCGTGCCTTCACAAAATGGCCGAGATCATAATAAGCCCAGCCCAGACTGTTGTAGACATCTCCATCATCAACCGGATCAGGGGTGGCTTGCGCCAGAATCTGTGCCTGCTCATAGCAGCGTACAGCATCCAGAGTACGGCCTGCACTGCGATAGGCATCACCTAAGCGCAGCAGCACGGCCTGTCGCAGATCAGTGTCTGTGAGTTGAGACAACAGCACTTGATATTGACGTGCGAGATCGTTGTAAGCTCCAACAGGCGTTAAATAAGCGGCATCGAATTTAAGCAGCAGTTGGGCCGCCCGTGTCTCGTCTGCACTCAGCAATCGGTGTGTGATTTCCGCTTGATACGCTGAGGGTGTCTGAGAAGGCGTTGTTTGGCGCTGGACCGCGTCATCTGCAATGCGACTGTGCAGCGTGCCCCGGCTCAAGCCTGTGTTCCCGGCAGGCAAACGCGCATAGGCCGATTCAGCATCAACAGGATGGAGTGAGAGCGTATCATCCTGCTGGTTGTATTTGAGGAAAAAAGCTCGCACAAGCCGATTGAGCGCCTGATGCAAATCAATCCCCGGCAAATAATCGGCGGCAATGCGCATAAGCGTCTCACGAGGGATCGACTGCTGAAAGGCAGCGGCAATCGTCAGCAGATTTTGCGCGGGTTCGTCCAGTCGCTCAAGCGCACTTTCAACCAGCGCTGCCACCTCGCCTGTGAGGGGGGTATTGGCCTGTACGAGTCGTTCGGGTGTGAGGAACGCATCTTCCAACAGCAGCCCCACTGCCGCTTCCAACGCACGGGGATAGCCATTGGTAATTTTGGCAATCTTCTGGAGTAGTGGCAGAGGGGCATCGCGCAGTTCGGCGGCATTGTCAGGATCACACTTTTGCAGCAACGCCACGCTTTCGTCTACGCTCAGACCTTGATCGAGCATAACAGCCCGTTCGCGCACCTTGAGGTGACGGGGAAGCACCAGCGGTTCACGGCTCGTGATGAGCACCCGCAGTGCCCCACCCTGCTGCAAGGCCGATTTCAAAAAGAGTTCCAGATCAGAACTGAGCGCTCCGGTGGAGCGATCTTGCAGTGTTTCCAGGTTATCGAGCAGCAGCAGATAATTGCCCGCGCTGAGGCGATCAAACAACGCCGCGATCTGTCGTTCGGGCTCGATGCGTTCAGCAGCGGATGTCTCTGAGGGCAGAAGACGCTCAAAATCATGCAAAATCGTGCTCAGGCTGATGCCTGTACTGGCCGCACTCAGCAGAACTGCGCCTGAATATGCTCCGCCTCTCAGGGCTGTCTGGATGGCCTGGCAGGCCAGCGCCGTTTTGCCCACGCCTGCCCGCCCATAAATACCAACCAGCGGGACACGCTCGCCAAAGTATTTTTGAATATCTGCCTGTTCGCGTTCGCGCCCCACATAGCGCTCTACGACGAGCGGAAACGGGTTGATCACGATGGCATCAGCCGTAGGCGGGAGCGGCACCGTGATGGTGCGCTGGCTCACCTCGCGCTGAAACAGATAGCCGACGCCGGGCTCTGTGAGGATATACTGCGGTTCTGCGGGGTTGTCTTCCAATTTGCGGCGCAAGCGGCTGATATAGGTATGCACATAATCGCTCTCGCTCCCGTACTCCATGCCCCACACGCGCTGGAGCAGGGTGCGATGGCTCAGAACTTGATTTTTATGCTGGACCAACTCGCCCAACAGCGCCCACTCGGTCCGCGTGAGCCGTATAGGTTTGCTATCCCGCATGAGTCGATAAGCCTGCAAATCAATTTCTAAGCGTCCCGTCCGAATCATGTCCCCCATACTGTGCTTCCCTTGCTCTTTATGATCGCAGAATGGGCTTAGTTATATCAAAAGATGGGGGACTTTGCGCTTCTGAATAAAAGATCTTTGCGGCGCGGTGGGGCCATGCTCTATCGCGAAACATGTTTTGCCAGGAGAAAGATACGATACACGCATCTTTCTCCTGGCAGAAAATCCTTTTACGGCTTTTAGAATCCTGTCACTTAGAGAGGCTTTTTTATGATCACTGGCACAGCGGTGGCTGCTTTGGTGCTCGGTGGAGGCGTATAGGTCGGCAGCAAGACAGGCATCAGGGCCTGGCACTCCGCTGAGAGGGTTTCACGGCTCAAGAGGCCCTTCTCAACGCGAATGATGCCCCAACCACACATCCATTTCCATTCCAGATTAAGACAGGTCCCAGCCAATGAGCCACCATCAAAACAGGCATTTGCACGCGGATTGGTTGCCGGATTGTTTACAACGCCTTCATCATCAACGCTAGATTGTGCGAACAGCGCAATTCCTGATAAAGCGACCAACAAAAAAACAACGAGTCCTGTGATATAGATTCGTTTCATCAATATATCCTACTATGAGTTAATACATTCAATTATTTTATGGGGGCTGTACAAAATAGCAAGCTTTTATAAGCCAAAAGCGCATAAAAAAGAATAAAAAAGAGGCAGCGGATAGTCATCCCCTGCCTCATCGTTCATTAGGAGACTCACCTTACGCAGTTTCCGATTTTACCCCTCCCTAAATCCCTCCCCACGTTGTGGAGAGGGACTTCAAGTGTTTTGCTCACCCTCTGTGAACAGTGGCTATGCATTACCCACAAATCGGAGAGGGGTTGAAGATGGGGTAAACTCGAGAGTGTTGCAGGAAGAACATGCACCAGAATCGGAGCCATACCCAACATCATCCCTGTATCCAGGCGACCCCTTGCTGCCAAAAGGGGGCGCAGGTTGCCATTTTCAACGCGGCTCGCCCTCTGTGGCCTCGTTCCAAGGGGGTCGATGCAGCACGCAGAGGCCGCTTTCGTGTGAGAAAAGCACTTCGTTTCTCCCTGTCCCCTCCCCCAAAAAGATGTGGGTAATGCATAGCCTTTAGGTGTGGGGATGCTTACCGCCAAGATAGAGATCTAAAATGACAAGATCAGGCATCTCTTTCGGTGACAATCGGCATGGCTTCAGCACGAGAGATGACAGCCTCAACATCATGCCCGCTGCGTGTGAGGACGACTATTAGAAGTGAGCGCAGCCTGATATGCTGGCTGACAACGAGAACCCGCGCCATGTTCGCACCTCCTAGTTCAGCTTCTTGACCAATCGCCACAGGTTATATTTGTCGTGCGGCTTGTAGCTCACTTCATCCATCAGATGATGAATCAGGAACAGACCCATGCCGCGTTCTTGCGGGGGATCGATAACAGGGGGAGAAACAACCGGGAAGTTAAACGCGACACCTGTATCATAAAATTCCACAATGAACTGCTGCGGGAACACATACAGAATCACGGTGATGCGCCGTTCAGGGTCATTATTGCAGGCATGCACAATGATATTGGAGTAGAGTTCGCCCACTGCCAGATCAATCTCATAGAGCATGTCTTTATCTTCAGCCGTCTGCTTTGCCACTTCTTGCACACAGGATGCCAGGGTACTCAGATATTTGAGATGTGCAGGCAGTTCCATACGAATAACATCAGGGTGTGACATCAGAAGAGTCCTCATCTGGCGGGTTCAGGCGCTTGATTACAACGATGGTGCGGTCATCGTGCTGCGGGCGATCTCCTTCGAAAGCGGTTGCCACCTCGGAAAAGGCTTTGACGATCTCACGCGCAGAGAGGTGACGGGTTTGATCAGCCAACTCAAGCAAACGGTCATAGCCAAAAATCTCATCGGCGCTATTTTCTGCCTCTGAGAAACCATCCGTTGCGACGATGAGGAGATCGCCGGGCTTGAAGCCAATGGTGTGATTAGCAACGCCAATGGTTTCTAAAACACCCAGCGGCGGGGCATCCGCTTCCAGCAGGCGCGAAGGCTCTCCCAGGGGGCAGTACAGCACGGGTGAGTGTCCGGCATTGGCAATCACAAGGCGATCCCGCACAGGCGCAAGATCATACTGACCCATAAAGGTTGTCGTGAAGGTCGTGACGCGGTTGTAATCGTCATACACATCTTCATTGGTCTGGGTCAGGACATCTTCCGGTGTCATGACAGCGAAGGCAAAGCTGGCTGTGCTGCGCAGAATGGCGCGTGTCATGGCCATCATCATGGCAGCGGAAAGACCTTTGCCAGAGACATCCCCAACGATGAAGGTAAAGGTCTGATCATTGACAAGGAATTCGTAAAAATCGCCGCCCACTTGTAGTGCCGGGAAGGTCATGCCGCAAATATCCAGGCCGGGGATCGTTGGCTGCTTTTGGGGTAGCAGATGCATTTGTACCTGGCGGGCCAGTTCCATTTCAGTTGTCAGGCGCTGCTCATGGAGAATATTGTCATAGAGCAGGACATGCTCTATGCGTGCCCCGATCTGTTCAGCCATAATTTCCGCCATTTTTTCGTAAAATGGCGTGAAGCGGGATGGTAGATCGACAAAGCCTGACACCCCTTCGATCAACCCCAACACGTAAATAGGCACAAGCAAAAGCTCTTCGCCGCTGTCGCGTGACGGCATAAACTGGGCTCGCTGCGGGCAGTTTGTCAACTGCACCTGCTGTAAATAGATTTCGCCCTGTGCGCCGCTGAAATCGGCAAAGTGATTAGAGGCGCTGATAGGACGCAGCAGCTTGACATACAAAAATGTGCCGCTCACATCGAGGACATCGAGAGTGGTGCGAGACATCTCACTAATGATGTCGCCGATAGTCTGGTGCATCAGGCGCGAGGCGTGTACAAACGTGTGCAGATTCGTCAGGCGCTTCTGCACCTCCGCGAGATACATCGTCTTGACGCGATTGTCATGTTCAAGTTGAAAAATACGGCCAAACAGGGCGGCATTGGCGTCGAGGTGAGACTGCATCAATTTTTTGGCAGGCCCATGCACGCGCACAAAAGCCCGCGCTTCCCCATCCAACAGCACTGGAGACTGGCGCATGACTGCCGTTTTTTTAACGCTCTCCTCGCCCGATTCAAAGAGTGGTTTCTCTTCAGCGTAGAGGCCGAAACGCTGTGCGCCACGCTGATGCCACACCTCGGCACAGGTGCGCAGATCGGCCTCACAGGCCTCAACGAGGGGCGACAAATCGAGATGCAGCGGACGACTAGAAGGCATTGACCGCCTCACTCCGCGTCTCAAAGATGCGGAATGCCTTATCAAGGCGCGTGAGTTCAAAAATAATGCGCACAGTCTTGACCATCCCACAAATATAGAGATCGCCCCCATGCTGGCGACAGCGTTTCATGCCCTTGACTAAGGTAGCCAGGGCTGTGGAATCGATAAACGAGACAGAACTCAAGTCAGCGATGATCTGGCATTGGCCGGGGCTGATCTGGTTATCCACCCAGGCGGAAATTTGTGGGGCTTCGTAGGCGTCAAAACGGCCATCAAGTTTCAGTACAATTACGGTGTCGAGCGTTTCAACGGCTAAATTCATGTTTATGCCCTTATCCCAAGTATGGCTCTGATACAACTATAATATAACCATTATACTCGTTTCCGTGCTTAGCGTTCTGATTTGTGCTATAATAAGGGTCCAATGGAAAGCCTGATGTATGCCCCGCCCTCGTACCTATCGCACACCTGCCATCATTCTCAAACGTCGTGATATGGGTGAAGCGGATCGCCTCGTAACGTTCCTGACGCCCTTTCATGGCAAAGTTGAAGCGGTCGCCAAAGGCGCACGCCGTCCGGCAAGCACGCGTTCGGGGCATGTTGAGCTGTTTACGCGGGCAGACATTCTGATTGCCAAAGGCCGTGACATCGATATTTTGACACAGGCAGAGCTTGTGCAGCCCTATCTTGGCCTGCATGAAGATTTGACGCGTGCGGCGTATGCCAATTACGTCGTTGAACTTATGGATCGCTTTACCTTCAGTGGGGATGTCGATTACGAGCCGCTCTTCAGGCTGCTTGATGCCACACTCGCGCTCCTATGTGAAGATCAGGATCTGCGCCGCGTCGTGCGCCACTATGAGCTGCATCTGCTCGATCATGTGGGCTTTCGCCCTGAACTGCATGAATGCGTCGTCACGCATGAGCCCGTGCTGCCCTTCGATCAGTTTTTCAGCTACAGCGAAGGCGGTGTCGTCTCACCAGAGGGAGCCAACCAGGGCGCGAACAGCGTTCCTCTCTCGCTCGGCACTCTCAAACTTCTGCGCCATTTGCAGCGCAGCAGCTATAAGCAGGTGGCGAATTTGAACATCAATGAGACGCTGCACGGGGATACCGAGCGCCTGATGCTGCAATATGTTCGCTATACGCTGGAGTCGCGCGTGCAAAGTGTGGATTTTATCCAACATCTCCGCCGACTCGATTCGTAAGAGACCCTGCTTGCAAACCCTCTATAAATCTGCCACAATCGAATGCTGTACGTAAATCATGCCGAGCGACACATCGGTGGAATATCACCTCGATTACGTCCTATACAACCAGCCCTTTGTCGACTCTCATGCCGATGCTCCGCTGGTTGCAACGGGTGTTCTTGATTCGCCTTCGACCTATCTGATCGAGGCGATTCCTCTTGCACCCCTCCCCAAACGCCTGGAAGCGCAGTCTCACTCCCATGCTTTCGTTATCTATCCCGGACCAACGCCGGCACCGGGTTTGGTATGGGCTACGTCTTTGCAGGCGGCCAATACGAATTGGATGGCAGGCTTCTATATTCCCTATAAGGCCTGGCCGAGTCTGAGCGTCAATCTGGCCGAATTGGCCGAGCTAACCTCGGAGCATGTGTTTCATCGTGTGCCTACGCCGCTGACGGTGAAAACCACCCGGTGGTCACAGATGCTGCACACCGAAGAAACATTTGAACAAACCCTGGCACTGACGGGCATCACGATGGAGATTCTCATCTCCCTGTTGAGTGCGGCGCTGCAAAGCCGACATTTACAGATTCGCTCATTTGCCCCCAACACATCCGAACGTTTACTGCTGATTCAATCCCTTATGCTGCTGCTCCCGGCTGTTCAGCGGGCGGGCCTCACCTTCAGCACCTACAGCCCCAATGCATCGATAGGCGGGCCAAGCATCCTCTTTGCGGAGAACAGCACCACCACACGCTGGCTCTGGCATGCGGGCGGTCGGTTTGATGACGTGCCCGATACGCTCTATACCGCTTATTTGAAAGAACTGTGGCGCAGTACACAGGACATTTCAGCGTTTACAAAGGCTCTGGATACTATGCCCAATCTCTCGCCCGCTCAACCCAAAACAGAAACTGCGGCGCTTGTTGCCCTATTGGCCCCGCAAGCCGGGATGTCAGCACTACCAGCCTCCGCTGAAAACTTATTGGCGGCGGCGATTCGGGATGCTGTGCCTCAGGGCGAAGCGCGGGCGCATTACTATGAACGTCTGCTGCAAATTGCACTGGATGAACGCCACGAGGCCGCTGGTGAATTTGTGGCCCAGGCGATGGAAGACGATCCGATGCTGGATGAGGCGCTCAGTCCGATGCTGGAACATGCGCTTGAAACAGAACCCGATGCTGTCTATGCCTTCGTCCGTCAGCATCTCAATCACCAGATTGATGATCGCTGGTTAGAGCGCCTCAGAACCTCGGCGATCCGCTCACTGGAAATTGCGATTGAAGATGGTGACGCGGGAACGCTGGTCAATTGGCTGCGTCTGATTGCCCGTGAACCCAATCGTTATCGTCTGGGCAATGTGCTGCATGAGGGCATCCTCGCGGCGCGGTCACGTCTGGGCGATTGCGATAATCTAGCGGTTGATCTGCTGGCGCTGGCCGTCAAACGCGATGTGGCCTCTGTGCCGATTCTGCTGCAAGATGACATTCTCATGCACGCTCTGCCACCGCTGTATATGGCTGCGCTGCGCATAAACGACAGCACCGCAACTGAGGCCCTGGCGGCCTTATCGCGCGAATTGTTTTTGCTGTCAGTGTCCCAATCTATCGAAAAGGGCACTCACAGCCTTACGCCCAACAGTATGCGCATGTTGTGGGATTTTTATATCACGCGCAACAGCTTTTCGATTGCGCCGGAATATCATCCTGCTACGTTAATCGCCCAGCTTTTGCACTATCCCGCTGCCGCGCAAGATGGGGCTCTTGCCAATCTTCTGACCTTTATCGTTCAGGATAAAACTCAGGACGACTGGTTCAGGCAGATTCTGACCGTGCCTCTCTCTGATATGCTGGTTAGATCGATCACCAACGCACTGGAACACAGTGGGCGCACAGTGGACGAAATCACAGCATTCCTCAATACGCTCCTGAACGAAAACAAGATCACTCATACCCAGGCCGCGATACTCTATGGCGGTCTGATGCAAAGCAGCACGCTGAACCATGCCGACGCGCTTGCCGATCCGTTTGCCCGTTTGCTCTATCAGCATGTCGAAATTGATGTTGAGCCTGCCTGGATGATGCGTCTGCTGGAAATTGCCGCCGAGACTCGCTCGGAAGCGATGATGAAGGTGGCGCTGAAGCGTATGCTGCATGATTACGAAACGATGGACAGCGAAACGCTGCTCATTGAATCCCTCGCCAAACTGCGCAAGCTGACTGCCTGGAGCACAATGGCCCGCACGCTGTTGCTGGCCTGGTGGCGCAATTACGCCCGTCAGCAGTCGGCGGCCCAACTGCAAAAGCTGGAAAAGGTGTTTGAATCCAAACGCATTCCCGGCCTTGAGGACGAGGTGCGCGGGATTTTGCAAACGGCTCTGGCCGTGCGCCGCGTGATTGGGCAGCGCTCCCTGGAAGAATTTGCGCGGGAGGTCAATACAGCCTGTCGTGTGCTGCAAGCTCTGGCCGATGGCTTCGACCCGGATGAAAAGTCCTCCGCGCCAGTCGATTCGGCCATGCTCAAAACGTTTTTAATCTCTCGTGCGGACGAACTTGCCCCTGATGTACGTCAGGTACTGGCGACGGATCTCAAAACCCTCGCCCATGTGATTACGGCTATGGCCGAAAATCGTACCAAGCCAACGCTGCTCAACCGAGATGATTCGGTGGATCGCGCCTTGATGAGTGGGGAACAGCCGCCGGAGAGCGCCCTTGACGTCATGAAATTCCTCTCCGGCTTTCTCGACAGTTCACAACAAAATCGATATGAGGGACTCTAAACAATGCAGGAAATCTTGTTCGTCTATGGCACCCTGAAAGACCCTGAAATTCAAAAGCACCTCGTTGGCCGCGTGATTCCCGGGACGCCTGATCGTTTGCGCGGCTATCGCAGCCACAATCTTCTCAACTATCCCACAGCGCTGCCGGATTCGGGTGGATGGGTGAATGGTCTTCTGCTGTCGATTACGCCGCAGGAGATGACTCGCTTTGATGAATATGAGGGCAGCGCCTATGAGCGGGTGCGGATTTGCCTGGAGAGCGGCACAGAAGCGTGGATGTATCGCGGCAAACCGGAAGTGTTTGACCGCGTGCTAAACGGGTAAACGCTGTTAACAACAACCCCACCCCTGGCCCCTCCCCACTCCGTAAAGAGGGGTTTCAAGTCCCCTCCTTGCGAAGCGGGGAGGGCGGAGGGTGGGGTTGTTGTTCATATTTAATTCTCCAGCGGCAAATTATCGCAGTCCCCGGTTTCCTCGACACCATCTTCGCGAATCCACGTCCTATCTTGCAATTTCCACCAGCGCAGACGCGAACCAGAGGGCGCAGCGTAGGCCATCACCTGCTGTGGTGATTCAGCAGTCAGGCGTGTTCCGGCGGCGGCAGTGGTTGTCGGGGCAATCCGACTCGTTGCGAAGTCACGCGGGGCCACCATACACAGGCCCGCAGGCAGGGGCGTGATGCGATAGAGCGCGACATTGCGAAATGAACACTGTGTCTTCTGGGAGGCAGGCCGCAGCGAGAGTCCCGCTGTGCCTGCCACACCGCGCACCAGCACATTATCCGCGACATTGACCCCGTTCAAATAGATGGTCATACGCTCATTGGCCAGCACCAGCACAAAGGCATACGATTGATTGAGCGCGAAACCCTGCCGCAAATCCGCATCAATGACTCGTTCTGCGATGCGTCCTGCATCAAAATAGTAGAGTGTCCCCGCTTGATCGAATCCCACTTCGAGATAATGACGCAGGCTTTGATCCTGATCACTGGCCTCAGCCGGGATGACGTTCAGCACAAACGCGCAGCTTTCATACGCCCCGCCGCCCTGTGGGGAAAAGGCTATTTCACCGATCATCACAGTATTATTGGTGGGCAAACGCTCGGCCAGCGGCTTAAATTGAGCGCTCTCGCCCGTGAAATCCTGTCTTTCAACCGTATCGAGCAGAGTCACATCCGGCTTGATGATCTGTTGAGCGGCAAGGCTGGCGATGATATTTTCGCGTGGACCGCTAAACGTTGTGAGGGTAAGCTGCTCGCGGGTGGCGAGTCGTCTGTTTCCTGGCACGTCATAGCTGCGAATCATAGTGTCAATGAGGGGTAAAAAGCCGTTCAATTGGCCCTGTGTCGTCACGGCAAAAATAAGCCCATAACCACCGCGACTCATTTCGACCAGCATCACCACACCGCCGCCCCTGCTGTCGAGCGTTAACGGGGCGATGGCTGCCTCGCGCCAGATGACCGTCGTCGGACTGATGGTGTCGGGGATGAAGCCAAAATAGGCCCGTAAACTCCGCAGAGCGCTCACAGCATCCGGTTGGCCTTCGGTCAACACCGTAATGACGCGCGGATTGAACACAGTAAACGCGATTTCGCCCACGGACAAGGGAGCGGTAAAGGTCGTGAAATAGTCTTCTTCTGCGACCACCCAATCGACGGGATACTCAAAAGCAAATGAACGATCCGTTGGCGTATAGATCGTAAACGTTAGATTGTCCACATTGGGCGGGGATGGTGTGGGGGTAATGACCAGCAGCGACGTGATGGGCGTCACCGTTGGGGCCGCATCATCTGTGCTGAGCGGGGACGGGGTTTGTGCCGCAACCTGCATCACGAGACAGATCAGTAAACATCCTAAAAGGCCAGCCCAACGTCTCATCGTATGCTCCCGCTTATATTGAAAAGAGGCATGATGAATGCGCAGACTCGCCGCATTTCGATCATGCCTCATCATTATCATTTGTGTAGAGGGCTGTGCCAATACAGGAGATGGAA